>Ga0307379_10005473_pt1 | contig 17677 bp, 13 predicted proteins | sample UN2MG_FD_202237 | JGI IMG/M metagenome (GOLD analysis project Ga0307379, IMG submission 202237) | Soil microbial communities from Risofladan, Vaasa, Finland - UN-2 | ecosystem: Environmental > Terrestrial > Soil > Coastal area > Acid sulfate soil | place: Finland: Risofladan, Vaasa | collected... | reverse complement strand
CGCACCACATCGAGTTCGCGCAGCTCGCGCACCGTGGCCTGCACGTCGGACTCGCGAGCGGAGTGCGTGATGAAGACAAGCCGGGCGTCGGGTCCGTTCCCCTCCTGTTCGGCCACGCGGATGCTGACGCCGTGAGCTGCGAACACACCGGTCACAGCGTGCAGCACGCCGGGCTTGTCGGCGACGTCGAGTCCGAGCAAGTACTCCGCAGAGGTCTCGTCGATCGCACGCACCGTGGCCGGCTCGAGTGCACCCAGCGACCCGTGGGTTCCGTTGCGCAGGTTGATGGCCGCGTCGACGACGTCGCCGAACACCGCGCTGGCGGTGGGTGCGCCGCCGGCGCCACGGCCGTAGAACATCAGCGAGTCGACGAAGCCGCCCTCGACGAAGACGGCGTTGAAGCTGTCACGAACCGATGCGAGCGGATGGTTGATCGGCACCATCGCCGGGTGCACGCGAACGCTGATGTCGCCGGAGTCGCCGTCTCGTTCCACGATCCCGAGGAGCTTGACGACGTAGCCGAGCCGGTGGGCGATCGCGATCTCCGCGCCGGTGATCCGGCTGATGCCCTCGTGGTAGACGTCGCCGGCGACCACCTTGGCTCCGAACGCGACCGTGGCGATGATCGCCGCTTTCGCTCCGGCGTCGAAGCCCTCGACGTCGGCGGTCGGGTCGCGCTCGGCGAATCCGAGACGCTGGGCTTCGGCCAGCGCCGTTGCGTAGTCGGCCTCTCCCCCGCCTGCGACCGCATCGGTCATCTTGGTCAGGATGAAATTGGTGGTGCCGTTGATGATCCCGAGCACCCGGCTGATCGGCTCGCCGTGCAGGCTCTCGCGCAGTGCGCGGATGATCGGAATACCGCCCGCCACTGCGGCTTCGAAGAGCAGGTCGCGGCCCGCCGCGTCGGCTGCGGCGTACAGCTCGGCTCCGACGTTCGCGAGCAGCTCCTTGTTCGCCGTGACGACCGGCTTGCCATTGGCGAGCGATTCGAGGATCAGCTCGCGGGCCGGCTCGATGCCACCGATCGCCTCGACGACCAGGTCGATGTCCGGGTCGGCGACCACCGCGTGGACGTCACGGGTGAGCACACCGTCGGCGAGCTCGACCTCGCGGGGCGCCGACAGGTTGCGCACGGCGACGCGCGTCACCTCGAGGCGAAGGCCAGTGCGTCGCTCGACGACATCCGCCTGCGCCTCGACGAGCTGCACGAATGCGGCCCCGACGTTGCCGCACCCGAGTACGCCGATCCTGACCGTTTTCGCGTTGCTCGTCACGATGGGGAGGCTACGGGATCGGCCGTCGTCGCCCCATGCTGTTTCGGCGAGATGAACGTTTCGTCGACGGCTGCGCGTGCCCGCGACCGATCGCGTACCGTCACGCGATGACCAGCATCGACAGCCTGCGACACGCCGCCGACGGATTCCGCGGCGCCGTCGCCCTGGTGGCAGACGACCAATGGCAACTCCCGACGCCGTGCGACGGATGGACCGTCCGCCAAGTCGTGGGTCACGTTGCAGCAGGCTGCCGGATGGCCGCAACCCTCGCCGAGGGCGGCACTCGCCAGGACGCCATTGCCGTGTTGGGCATCGACCATCTGGGCGACGATCCGATGTCGGCTGTCGATCTTGCGCTCGAGCGGCAGCAAGATGCGTTCGGGCGGGCGGGCGTCGCCGAGGACGTGTTCCATCACCCTGCCGGCGACATGCCCGGCGCGCAGGTGATCCGATTCCGGATCAGTGACCTCGTCGTGCACCAATGGGACCTCTCCCGCGCTACGGGTCGCGACGAGACGCTCGATCCGGAGTTGGTGACCGAGGTGTGGAATGACATCGCCCCGATGATCCCGATGATGGCCGCGAGCGGCGTCTTCGGCAGCGGCCCGAGCGGCGAGGTCGCCGACGACGCGCCCTTGCAGGTGCGACTGCTCGACGCAATGGGCCGCCGCCCCTGACCCCGCCCACACGAGCCCGCACCCTTTTGCGTCGCCGTTTCGGGGGGCCGCCCCACCCAAACGTCGACGCAAACCGTGTTTGTCAGGTCGTGATGAGATCGTGGTGCTCACCGACGCCGGCGACGACGGCGTCGAAACGCTGCCGGTCGAGCACCGAACCCTCTCGGCGGACGTCCTGCTCGCGCACGACGATCAACTGGTCGACCTTCGCGTAGCTCGGCCGTCCGCTGCGATCCCATCCACCGGTGCCGACCGAGACGGCGCCGTGGCCCTTGTTCTTCGAGGTGAGTGGCACGCCAGCGAGGTCGCCACCCGACCGTCCGATGATCACGACCGGTCGATCCTTGCCCTTGGTGGGATCGTCTTCGTAGGGCACCCACGTCCACACGACCTCACCCGGGTCGGCCTCACCATCGAGATCCGGTGAGTACTCGACCCGCGTTCCGGTGGCAACGCGACGAGTCGTCGGCGCCGAGTCCTTGCGCGTCTTGCCCGCAAAGCGGTCGCGCTCCTTGAAGAGCGCAAGACCCGCGGCGATCAGCCCGGCGATGAGACGACGATTGTTGGCCATTGGCGCCACCGTAATTCCCCGTTTGCGTCACACTTCAGGTGAGACGGGTCACCCGAACCTCGACGCAAACGTGCTGGGGTCAGCCGAGGTCAGTGGCGAGGAGGTCGGCGAAGGTTTCGCGGCGCACCACGAGACGGGCCTCACCGTCGGCGACGAACACGACCGGCGGCCGAGTGATCTTGTTGTAGTTCGAACCCATCGAGTGGCCGTAGGCACCGGTCACCGGCATCGCGAGGAGGTCGCCGACAGCGAGGTCGGACGGCACCTGCGCAGCAAGAGCGAGCACGTCACCTGACTCGCAGTGCTTGCCGACGAGACGGACAGTGAGGTCGCGCTCGGCGTCGACGGCGCGCGGCAGGAACGACTCGTAGCCGGAGCCGTAGAGCACCGGGCGCGGGTTGTCGCTCATGCCCCCGTCGACGGCGACGTAGGTTCGCACGCCCGGAATCTCCTTGAACGTGCCGACGGTGTAGACCGTCATCGCCGCCGACGCCACGATGGCGCGGCCCGGCTCGACGCTCACGCGTGACCTCACGCCGAGCGCGTCACAGGCGTCGAGCAACACGCTCCCCCACTGCCCGATCGTCGGGGCCTCTTCACCCTCCAGGTACGCGACACCGAGACCGCCGCCGAGGATCAGCTCGGGGAGATCGAGCGGCACGGCGAAGTCGGCCATCACCTCGGCGGCTTTGGCAAACGACGACGCCTCGAACACGTTCGAGCCGATGTGGCAGTGCAGGCCAACCAGCTCCATGGCCGACGAGCGGCGGGCGTGGTCGACGGCGCGCAACGCGTCGCCGTTCGCGAGATTGAAGCCGAACTTCGAGTCGTCCTGGCCCGTGGCGATGAACTCGTGAGTGTGGGCGTGAACACCGGGGGTCACGCGCAGCACCACACGCGGTGGCGGACCGATGCCAGCCGCCGCCAGCACGTCGATCCGGTCGAGTTCATCGAAGGAGTCGACGACGATGTAGCGGACCTCGGCCTCGATGGCCTGGCGGAGTTCGTCGCCCGACTTGTTGTTGCCGTGGAGCGTGCACGCGCCTGCCGGAACGCCGGCCGACATCGCCACATGGAGCTCTCCGCCGGTCGCGACGTCGAGCAACAGCCCTTCGTCGTAGGCGAGCTTGGCCATCGCCCGACACAGGAACGCTTTGGTGGCGTAGATGACGCGCTCCGGTCCGAACGCCGCCACCGCTTCCCGGCACCGGGCGCGCAGGTGAGCTTCGTCGTAGACGAACAAAGGGCTGCCGTACTCCTCCGCCAGCGCCTCGATCGACACACCGCCGACCTCGAGCCATCCGTCGTGACCGACCGTCGCCGTATCGGGCAGCAACCGTCGCGCAATCGCACTCATGCCCGCCCTCCAACCAATCCGCCAACCACGTTTGTGTCGAGATGTGGGTGACCCGCCCCACCCAGAACACGCCACAAACGGGCGTTGGATGCGGGCGCCGGGGTCACATCTGCTCCGGTGCATCGATGCCGAGCAGGCCGAGGGCGTGCGCCAGGGTGCGGGCGGTGAGGTCGGCGAGGGCGAGACGGCTGGAGCGCAACGGCTCGTCGGCCTTGAGCACCGGACAGTGCTCGTAGAACGCGGTGAAGTCGGTCGCCAGGTCGTACACGTAGGTGCACAACTTGTGCGGGCTGTAGGTCTCGAGCGTCGTGTCGATCGCCGTCGGGTAGGCGAGCAGCGTCAGCGCCAACGCCCGCTCCTGTGGTGTGCCGACCTGGATGTCGACGCCACGCACCGACGCTCGATCGACGCCTGCGCGCCGGAAGATCGAGCAGATCCGGGCGTGTGCGTATTGGAGATACGGGCCGGTGTTGCCGTCGAACGACAGCATCCGATCCCAGTCGAACACGTAGTCCTTGATCCGGTCGGTGGACAGCTCGGCGTACTTCACGGCCCCGATGCCGATCGTGTGGACCGCCTGCGCTCGTTGATCGGCGTCGAGGTCCGGGTTCCTCTCGTCGATGGCGACCGCAGCACGCTCGAGCGCCTCGTCGAGCAGTTCCACGAACTTCATCGACTCGCCGGTGCGGCTCTTCAGCATCTTGTGATCGGTGCCGAGCACGTTGCCGAACGCGACGTGCACCGCTTCACGCGGCGGCGCGATCCAGCCCGCCATTTCGGCGACCGCAAAAACCATTCTGAAGTGCTGCTGCTGCGGCGCACCGACGACGTACAAGATGAGGTCCGCGCCGAGTCGCTCGACTCGGTCGATCACGCAGGCGAGGTCGCTGGTGGCGTAGTTGAATCCGCCAGCTCCCTTCTGGACGATCAGTGGTAGCGGGTCGCCGTCGCGGTTGGTGAACCCGGGCGGGAACACCACGTCGGCGCCATCAGATTCTGTGAGCAGATCGAGCCTGCGGAGCCGCTCGATCACCTCGGGCATCAGTGGCTGGTACGTGCTTTCACCGGCGAGGTCGTCGTCGGTCAGGTGGACACCGAGCATTTCGTAGACCGTGTTGAAGTGCTTGGTCGACAACTCGACGAGCAGCCCCCACAGTCGTTGCGTCTCGGCGTCACCGCCCTGTAGCAGGACAACGCGCTGCCGCGCCCGGGCCTGGAACTCCTCGGAAGCGTCGAACGCCACCCGCGCCTCCTTGTAGAAGCCGTCGAGATCGCCGAGCGAGAGGTGTTCGGCGGCGCGCTCCTCGCCGAGGTCGACCAGGTGCTCGATCAGCATGCCGAACGGCGTACCCCAGTCGCCGATGTGGTTCTCCCGGATCACGTCGTGGCCGAGGAAGTCGAGCATGCGCACCAGGGCGTCGCCGATCAAGGTGGTGCGCAGGTGTCCGACGTGCATCTCCTTGGCGACATTCGGCGCCGAGTAGTCGATCACGACGGTCTTGATGTCGGTGGCAGGCGCAACCCCGAGCCGGTCGTCGCCGACGACAGCGGCGAGCTGAGCCGCGAGGAATTCCGGCGAGAATGTCACGTTGACGAATCCCGGACCGGCGACCTCGAGGACACTTGCGACGCCGTCGAGGACTTCGGAGTCGAGGACCTGTTGGGCCAGCTCTCGCGGATTCGCGCCGATCCGCTTGGCAAGCGGGAGTGCCCCGTTGATCTGTGCGTCGGCACGATCCGAGGGCCGGACGGTGGGGTCGGCGGGCTCGCCACCGTTCAAGTTGGCGAAGACCGGCGCAAGCAGGTTGGTGATCGTGGCAAGCGGGTCCGACATGGTCGCACCATTCTGCCGGACGGGAGGCGTCGACTCACAAGACCTTCCCAACCGGTGTCTGCATGCCCGTGCGGCAGCAACAGATCATCTCGAAGATCGACATCAGAACACCCCGGGCAACTCGAGTCGTGTCGCCGGCGCCGAGCACCCGTGACTGGGTCGCGGCACCGCCGCGCTATGGTCGCGGCTGCGCCTGGGAGCGCTCCCGGAGGATTGTGTGGTCGAGGACCGTGGTTCGAGTCATCCCCAAATCTGAGCACCGCACGTGACGTCGATGGCCCCTTCCGTCCTGCTCTACGTCGGCTGCTACACGAACGAATCGTCGATCGGCATCCACGTCTACGACTGGTCCGATCCGGCCGGTGACCTCGTCCTTCTGAGCCACGTCGAGCGCGTCGAGCACCCCTCGTTCCTTGCAGTGCACCCGGATGGAGACATCCTCTACGCGGTGAACGAGACGGCGCTGCCCGAGGGTGGAAGCCTCACGGCCTTTCGGATCGACGCGGTCGACGGCTCGCTGACGACGATCGATCGCGCTCCCAGCCATGGCGGCGCTCCGTGCTACGTCAGCGTTGATCCCGACGGCCGACACCTGTACGTCGCCAACTACCTGTCCGGTGCCGTCGCCGCCTACGCCCTCGAACCCGACGGCCGATTCGGCGACGTGGTTGCCGTTCACCAACATCACGGACGCGGCCCCACCTCCCGCCAGGACGGCCCACATGCCCATTGCGTCGTGCCGGGCCCCATCGGCGACTCCGTGTACGCCGCCGATCTGGGTACGGATCGCGTGTATCGCTACGTCCACGATCGCCATCACGACAGCGACACGTTCGCATTGATCGACGAGCTCGTGCTCCACGCAGGGGCCGGACCTCGGCATCTCGCGTTCCATCCCGAACTGCCGGTCGGGTTCTTGGTGTGCGAACTCGATTCGACGATCGTCACGCTCGAGCTCGACCCGGCGGATGGTCGATTGACGCCGCTCGCGTCCACGTCCACCCTGCCGGACGACTTCGAGGGCGAGTCGATCGCCGCCGAGGTTCGCGTGCACCCGACCGGCCGCTTCGTCTACGTCTCCAACCGCGGCCACGACAGCATCGCTGTGTTCGCCTTTGCCGGCGCCGGCGAGCCCCTCGAGCCGCTCGGTCACGTCGACAGTGGCGGTCGGACTCCCCGGAACTTCGTCGTGCACCCGTCGGGACGTGCGCTCCTGGTCGCCAACCAGGACAGCAACACGATCGTTCCGTTCGACATCGACTTGGTGACGGGGATGCCACAGCAGGTCGCCGGCACCCACAGCGTGGCGGAGCCCGTCTGCCTGACGATCGTCGAGATCGAGCGATGACTCTGCCTGTTGGATCAGATCAGACGCGGGTGCTGGTCACCGGAGCATCCGGACGACTCGGCCGCACGGTGGCCGCACGCTTCGATCAGGCTGGGTTCGATCTGCTCGCCACCGACATCGTCGAAGCCGACGACGTGCCGTACCGCTTCGTGGGCGCCGATCTCCTCGATCACGGGTGCGCGCTCGAATTGCTCGAGGACGTCGACGTGTTGGTGCACCTCGGCAATCACCCTGGTGTCGGGCGCACGCCTCCGCAGCTCGTCTTCAACGAGAACATCTCGATGAACGAGAACGTGTTCCAGGGCGCCGCCGAACGAGGCGTCGGAAAGATCGTGTTCGCCAGCACGTTGCAGCAGATCGGCTCGCACGTCGACCGCCGGACCGTGCACAACGAGCCCCCACCCCCGGTGTTCCCAATCGACGAGACCATGGCACCGCAGCCATCCAACGTCTACGCGCTCAGCAAGACGGTCAGCGAGGTCATGTTGCGCTACTACGCCGAGCGGTGCGGAATCGACTGCATCGCACTCCGGTTTCCGCTCCTGCACTACTGCGAGGATCGCGTTCGGGTCAGCGCAGGCGAGGAACAACCGAACGACATCATCGAAGGATTCACGGGACTCTCGTACGACGATGCATCCGAATTGATCCTCGCGGTGGCGAGCACCGACCTCCCCGGCTACCGGGTGTACGCCCCAGCGGTCGCTCATCGCCATCGCGATCTCGCACTCGACGAATTCATCGCTGTCCACTATCCCGACCTCCCCGCCACCACACAGGATCTCGTCGACATCTCCACCATCGTCGAGGAAACGGGTTGGCGACCGACCCCGGTTCAGCACTGGTCCGACCGTTCGTAGCGATCACAATCGGCAACCCGAGGAAGCATCAACATGGCCCAACCCACCACCATCGAAGACGTTCAAGTCATCCTCACCCAGCCCGGTCGCGCCCGTCTGGCGGTCGTGAAGGTGGTGACCTCCGAGCCAGGTCTGCACGGCGTGGGATGCGCCACCTTCACGCAGCGCATTCATGCCGTCGCCGCTGCCGTCGAGCAGCACCTCAAGCCATTCTTGATCGGCCGCGACGTCTCGCGCATCGAGGAGATCTGGCAGATGTCGATGGTGCACGGATACTGGCGCAACGGGCCGGTGTTGAACAACGCCATCTCCGGTGTCGATCAGGCGTTGTGGGACATCAAAGGCAAGCAGGCCGGGATGCCGGTCCATGACCTGCTCGGCGGCAAGTGCCGCGAGGCCGCCAACGTGTACGTCCACGCCGACGGGCCCACCCCGCAGGACGTCACTGATCGCGTGCAGCAGTTCGTCAGCGACGGCTTCCGCTACGTCCGTATTCAGCAAGGACTCTACGGCAGCGGGCAGTCCGGCACGGCGCCACCCAAGGGCGCGCCTGACGGCGCCTATTTCGACCCCAAGGCATACCGCCGCGCCACCCTGTCGATGATGGAGCACGTGCGCGATGCGGTCGGCCCGGACGTGGAGTTGGTGCACGACGTCCACGAGCGACTGGCGCCCTCCGATGCCGTGCTGTTCGCGAAGGACGTCGAGCCGTTGCGCCTGTTCTTCCTCGAGGACCTGCTCGCCCCCGAGGATCTGCACTGGTTCGAACGCGTCCGATCGCAGTCAGCGACACCGTTGGCGATGGGTGAGCTGTTCAACCATCCGCTCGAGTGGCGGACCGTGATCGAGCAACGGTTGGTCGACTTCATCCGGATGCACGTGAGCCAAATGGGTGGCATCACGCCCGCCCGCAAGGCTGCCGACATGGCCCATTCATATGGGATCCGGACCGCGTGGCACGGCCCGCCGGACACCTCACCGGTCGGACATGCAGCGAATCTCCACCTCGATCTGTGGTCGCCGGCGTTCGGGGTGCAGGAGTGGTATCGGCCATCCGAGCTCGAGTACGAGATGTTCCCAGGGCTCCCGATCGTCGAGGATGGCTATCTGTACCCCAACGATCAGCCCGGTCTCGGGATCGACATCGACGAGCAGTTGGCCCGCCAGCACCCCGTCGAGGACATCATCGAGCAATGGACCCAGACCCGACTGCCGGACGGCTCGCCGGCGCGACCATGAACGCGGAGGCGGCCCGACGGGCACGAACCTCGGCGAGCGACGTCGTCGACGCAATCGGCGACGTTCGAATCGTCCCCGTGTTGACGATCGATGACGTCGCGGACGCGCCCGACCTCGTCGCCGCGCTGCTCGCCGGGCGGCTACCGGTCGCGGAGATCACCCTGCGGACCCCGGTCGGGATCGAGGCCATCCGTCGAGTGGCGGCCGACGTGCCGGCTGCGATCGTCGGTGCTGGTTCGGTGACCACAGCGGGCGCAGCGGCGACCGCGATCGATGCCGGAGCGCAGTTCATCGTGTCGCCAGGTCTCGACGAAGGCGTGATCACGACCGCTCACGACCGCGGCGTGCCGGCGATCCCCGGGATCGCGACCCCAACCGAGCTGATGCGGGCGCTGGCGCTCGGGGTGAACGTCGTCAAGTTGTTCCCCGCCGAGGTGGTCGGCGGCGTCGAGATGATCGCGGCCCTGTCAGCGGTGTGGCCCGAGGTCCGATTCATGCCGACTGGAGGCATCTCACTGGCGAACGCTCCCCGGTTTCTCGCCATCGAACAGGTGCTGGCCGTCGGTGGGACGTGGATGGTGGACCGATCCGCAGTTGCCTCCCGTGACTGGGCCTCGGTCACCGCGGCAGCCAGTGCGGCGGCAGCCCTCGCCGAGGTGTCGACGTGAGCGGAGGAGTGACGATCCGGCCTGCCGATCAGTGCCGCTTCGACGTCGTGACGATCGGCGAGGTGATGCTGCGCCTCGACCCCGGAGAGGGGCGGGTCCGTACGGCTCGCACGTTCACGGTCTCCGAAGGGGGTGGGGAGTACAACGTCGGGCGCGCCCTCCGACGGTGTTTCGGCCAGCGGGCAGCGCTGGTGACCGCGATCGGCGACAACGAGGTGGGGCGACTACTCGAAGACCTTCTGCTGCAGGGCGGAGTCGACCTCGACCACGTGATCTGGAGACCGGCTGACGATGTCGGCGAGCACCATCGAACCCCGTTGAACTTCACTGAACGCGGCTTCGGGGTGCGCGCTCCACGCGGCGTCTACGACCGTGCCAACTCCGCGACCGCCACGCTGCAGCCCGACGACGTCGACTGGGATCACCTCTTCGGCGAACTCGGCGTGCGCTGGCTCCACACCGGCGGCATCTTTGCCGGCCTCTCGGAATCGACGTTCGAGGTCGCCCGGGTGGCGATGGCCGCCGCCCGTCGACACGGGACGCTCGTGTCCTACGACATCAACTACCGCCCCAGCCTGTGGCGAGCGAAGGGAGGCGCCGACGCGCTGCGCCGGATGACGAGCGAGTTGCTGGGCGATGTCGATGTGCTCCTCGGCGTCGACGACGCCGAGTTCGACGCCACGGTCGATCGACTCGCCTCCGAGCTCTCGGAGCTGTCGGTCGTGGCGGCCACGCGACGCGTCGTGCATTCGGCATCGGTCCACGACTGGGGCGGAGTTGCCTGGTCGCGGACCGAGGGAACGATGGAAGGGACCGACTACCCGGCGCTCGAGGTCCTCGACCGCGTGGGCGGAGGCGATGGGTTCGCGTCCGGCCTGATCTACGGGCTGCTCGCTGGTCGTTCGCTGCACGACGCTCTCGACTTGGGCATCGCCCACGGGGCACTGGTCATGACGACGCCCGGCGACACGTCATCGGTCGACGTGGCTGACGTCGAGCGCTTGGTGTCCGGCGACGACCCGTCGGTGATCCGCTGACCGTCGACAAAGGAGGCCACGATGCACGAGGTGTACGCATTCGGCATGATCGCCCCCAGCACCCTGATCGTGCTCGACGACGACTACCCCCCGCCGGGAGGGTACGCAGAGATCGCCGGCGTCTATCCGTCCTTCGGTGGTGAGGCCGCCGGCGGCGCCTACGTCCTCGCGCGCCTCGGCGTCGACACCAAGCTGGATGGCACGTGGCTCGGCAACGACCCATCGTCGTCGTTCGCCATCGACACCTTGTCGGGCGCCGGCGTCGACTGTCGAGCGATCCGACGAGGGCCGAAGTCCGTGACCGAGGTCGTCGTCAGCGCATCCGATGCGAGGACCGTGCTCGGGACCTACACGCAGTTGATGGCCGATCCCGCCTGGAACGCTCCGTCCGAGAAGGACATCCGTTCGAGTCGGATCGTGTGTCTCGATCCGTTCCTGGGAGGCGAGTCGTTGCAGGCCGCCCGTTGGTGCGTCGACGCGGACACCCCGTACGTGACCGTCGACGCACCTCCCGATTCGGAGATCGGCCAGCGCGCGGCCGTGCTGATCGTCTCCGAAGACTTCGCGGCCCGCGAGTTCGGACCGCACGACGCTCGCGAGCTGTTGACCACCTACGCCGCGCGGTGCAACGGCCTCGTGATCCTGACCCGCGGGAGCGAACCGGCGCTCTACGGACGACAGGGTGGTCAGGTGCGGGAGTTCGCGCCGTACCCCGTCGGCGTGCGCGACACGACCGGTGCCGGAGACAGCTTCCGGGCGGGGGCCATCTACGCGATGTTGAACGGTGCCGACGACGACCACCTCGTCAGGACCGCGAGCGCGGTGGCAGCGCTCGTCTGCGAGGGATTCCCCGGTGTCCTGAACAGCCCCTCGGAACAGGAACTCGCGGAGTTCCTCACCCGGGGAAGGTGATGGTCTCGTGGCGACGACGCAGGACGACGTCGTGTGGTTGCTCGACGTGATGGACGGGTTGGGGATCACCCCCGTGCTCGCCGGGGGTTGGGGAGTCGATGCCCTGGCCGGCCGCCAGACACGCGAGCACCGGGATCTCGATGTTCTCGTTCCGGAGTCGTTCGTCGCCCCACTGGTCGAGGCCCTCATCGATCTGTCCTTCTCGATCAGCACCGACTGGCTTCCCGTTCGAGTCGAACTCACCGACGAGCGGGCGGATCGGCACATCGACATCCATCCGGCGTTCGGCGACGGGCGGCAGGGATGGTGGCAACACGGCTTCGACGGCCAACGCTTCGAGAGCCCGCAGGAGACGCTGACCAACGGGACGATCGGCGGTCGATCGGTCCGCTGCTTCACCGCAGCCAAGCAGCTCGAGCTCCGTCAGGGGGCTCCCCATCGACCCGAGGACCTCCACGACATCGCCGTGCTCGACCGGCTGGCCGATCCGTGATCAGTGCAGATCGAGGCGTGTGCCCGTGATCGAGACGCCGTGACCGACCGGCCACGGCTGCGGGGCGACGCCTGCATCGACCTCGCCGCGTACCTGTGATTCCGATCGCGGCCACGACACCGGAAGCCGGCCGGTGAACGGTGCCGCACCGAGCAGCGCCTCGGCGATGCCGTCGGCCTCGGAACCGGGCAACCAGCAGGCGACCACCGAGTCGGCGATCTCGAGGATCGGCTCGATGAGCAGTGGCCGGCCCGACACGACGAGCACGATCAGTTGATCGACCGACGATCTCATGCGTCGCACGAGATCGAGTTGCTCGGCCGGGACGGCGAGGTCAGCTCGATCACCACCGCCTTCGACGTACGGGAGCTCGTGGATCGCGACCACGCCGTACGGTCGGCGCTCGCCGCCGAAGTCGGCTTCAGAATGATACAGGACCTGCTCCGGTCCCAGCCGCCTGCGCAGTCCGTCGATGACGGTGCTCCCGTCGGTGATCGGCCCCGCCGCGCCCTCCCACGAGATGGTCCAGCCGCCGCAGGCGATGCCGATGTCGTCGAGCGCGGTGCCGGCGGCCAGCATCGGCGTCGAGACCGGGATGGGGAGCGCACCATTGTCGAGCAACACCACGGCGGAGGCGCTGACCGCAGAGCGCGCCAACTGCCGATGCGCATCGCACCCGATCAGGTCGAGCGGCACACCCGGGCTCGGCAGCTCGTCGAGCAACCCCAATCGAGACTTGACGCGCAGGATTCGGGCCACGGCATCGTCGACGCGAGCGTCAGCGACTCGTCCGGCGGAGACCAGGTCGACCACCGTCGAAATGAAGCGTTCGAACTCGAAGGGCACCATGACCATGTCGATGCCGGCGTTCACAGCGACCTCGACGCAGGCTGCGTAGTCGGGATCGAGTTGGTCGATCGCCATCCAATCCGACACGACGAACCCCTCGAAGCCCAGCTCGGTCTTGAGGACGTCGGTCAGCAGGTAGTGATCTGCGTGCATGCGATTGCCGTGCCATGAGCCGTAGCCGGCCATCACCGTGAGCGCGCCGGCATCGATCGCGTCGATGAAGGGAGCGAGGTGAGTCCGTCGCAGCTCGTCGTCGTCGATGGGCACGTCGCCCTGGTCAACCTTCCACTCGGGCTCCCAACCATCCCACCAACCGATCCACGGGTGACGATGTTTGCCCGCAGTGCCCCACTCCATTGCCCCTTCGCCGACGAAGTGCTTTGCGCACGCCAACACACCGGTCGCGCGGAGGTCGTCGCCGTGCCAGCCCTCCACGGAAGCTCGCCCGAGCCGACCGACGAGCGCGGTGTCCTGGGAGAACCCTTCGAATGTTCGTCCCCATCGGACGTCGTGCGGGACCGCCAGACACGGGGCGAACGTCCACCTGGCGCCGGTCGCCGAAGTTTCCAGCGCGGCGGCACGGGAGACGGCGCGCACCAGGTCGGCGTCGCCCGTCGCCCCGAGGCCGATGTGGTGCGGGAAGATCGTGGCGCCGATGACGTTGTTGTGACCGTGCACGGCGTCGGTGCCGTAGAGGATGGGAATGCCGAGGCGACTGCGCCTGGAACCGGCGACGAACGCATCCACCGACTCGCGCCAGGCGCGAGCCGAGCCGTCGCCCGGATTGCCACCCCCGCCGCTCAACACCGAACCGATCGACCATGCTGCGACCTCGTCGGGGGTGATGCTGCCCAACTCGACCTGGGCCATCTGGCCGGCCTTCTCGGGCAGGGTCATCGAATCGACGACGTCCGATATGGCGGTGCCCCCGATCATCACCGAGACGCGCTCAGCGTGGCTCCCCATGTTCCATCTCCTGCTGCGACGTCGACGCTCGGGCGCCACACGAGTCGCCGATGCGGAGCTTCGTGGGCAGGATGACGACATCGGGGCCGTCATGGTCACGGCGGAGGAGCTGCACCGCCATGCGTCCGACCTCCAGGACCGGTTGCACCACCGTCGTCAACTGCGGGTCGGTGACCCGGCCGTTCGGCAGGCCGTCGAAGCCCACGATGGCGACGTCGTCGGGCACGCTCAGTCCCCGCTCGCGAAGCGCCCTCAGCGCTCCCGCCGCCATCGGATCGGTGGCCACGAACAAGGCATCGGGCTGCTCGGCGAGAATGTCGAGGGTCGCCCGGTAGCCGCCCGCAACATTCGGCTCGTCGCGTCGGACGAGACGGTCGTCCGGTTCCCGCCCCACGGCCACGAGCGCGTCCCGGTAACCCGCGAGCCGCTCGACGCCGAACATGTACTCGGGCGTGGGACCGACGAATCCGACGCGACGCCGATCGAGCCCACAGAGGTGCGCCGTGGCAGCGGCGCTCCCCGAACGGCTCGCGACGTCGACTCGGCGCACGTCGCGGTGGTCGGCCGGACGGCCGACAGCGACGACGTTCCTGCCACGGTCCCGCAACGTGGCGATCAGATCATCGCTACGCGGCCCTGCGGTGGCAATCACCCCGTCGAGGAATCCCTGCGACGTGAGTGTCGGAAGCAGGATCGACTGTCCGCGCTCGCCATAAAAGGGGAAGATCGAGAAGATCGAGCCGGTTTCCTCGCAGCCCTCCCGGATGCCGTGCACGAGCGTGGAGTAGTAGGGGTCACCGAAGAGCTCGACCACGTCGGCCGGCATCACGAGCCCGATCAGCCCCGTTCGGTTGGAGACGAGCGCCCGAGCTGCTTGGTTCGGGAGGTATCCCGTCTTCTCGATCACGGCCTCGACGCGTGTTCGCACGTCGGGTCGTACATCTGGGTGGTCGTTGAGCACCCTCGAGACCGTCGACCTCGAGACGCCCGCCAACTTGCCGATCGTCTCGAGCGTCAGGGCCTGTGGTGTGTCCGTCATGTCATCCTCGTCAGCGCATTCCAATGGGTCGCTGAACGTCGGTGACGATAGCGATCTTCGGTTCGATCATCGGACACACCGAAACGGGGTCACCGTCGAATCGAGCGCCGTGACAGCGTCACGTCGATGCGGGCAATGGTGGCGGTTTGGTCGAAGACCTGGCGAGATGTCTCCCGGTCGAGTGTCGAGCCCGACACCTCGCGACGACTCCCGTCGGCGAGCGTGATCAGGATCATCGGTGGCGTATCGGCAGCGGACACCACGACGGGGACACGACAGATCGTGAAGGCTGCGGCTCCCGGCGGCACATCGAGATGCCCGAGCCGCCCGGCGGCGTCGAGATGGACGAGCGTTCCAGCCTCGGTTCGCAGCTCGGCTTCGCTGAACAGCACCGCTGAGAAGTGGATCGAGCCCTCCGACACGACGAGCCCGAGTTCGGCCCACCGGGTGAGCAGCTCCTCCTTCACCTGGCCGGTCATGCCCGGCTGCTGGGCCCCGGCATGCGCCGGTGTGTGCGAGTAGGGGTCGGTCGGGAACGCACCGTATTCGACGGCGGTTCGGTTGAAACCGAGACCGCCTCGAACGCGGTCGTACCGTCGAACCAAGTCGCCGATCGAGTCGTCCGCAGTGCCGGCCGGGGCCTCCACGATGGCCTCCTGCAGGGCGACCAGAAGTTTGGCCACCATGTGCCAGTACACCGATCCGATTCCTTCGAAGGCGTACATGGTCGAGGACCGGCCGGTGAATTCGTGATGGTTGAAGACGCGTTCGTACACCTCGAGCACCTCGTCTGCGTGGTCCGCGACCAGTGGCCCGAAGTCGGATGCGGCGAGAGCGTCGAGCGCGGCTGAGAGGTCGGCGGCATTCGTGAAGTCCGCGTTGAAGTGGACCTTGCCGTCGACATCGCGCACGACGATGTCGTCGTTGTCGCCGGCGAGGAGCGCGGCGAGCAACTCGTTGGACTCGACCGCGTCAGCCGGCACACGGTTGCGTTCGAGGAATGCCGGCCTGCGACGCGCCGGGTACAGCACGAAACTGTCCACGTCGGCGCGGTACAGATCGGAGTCGTACATCGCGTCGACGAGCGCCACGATCTGGCCGACATCGAGCAGCCCCGAGCTGATCGCGGCAACCTGCCCCTCGAGCATGGGCTGCAGACGGCTGGTGCTCGCCTGCGGCCGCCCGGCGACCTCGGAGAATGCGACCAGGTTGTAGGCGTCGTACAGGCCGTCGGGTCGCCGGGCGGCTCGTAGCGAGTCGTCGAGATGCAGCATCGAGGTCCGCAGCAGACGGCGAAGTGTCGCCGGGGCGATCGGTGTCGGCGCCGTCGGCCCCGCTGCGTCCAGTCGGCTGCGATAGTGGTCGAACGCCATTCCGAGACCGCGGATCAACTGGAAGCGGTCACCGTCATCGATCGACGGCGCCCCGATCAGCTGCTCGTGCGATTCGAAGACCGAGATGAGGCGTTCGATCCAGGCGACGACGTCGGGCGAGATGGGCACATCGTCCGCCAGGTCGCCCGTCAGTTCCTCGATCACCTGGAGGTAACGACGGAGGTGGGCGAGCGTCACCATCGACAACCCGTATCCGACCAGCGCGTTGTTCGCATCGTTCCACTCGGGGCGCTGGGTGTTCATCCAGATTCCGCCTCGCGGTACGTAGTTCGAGATCTTGGCAAGAGCCGGGATCAGGAGCTTCTCGAGCAACGACACGTGAAGCACGGCACCGTTCGCGTCGAGAACGAGTCGCCCGTCCGCACCGAGCCGGTCGACCCGCTCGGCGATCGCCGTCGCTGCGGCCGAGTCGAACTCGATGGTGTCCTTCGGGTTGCGCATCACCTGCTCGAATGGCGCGATGCGATAGGGGACGTTCGCATACGCGTACGCGCGCTCCCCCAGCTTGTCGCCGAGCCATGCAGGGTCGTGCCCGCGCAGGGTGCTCAGCAGCCGGTAGAGATAGACGATCTGGTGGTCGCCCCAGTAGCCGATCCCGCTCCACGGGTTCTCGGGCTCGGGCACCTCCCAGTCGATTCCATCACTGGTGATCCGGTAGGGATTGAACCCGTCGGCGGTGGACGCATTGACGAACTTGGCAACGATGGACGGCAAGAATCCGGGGAAGCTCTGGCACAACGCCTCCCAGTTCTGGAAGATGTCACGCCAGTTGCCCTGGTAGCTCAGCAGCGGGTCGCCCTCCGCGTCACGGACCCGGATCGCGAACTGGTTCCACGGACGACTCGGGTCACCGTGGCGTCGCGAGAACGACAGCGGGAGATATTCGCGCGACAGCCGCATCAGATTCGGATCGCCCTGCTGGGCCGCTCGGCCTTGCAGGTCGGCCACATCGATCGAGTCGGGAAGGCCACCGAGCCAGTTGGCGTGCTTGCTCGCCAGATCGGAGTTGCGCTCGGTCAAGAAGTCGCGAAAACGTTCGGACTCGACCGTGTAGCCGTCGGCGAAGGTCCCACCGCGCATGACGTTGAACAGCGTGTTGGCCAGATGGTGAGCGTCGACCTTGGACGACGCGGTCAGCTGCATGCCGTCCGCGCTCGCG
>Ga0307379_10005472_pt1 | contig 17677 bp, 21 predicted proteins | sample UN2MG_FD_202237 | JGI IMG/M metagenome (GOLD analysis project Ga0307379, IMG submission 202237) | Soil microbial communities from Risofladan, Vaasa, Finland - UN-2 | ecosystem: Environmental > Terrestrial > Soil > Coastal area > Acid sulfate soil | place: Finland: Risofladan, Vaasa | collected... | reverse complement strand
CGCTACACCGACGGCCTCCGAATGCTGAGCCTCTTTCAGAGAGAGCGCACCGGCGAAGAGGGCGCGGGCGGGCGTGGCGGCAGGGGGCGTGGCCACGGGCGCGGCAGAGACGAAGGCGGCCGGGGCGGGGGAGGAGGCTTCGGCTTCGGCCCGCCGGGGCGCGAGGACATGACCCTCATAGACCGGGGCACCGAGAAGGCCCTGCGCTACTTCGGCCGCAACGCCGTCGTCGTCGTCGTCGGGGACCTGGCGGCGGAGGAGCTCGTCCGCATGGCCAAGAGCGTGGACTGAGAATCGGTGGAATCCGGAGGGCGAGTCGCTCGTCTGGACCGGTAGCTCGCGGCACGCGAGCCGAAAGGGAGGTCCCAGATGAAGCGACTTTCGATGTGCATGGCGATGGCTCTGTTGCTTGTCGCCGCTGCCGGGATAGCCTTCGCACAACAGGAGGCACGGCCCCCGGAAGCCTCGACCCCTCAGTTGACGGCCGATGAGCTGGCCGTGCTGAAGCAGGCCGGCGACCTTCAGAAACAGCTCGAGATCAGCAGGCTGGAGCTGCGGCTGGCCGAGCTGAAAGACGCGTCGCAGGCCGAGATCGCGGAGCGGGCCACGCAAATGTACCGGCTCCGCGGTGAGCTGCACGCGCTGCGCGTCAAGCACCCCGTGATCGCCCAGTATCAGTGGCGCGAGCGAGGCCGGCACCGCTGGGGGCGCGGGCGCGGACGAGGCCGAGGCGGCGGGCCCGCCTGGGGAGAGGGCGGCATGGGAGGCGGCGGCCGACATGGAATGGGCCGGGGACGCGGCCACGGCGGATACGGCTGGGGCGAAGGGCCTGGCATGGGTCGGGGACGCGGCCATCGCGGCGGAGCCTGGGAGGCCGCGCCGGGAATGGACGTCGGCCCAGAGCGCGGAATGGGCCGCGGCGGCAGCCGCGGGATGCGAATGAGAGAATCCGCCCGGGACTGGCTGCCACCCGCTCGAAACGTTGATATGTCAGCGGCGGGAGTCGGTTTCGAGCAGGAGATAGCCAACTGAGAGGCTGAGAAAGGCTCAGCTCTTGACGCAATGCAATGTACGAGGCGCGGCCCAAGGGCCGCGCCTCGCGCGTGACTCCCGCGTGACTTCCACGTGACTTGCCCGCGAGGTATCGAAGGATATGGGGCGAAGCTAGCGCTCACGAGAGGACCGCGATGGGCGCATCAGATGGGGGCGCATTCGTGCTGGGCGTGCTCGGCAGCCCTCGCCGGCGAAGCAATACCGGCCTGCTGCTGGAGCGAGCGCTCGCCGGCGCGGCCGCGGCCGGCGCGGAGACCGAGCTCATCGCGCTGCGCGAGCTGGACTATGCCTCCTGCCGGCACTGCGGCGGGTGTGACAAGACGGGCCGCTGCGTCGTCCCGGACGCGATACAGCAGGTCCACGAGAAGCTCCGCGCGGCGAGCCACCTCCTCCTCGCCTCGCCCATCCAGTTCTCCGGAGTCTCCGGCGAGACCAAGAGCATGATCGACCGCGCCCAGGCCTTCTGGGTCGCGACCTACCGCCTCAAGCAGCCGGTGTCTGCAGTGACCGGCGAACGCAGAGGCCTCTTCCTCGCCACCTGCGGCGGAGGCGACACGCGCGTCTTCGACTGGGCCAAGCATACCGTCAAGGCCTTCTTCAACTCCCTCGGAGTTCGCTACTGGGACGAGCTTCTGGAGCCGAACACCGACACGCCGCCGCCCATGGCCGAGCGCAGCGACATATTGGCGAAGGCGGAGGCGCTCGGCCGACGAATCGTCACTGGAGACGAGAGCGCAGGGCCGGGCGGGCAAGCGCCCGACGCGTGAGGAAACGTCAGGAGGAAAGACGATGAGAATACTGGTGTTGCAGGCCTCCCCCAACGAGGACGGCCTGACGGCGACCATGGCGAAGGCGGCGGAGGCCGGGGCGAAGGCCGCGGGAGCGGAGACGGAGCTGGTGCACCTGAAGAAGCTGAACCTGGACGCCTGTCGCGCCTGCGACGACGGGTGGGGCAGGTGCCGACGGGAGAGCCTCTGCATCATCGAAGACGATCTCGAGCTGGTGCGGGACAAGATGGCCGCCGCCGACGGCGTCGTCGTCAGCACGCCCGTCTACTTCGGCGATGTGGCCGAGGTCGTCAAGAACTGCTTCGACCGGCTCCGCCGTTGCGAGCGGGCCGGGCCCGCCGATCCCCGCGTGGAGGGACGCTGGCTTCTCGGCATCGGCGCCGCCGGCGGGGGAGGGGGAGGCGGCCCCACCTGCCTCGTCGCCATGGAGCGCTACTGCGCCCACATGGGACTCCCCATCTTCGACATGATGATCGTCACGCGCCGGAGCAGAGACTACATGGTGGCCGCCGCGCAACAGGCGGGCGAGGCCTTCGTCAAGTACGTCCAGGAGCAGAAACAGAGCTAGCCCCGGCCGGCGAGGCGCTCGTCATGTCGGCAAACGGGCCGCCCGCGGCGGCCTTGGACGACGGAGTCCTGCTGCCATAACGAAAACCGGAGGCAGCGAGAGCCGCCTCCGGTTCTGGTTTCCAGCGTAGTATCTTGCTGAGATCAGTACTCAGACATCCCGCCGCCCGGAGGGCCGGCCGACGCCCTCTCCTTCTCCGGTATCTCGGCAACGAGCGCCTCGGTGGTCAGCAGCATCCCTGCGATAGAGGCGGCGTTCTCGAGCGCGGAGCGAGTCACCTTCGCCGGATCGACGATGCCGGCCTTCACCAGATCCTCGATCTGCTCCGTCAGGGCGTTAAAGCCGACGCCCGGCTGCTGCCCCCTGACGTGCTCGAGGATGACGGACCCCTCGAGCCCCGCGTTGTGGGCGATCGTGCGCAGCGGCTCCTCCAACGACCGCCGAACGATGTCCACGCCGATCTTCTCGTCGCCGCGGACATCCTTGCGGACCTTGTCCAGCACGTGCGACACGTTGAGGTAGGTCACGCCGCCGCCGGGCACGAGCCCCTCTTCGACGCCGGCGCGGGCGGCGGAGAGGGCATCCTCGAACCGATGCTTCTTCTCCTTCAGCTCCGTCTCGGTGGCCGCCCCGACCTTGATCACGGCGACCCCGCCGGCGAGCTTCGCCAGCCGCTCCTGGAGCTTCTCCCGGTCGTAGGACGAGTCGGTGTCCTCGATGGCGCGGCGGATCTGCTCCATCCGACCTTGGATCGCGTTGTGGCTGCCGGCGCCCTCGATGAGCGTGGTATCATCCTTCGTGATGACGATCTTCTTGGCTGCGCCCAGCTCGTTGAGGGTGATGTTCTCGAGCTTCATGCCCAGGTCCTTGGACAGGAAAGTCCCGTTGGTCAGGATCGCAATATCCTCCAACATCGACTTCCGGCGATCGCCGAAGCCCGGCGCCTTCACCGCGGCCGCCTGGAACGTCCCGCGAACCTTGTTCACGACCAGTGTGGCGAGAGCCTCGCCGTCGACATCCTCGGCCACGATGAGCAGAGGACGCCGGGCGGCCGCCACCTTCTCCAGCAGCGGGAGCATGTCCGCCACCGCGCTGATCTTCTCCTCCTGGATCAGAATGTACGCATCCTCCAGGACGGTCTCCATCCGCTCGGCGTCGGTCACGAAGTACGGCGAGATGTATCCCTTATCGAACTGCATCCCCTCGACCACGTCGACCGTGGTCTCCGTGCCGCGCGACTCCTCGACCGTGATCACGCCTTCCTTGCCGACCTTATCCATCGCGTCGGCGACGTAGCGACCCAGCTCCGGATCGTTGCCCGCGATGGACGCCAGATTCTCGATCGCCTCCTTGGTGTCCACGGGCTTGGCGATCTTCTTGATCTCCGCCACGACCGCCTCCACCGCCTTGTCGATGCCGCGCTTGAGCAGCATCGGATTCGCCCCGGCGGCGACGTTCTTCATCCCCTGTTCGACGATCGCTTCAGCGAGAACCGTCGCCGTGGTCGTGCCGTCGCCGGCTACGTCGTTGGTCTTGCTGGCGACCTCGCGGACCAACTGGGCGCCCATGTTCTCGTAGGGCTCCTCCAGTTCGATCTCCTTCGCCACGGTCACGCCGTCCTTGGTAATCGTCGGAGAACCCCACTTCTTGCTCAGGACGACATTCCGACCCTTGGGGCCAAGCGTAGCCTTCACGGCTGCCGCGACTGCACTGACCCCGCGCTGAAGAGCTCGGCGTGCCTCCTCACTGTAGCAGAGCATCTTGGCAGCCATACACTTCCTCCTCTCTCCTATTGCACATTGCTGATTCTGAAATCGTGGGATGCACTACTTTTTCTTCTTTCCGTCGGCCTTCACGGCCAGCACGGAACCTTCATCGAGGATGACGTACTCGTCCTCCCCGATGTCAATCCTCGTTCCCCCGTATTCGGAGTAGACCACGACGTCCCCCACCGATACCTCCAATGGGGCCCGCTCCCCGTTCTCGAGGAGCTTGCCGGGACCCACCGCCAGAACTTCGCCCTCGCGCGGCCTCTTCTTTGCCGTGTCCGGCAACAGGATGCCGCCCTTTGTCACGTCCTCTTCTTTACCCGGTTTCACCACGATACGGTCACCGAGCGGTCGGAGCATACCATCACCTCCTGGCTAATGTGCTTTCGCATGGCCGATGCGAGTGTCAGCTTCGAACCGGCCTAGATCTCCGGCAGGTCGCCGCATTCCCGCCCCCTTCGTACGAGCCACCGGTTGGCATCGCCTCTGGGGGCACAAAGGGCCGCCGCCGACCTTGTGTCGGAACACGACGGCGGCAGGCCGCGAGCACCTGGCGCCGTCAACACCGTAGAATAGCGAATCTGCAGGAACTAGTCAAGGGGTTGCGGGGCCGGAAAGTGAGTAATCCCGCCCAAGCCCCCGGTGCCGGCCCGGTTCCCCCGCTGCCTGCTCCGCCCCCCCTGCTCGGAGGGCGGTCGGGGCCCCGCGAACGGCCGATGCCCGCATGCGGACCGGATTCGCTTACAGCAGCTGCTCGATGTACCCCACTCCCCGGTTCATGGTGTTCACCGCACGGTCCCACTGCTGGGTGAGAAGCAGGATTCCGATGAGAATCAGGATGCCCCCGCTGACGATCTCCACCGCCCGGTAGTTCCGCTGCAAGAAGGCGAACGCCCGCACCGCGTAGGCGAAGAGCAGGCCGGCCGCGGTGAAGCACACACCCAGGCTGGCGCTGAAGATGGCGAAGAGAAGCGCCGCCCGCACCGGGGAGAGGCCGGTCGCCACGCTGATGAGACCGACCACCCAGGGCCCGATGCACGGAGTCCAGCCGAACCCGAAGGCGAACCCGAGCAGCGGTGCCCCCCACATCCCCAACGACCCGCGGCTGAGCCGGAGCCTCCGATCCTGATAGAGGAACGGAAGCCTGACTGCGCCCACGACGAACAGCCCGAACAGAATCACGACGATCCCAAAGACGATGTTCAGGAGGGTCCGGCGCGCCTCCAGCCACTGACCGATCGTTCCCACCGACAGCCCCACGAAGATGAACACCACGCTGAAGCCAAGCGAGAACAGGAGACAGGAGAAGAAGATGCGCAAGAGATGGCCCGCCCGCCGCTGTTCGAGCTGCTCCACGGACAGACCGGATATCATCGAGAGATAGCCGGGGATGAGCGGCAGCACGCACGGCGAGATGAAGGAGAAGACGCCTGCAAGCACGGCCACGAGCCAGGCCGGCTGGTTCTGCGCCTCCATCAGAATCCCGTCTCCCTCGTCGCTCCGCTGCCTATGAGTGCCACTCCGGCTTTCTCCGCAGGTATCGCCGCACCGAGAACGCAGAACCCGTCAGGCCCAGAAACGCTCCGGCCAGCACCAGGCCGAGACCGAAGCGGAGCAGCGTGTTGTCGGGGGCGAGCAGGAGAAACGGCGCCGAGCGCTCCGACAAGCTCCGAAGGTACATGTGCCCTGGGATCAGCAGACAGCAGGCCAAGATCGCTCCCAGCGCACCATGAACGATGCCCTCGAAGAGGAAGGGAGCGGCGATCACCCCCCGTCCCGCGCCGATGAGCTGCATGATATAGATCTCGCGGCGGCGCGAATGCAGGGCCAGGCGTATCGTGTTGTGGACGATGAAGATCCCGGCGACCCCGACCAGCGCGGCGATGACGAGGCCCAGCCAGTTCACCACCCGCTGTGCCTGCACCAGCCGGTAGACGAAGCTGTCCGGTCTGTCCGCCTCCTCCGGGTTGGGAATCACCTCCTGCACTCCCTCCAGGGCGCTCAGCTTGCGCGCCACCTCCGGAACCTGCTTCGGATCCTTGGTCCGCACGCGAACGGCGTCCGGCAGTGGATTGTCCAGCCCCCTCAACTTGGCGCTGCTGACCAAGTTGCGTTGGAGCCACTCCCAGCCCTCCTCCTTCGGCACCAGTCGCGCCGAGCGAACCTCCGGCCACTCAGCCACCGCCTTCGCCCTCTCCTGAGCCTCTTCCCGGGAGAAGTCGCGCTCGAAATAGGCCGAAACCTCCACGTCATCACCGAGCCGGTGCGTCCACACCCGCACGTCCATGAGGAACATGACCATCGACCCGAGCACGAGCATGAGGACCCCCACCGTGGAGATCGTGGCGATCGCCACGAGACGCTCGCGCCTCAGGTGAAGCGCGGTCTCACGACAGACGAAATCAATCGCGTTCCAGATCATCGGGATAGCTGCCCTCGGCAGTGTCGCGGAAGATTTGGCCGTGCCGCATGGCGATGACCCGCGACTGCTTGGCGTTCACGATCGCCGGGTCGTGGGTCGCCACCAGCACCGTCGCGCCCTCCCCATTGGCCTTGCTCAGCAGCGTCATGATGTGGGCGGACGAGTCCGGGTCCAGGTTGCCGGTCGGCTCGTCGGCCAGGATCAGAGCCGGCTTGATCGCCAGCACCCGCGCGATGGCCAGGCTCTGCTGCTCGCCCGCCGAAAGCTGGGAAGGATAGTCGTCGGCCTTGTCGAGCAGTCCCACCTCCGCCAGCGCCTCCGGCACCCGGCGCAGCACGTCTCGGTAGGGGTGCCCCGTGGCATGCAGGGAGAACGCCACGTTCTCCCAGGCCGTCCTCGGCAGCAGCCGGAAATCCTGAAACACCACCCCCAGCCGCCGCCGCAGCCGCGCCACCCGCCCCGGCGACAGCTTCGCCACGTCCCAGGCCGATACGATGACCTGCCCCTTCGTCGCGTACTCGTCGCAGTAGAGCAGCTTCAGAACCGTGGACTTGCCGTGCCCCGTCGCGCCGACCAGGAAGGCGAACTCCCCCTGCTCGATGGTCAGGTCCAGATCGGAAAGCGCCAACACGCCGTTGGAGTAGGTGACGCTGACGTTTCTCAGTTCTACGATGGGCGGCATTGACCCGGATTATAGACCACTCCGCCCGCGGAAGGCAAATGCCTCGCGGTTGCGGCCGACAGATCGATGGGCTATAATCCGCAGCGGCGCCGGGGGTCCGCGCCAGTGCTGGCCTTTTGGGGCTGGAGATCCTCCACCGGAGCACGAGGTTGCCGCCGCGCAGGAAGGCTCTCAATCTCCGAGCTGCATTGATCCTGTGCGCCCTGTCCGGCGCGCTGCTGGCACTCTGTTTTCCCGCTCCCGGCCTCTGGCCGCTCGCCTGGATTGCACTCGTCCCCTGGCTGGTTGCCCTGCGGCTCGCCGGCGGGGGCGGCGCCCTGCTCGGGAGCTGGCTCGGCGGCTTCGTGTTCTACGGCGTGCTGATCTACTGGCTCGGCCTCTTCGGCTGGACCGTCTGGGCGCTCGCCTGCCTACTCCTGAGCCTCTCGCTCCTCATCTGGGGTCTCGCCACCCGATGGATCGGCCGTCTCGGAGCGGCCCCGCGCACCTGGGGCGCGGCCGTCCTCTGGTGTGGGGTCGAGTGGGCGCGCGGGCTGGGCTGGTTCGGCTTCACCTGGGGCTGGCTGGGATACAGCCAGAGCCCGGCCCCGGCGCTCCTGCCCGTGGCCCGGGTTGCCGGGACACTTGGCATTTCCTTTCTGATCGTGCTCGTCAACGCCGCCCTCGCCGAGTTCATCGTCAGCCTCGTCCACCAGGATCGTCCGCTTCGCCCGCTCCTCCGCACCGCGGCCATCCTCGCCCTGACCGTTCTCGCCGCGGTCGGGGCCCGGAAGTGGGCCGCCGGGCAGGGCGAGCTGGAGGGGCCTCGCCTGCGCGTCGCCATCATCCAGGGGAGCGCCCACGGACCTTTGCGAGCGGAAAACGTGAACATCCCCCTGACGCGGGAAGAGATGCAGCGCACTCGCCAGACCTACCAGACCCTCACCGCGAAGGCGGCCCAGGCGCGGCCGGCCCTCGTCGTCTGGCCCGAGAGCGTGCTCACGGGCGCGCCGGAGCGGGATCCACCGGTGGCGGAGTGGGTGGCGGGCGCCACTCGGGCCTCGGGCGCCTGGCTGCTGGCCGGCGGGCCGTACTACGACGAGGCCGGCGGACAGTTCAACTCCGCCTATCTCTACGCGCCGAGCGGCAATCTCGTTGCCCGCTACGACAAGGTCCAGCTCGTCCCCTTCGGCGAGTACCTCCCCGGCCGGGAGTGGCTTCCGCTCCTCGAGCGCTACCCGGTGCGGGAGACCGATTTCAGCGCCGGCGCGGTGCACCGGCTGCTCCAGGCGGGGACAGTCAGCTTGGGCCCCATGATCTGCTTCGAGTCGATCTTCCCTCAGATCTCATGGGGCCTCGTCCGGAAGGACGCCCAGGCCCTCGTGATCATTACCAACGACGCCTGGTTCGGCCGTACCGCGGCCGCCGCCCAGCACCGCCAGATCGCCGTCCTGCGCGCGGTGGAGACCAATCGCTGGGTGGTGCGGGCGGCGAGCACCGGCCTCTCCTGCTTCATCGCGCCCGATGGCCGCATCGTCTCTCAGGCCGGCCTGTTCGAGCAGGCCGTCCTCTCGGAGGAGATCCGATTAGCGGCCCAGGGGTCGGGAACCGAGTCGCCCGGGTGGCTCTTCGCCTGGGTGATGGTCTTCCTCTCCACCGCCTATCTCATCGCTCCGGCCGCGCTTCCCCGCCGCCGGCCCAGGCCTCGCGCAGCTCGGCCCTCTGCTCGCCCGCGGCCGCCCGGTCGAGCAGCTCCTCGATGACCGGCACCTGCCAGAAGTAGCCCGCCTGGGACACCTGATACTCGATCAGCACGCGGTTCGGCTCCACGCGAAGGCGTCCCCGCAGGTCGCGGTCGGGAGTGCGAAGGCCGCGGACGTACACCGGACGTCCCAGAGTACGGGCGACCGCTTGGCGTTTCTCCTCCAGCGCTGGCGGCAGTGGTTCCACGTAGCCTGTGGTTGTGCTTTCGGAGGGCGGTTCCCTCTTGTCTGCACTTGGGCCCTGTGTTAGAATACGTGCGGAAATGAGGTCTCACCCATGCTGACGTTCTTCTACATAGTGCAGATCCTGACCGCCGCGACCCTCATCGCGCTCACCGCGGTGACTCAAACCAAGAGCGAGCAGAGCGGGGGCGGGATGGGCTGGGGCACCCTCGGGGGCAAGAGCTCCTCCAGCATCGCCGGCCTCGAGGACCAGCTCGCACGGATCACGACCTACGCCGCCGCCGCTTTCCTCGTGGCCTCCATGCTGGTGGCCATCTTCACCACGGTGGGATAGCGAGTGCGTGCCCAGGTGGCGGAATTGGTAGACGCGCTGGCTTGAGGGGCCAGTGGCCGAAAGGCTATGCTGGTTCAAATCCAGTCCTGGGCACCAACGCGGAGCTCGATGTCACCCCTGGCCGGTCGCCGGAAGCACCGAGCGCGGCCGGCTCGGCGCGTATGAGGGCGGGACGACCGGAACGCAAGCGAACGGGAGGACGTCTGCCATGCGGGTCTTCATCGCGACCGATCTGGAGGGGGTCGGGGGAGTCCTTCTCGACGAGCAAGTGAGCGGAGACTCGGCCGAGCGCGAGCGGGCCCGGCGCCTGCTCACACAGGAGGTGAACGCCGCCGTCGAGGGCGCCCTCGAGGGCGGCGCAGCCCACATCACGGTGGACGACGGCCACGCCACGGGATTCAACTTCATCTATGAGGAGCTTCATCCTGCGGCTCGCTATGCCATGGGACGCCCCCGGCCCGAGTGGCTCGCGGGACTCTCCCGCGAGTGCGATGCCGCCTTCTTCATCGGCTGCCATGCCATGGCCGGCACCCAGGGCGCGGTGCGGGACCACACCATGTCCTCCGTCGCCTGGCACAACCTCTGGATGAATGGCCGGCCCACCGGAGAGATAGGCCTATGGGCGGCCATCGCCGGGCACCACGGGGTGCCGTGTGTCTTGGTCAGCGGCTGTGAGAAAGCCTGTCAGGAAGCCGCGGCACTCGTCCCCGGGATCGAAACGGTCGTCACCAAGCGGGGGCTCTCCCGCGGCGCCGCCTTTCTCGAGCCGGTCGAGACGGTGCGACGCATGATCCGCGCGGGGGCGGCGACCGCGGGCGAAAAGGCCAAGGCGATCGCGCCCCTTCCAGGGGAGAGCCCGGTCGAGCTTCGCGTGGAGTACAACCTCACCGGCCAGGCCGACGAAATCCAGATCATACCCGGCCGAGAAAGGCTCGACGCGCGCACCATCGCCTACCGGGCGGGGAATGTGATCGAGGCACTCCGGCTGATGTGAGCGTCCGCCTTTGACCGTGCGCCTTTGGGAAAAAAGGAGGTTACGTGGTACACTTCCTCTGGGACGCCTTCAGAGGCGCCCCAGGCCCAGTGGCGGAGGGAGTTGCAGTGAAACAGACCGTTAGCGCGCCCGTTGCCTTGATCGTGATCGCGCTCTGCGCCGCATTGGCGCTCGTGATCTTCGGCCGACGGGAGCCGGAGGCCATCCCCTCGGAAGAGATGTTCGTCCTGCCCTACGCGCCGCCCGTGGAGGATGCCGACCTCAAGGCCCTGCGGACGAATCTGAGGCCCCTGGGGGTTTCAGTCGTCTTCCCGCCGCTGGGAGATGACCGCATGAGAGGCGCGCGCATCGCCTTGGTTATGCCTGGAGGACCCGGCGCCGCCGGGGGTCTCAAGCCAGGCGACCTCGTCACGAGCTTCAACGGCCGGGCGATAAACCATCCCTTTGCGCTGCCCGCTGCTGTCGCCTCGGCCGACCCGGACAGGCCGAGCGAGGTGATCATCGAACGGGTGGGGGAGGAGCAGAAGCTCGTGATCACAGGCATGAAGCCCATGGTGCCCAAAGGGAAGCTGTTCTGAGGAACCATGAGCGGCGCGAGGTCCAGGAGGGTCGAGAGATGAGGAGCAATGGACAGAGGCAAGACGTCGCCTTTCTAGCGCTTGCAGTCGCTGTCCTCGCAGTGGCGGTCGCCTTGTTTGTAGGCATGAAGGCCATCCAGAGGGACCGCCCGAAGGAGCCGGAGCCCGAACCGGCGGAGCAAGTCGAAACGGCCGAGCCGGTCGTGGAGGAACCCGCGAAGGGCGAGAGCGGCCGCGATCCGTTTAAAGCCCAGGGCGGCTCCGCGAAGGGACCCGGCGCGGTGGGGCAATCCCACGAGATGAAGCTGGTGGGCATCGTCATGGAGCGGGGCGACAAACCGATGGCCATCATCCACTCCGGCAGCAAACGCTACTACGCGAGGTTGGGGGAGCGGGCGGCCGGGTACACGGTCGTCAGCATCGGGGAAGACCGCGCCACCTTGGACAAGGACGGCGACCGCCTCACCTTGGTATTGCGGGAGCCGCCGCCGGAGGAGTAACTGTCTCACGAGGCGGAGGGCCCGCCACAAGGGAGAGATGATGGCAAGAGAGCCGGAGTTCGAAGTCGTGTACTCTAACCTGGCGAGAATCACCCACGTAGCTCTCGAGTTTCTCATGGACTTCAAGCGCCTGGGGCCGGAGAACAGAGATGTCGAATCCGCGCCGACGATGGTGCGTGTTGTTATGAACCCGGTCATCGCAAAAGCCTTCCGCGATGCGCTGGCCGAGAATGTCCGTCGCTACGAGCAGAAGTTCGGCGAGATCCCGGCGCCGCCGCAAGGCTCGGGGCCGGTAGTCCACTGAGCCATCGCCGCGCCGACCGAGGAAGCGAGGGGAATTGCATGAGCGAGCAGAGGCAGCAAGAGCGACGACGGCAGCGGACCTGTCCGAGCTGTGGCGGCACCAGTGTCATCCGGGCGTGTCGGGTCCCCGGCGTGCAACTCCAGATCGTGCGGGAAGACAGCGGGCGCCACACCGGGCTCATCGCGCTCTACTCCGATGTGTGCGTGGACTGCGGCCTGACCAGCTTCTATGCCCGCCGCGGTGAAGTCGCCCAGGAGATCAAGGTGCTCGAAGACGAAGCCCAAGAAGAGAAGGCCGAATGAAGCCTCGAGTCCGCACCTGGACGCTGCTGCTCATCGCTGCCATAGGCTTCATGGCGGCGCTGTTCTGGATCCGCGCCAATCCCACCAAGGAGAAGAACCCACTCACCGAAGCTCAGGAGACGATCGAGCAGGCCTTCGGGATGAAACTCGCTCTGGAATCCGGCCCCCAAGGGGGCCTTCCAGTCGAGGCCGTCGAGGCCGGGGGCCCTGCAGCCAATGTCGGAGTGGAGGTCGGCGACCGCATCCTAGCGGTCGGCGACGAGTCGGTCTGGCATGTGTACCAACTCATCGAAATCGTCAACAGGTGGGTCTCCGCATCGCCCGGCCTGCCGCTGCTGGTGGAGAGAGAGGGCGAATACCGCGTCCTCGTCTTCAGGAGCAGCGGGCCGCTCCCCCTCCCCGGAGAAGAAGACGGCCATCAGCACTAGACCCCGCCTCCGAGTCATGCCGCAGGCCGCCCTCGTCTACACCCCCAGATTCAGTGACTACGATCTGGGTCCATCCCACCCCCTCAGGCCCGCTCGGGTCGTCCGCACCCATGAGCTGATCAAGGCCTGCGGGCTGCTGGACACTCCCTCCACCTCCCTCTCCCCTCCCTCGGCCGCCGACGAAGAGACCATTGCCCTGGTCCACAGCCCCGAGTACATCTCCGCCGTCCGTGCCCCGGGTGAGGGCCGCCAGCTGCGGCGTCCCGCCGACTATGGGCTCGGCACCATCGATAACCCCATCGTCGAGGGTATGTACGAAGCCGCCGCCCTCGTCGTGGGGGCCTCCGTCCGGGCGGCCGATCTCGTCATCGACCAGAAGGCGGGCGCGGCCTTCAACCCAGGCGGCGGGCTGCACCACGCCCACCGGGACAGGGCCGCCGGATTCTGCGTCTTCAACGACCCCGCCATCGCCATCGCCCATCTGCTCGAGCGCTGCGGCGACGACGTCAAGGTCGCCTACATCGACATCGACGCCCATCACGGCGACGGCGTTCAGGAGGCCTTCTACGACAGGCGGGAGGTGCTCACCATCTCCGTGCACGAGAGCGGCCGCTATCTCTTCCCGACCACCGGCAGCGTCTCCGAGATAGGGGAGGGTGACGGGGAAGGGTTCGCGGTCAATCTCCCGCTGTCACCCTTCACCGGCGACGACGTCTACGTCTGGGCCTTCAGGGAGGCCGTCCTTCCGCTCTTGGAGGCCTTCGCGCCCGACTTCGTCTGCACCCAGCTCGGCGTCGACACCCACTACCAGGACCCGCTCACCCACCTCTGCTGCACCACGCGGGGATACATGAAGGTGGTCGACGAGATCTCCCAGCGGGCCCCCCGTTGGATCGCCATCGGGGGCGGCGGATACGACGTGACCGTCGTCCCCCGCGCCTGGACGCTCGCCTTCGCCCGAATGGCCGGCCTCGAAGCCCCGGAGCACATCCCGGACTCGGAGGCGCAGCACTACCGCCGCGACGACGATCCGGTGCCGCTCCACGATACCTCCGGCCCCAAGACGGATGAAGACTGGCTGCGCGTGACCCGGGAGTTCGCCGAGGAATCGGTCAAAGAGATCAAGCAGCGCATCTTCACCTATCACGGCCTCTCCCCCGACTCCCCCTGAGAACCGCTGTCAGAGCCGCTGTCAGAACCGCCGGCCGCGGCCTCCGATGACAGATGGGCGCTGCTCGGCGCGGCTGGGCGCGGCTGATTGCGGAACGCACGCGGTTCGCGCACGCGGTTCTCATAAGCACTCTGAGCGACCGCCGCCGGCGCGATTGACGTCACCCCCGCCCAGCCGGTATACTGCCCGCGGCTGCCGGCGAGGACACCGGACGCCGGAAGGCCCGGTGAGGTGCGCCCACTCAGAGGGGCGCGCTTTTTCGTTCGCGGAGCCCCGAAGAATGAGCCCTTGCTGCTACGTCTTCTTCGACGTCGATGATACGCTCATCGAGTGGACCGTCAGCTGGCGGGACGCCTTCGTCCAGGCCGCCCGCGAAGTCGGCGTGACGGTCGATCCGAACGAGTCTCTCTCCGCTCTGGATACCGCCTTTGCCACCGTCTACAAGGATTTCGTGCGCCGGCACGCCGACGACGAAGACGACCGCGCCTTCTGGATGGCCTACGACGGCCGCGTCCTCGAGATGCTCGGCGTGAAAAAGGGGCTGCGGCGGGCCACCAAGCGCGTCGTCGAGATGCTCACTCATCCCGGCTCCTCCCGGCTCTATGCGGAAGTGCCCGATGTTTTGGAGGCCCTCTCCCGGAGCGGCGCCAAGCTCGGCATCGTCACCGGGCGCCCGCAGGCCGAGTCCGACCTCGAAGCCCTCGGCGTCCGCAGCTACTTCCACCCCCTCATCGACGCCTTCGCCGCGCGCAGCGGCAAGGACGAAGGGCACATGTTCCACCTGGCCGCCCGCGCTGCCGCCCGGGCCGACCTCCCGCCCTGGCATGTCGGCGACAGCTACGAAGCAGATGTCCTCGGCGCCCGGGCCGCCGGTTTACGCCCGATTTTGGTGGACCGCAGGAACGCCCACAAAGAGGTTGACTGCCCCCGCATCGAAACCCTTCGCGAACTCCCCGGCATGATTCTGGAGGCCGCAGAATGACACACCGCGAACGCTGGCTTCGGACCATGCACTTCCAGCCGGTCGATCACGTGCCGGACGAGGAGTTCGGCTACTGGGACAACACGCTCACCCTCTGGCACGAGCAGGGCCTCCCCAGGGAGATCGACACGCTCCCGAAGGCCGACGTCTACTTCGGCTTCGCCCCGCGGCGGCAGGTGCCGGTCAACCAGTGCCTCTCGCCGGGATTCGAGCCCGAAGTGCTCGACGACACCGGCGAACGCAGGCTCATCCGCGACGAGCACGGTGCCACCTGTGAGATCCACTCCTCCGGGCAGGACTCTATCCCCCACTTCCTCGACTTCCTGCTCAAGGGCCGGGAGGAATGGGAGCGGGAATTCAAGCCCCGGCTCGATCCCCACGACCCCAGCCGCCTTCCCGACGCCGGGACCTGGGAGCGGATGCGGCCGGAGTACGCCAGCCGCGACTACCCCCTCGGCATCGGCATTGGCAGCCTCTACGGACGGATGCGCGACTGGATGGGCTTCGAGCGGGCGGCGATGATGGTCCACGATGACCCCGGCCTCGTCGATGAGGTGATGGAGACCATCGTGCAGGTCGTCCTCCGCACCCTCGAATGGGCCGCCCCCCAGGTGGAGATCGACTTCGGCGCCGGCTGGGAGGACATGGCCTTCAACGCCGGCCCCATGATCTCGCCCGCCGCCTTCGAGCGGCTCATGGTGCCGCGCTACCGGCGCATCACAGAGCTGCTGAAGCAGCACGGCTGCGACATCGTTTACACCGACTGCGACGGCAACATCAACAAGCTCGTGCCGCTCTGGCTCGAAGCCGGCGTGAACTGCATGTTCCCGGTCGAGGTGGCGGCGGGAACCGACCCGCTGCCGCTGCGGGACACCTACGGTAACCGCATCCTTCTCCTCGGCGGCGTCAACAAGCGCGCCCTCATCGCCGGCAAAGAGGCGATCGCGCAGGAGCTCCGGCGGATCGAGCCCTACGTCGAGGAAGGCGGGTGGATCCCCCACGTCGACCATCGCGTGCCCCCGGACGTCACCTTCGAGAACTACCGGTACTACCTGGCGGCGAAGCGGGACATCTTCGGCATCCCGGAGCCCGCGCCGTGGGAGGAGCGAAGGCCGTCCGAATGGGGCCCAGTGGAGCAGAGCGCTTGACCGGACGGCATTCCGGCGGCGAGTCTCAGGTCGCGATGCTCCGATCGGCCGGCGGCGTCGTCGTCAAGGGCCGCGGCGACGAGCTGCGCGTCGCCGTCATGCAGTCTCGCTACGGCACCTGGGTCTTCCCCAAGGGCGGCTTCGAGCCGGGGGAGAGCGCCGAGCAGACCGCGCGGCGCGAGATCCGCGAAGAGATCGGCCTCTCCCATCTCATATGCAAAGGATCGCTCGGTTGGACCGAGCACACCTTCGAGCGCGACCGGCGCCGCTTCAGGAAGCGCATCGACTGGTTTCTCTTCGAGGCCCCGGGCGACGCCGAGGCCTCTGCCAACCCCCGAGAGAACGCGCTGGATTGCGGCTGGTTTGCCCCACAGCAGGCGCTTCCCTTGCTCTCCCACGCCGATCAGCGTCGGATTCTGCGGCGCGCGCTGTCGACGGCGGGCTGATGGGCCGTGACCTCCTCTCCGGCTGTTAGTAAGCTCTCCATGAGGCGTCTGAGCTTCTCGGCCGGCTTGCCGGGGCCGCCGTATGAGGGGCATTCAGGCCTCCCGGAAGCCCGGCCTGCTTAGATCGCGTTTGACAATGGGACCTAGTGCCTGCTATACTCTCGCCCCGTGCGCGCGAGGGGGCGCGTAGCGCCGGGCGACAGGCGTGCGCACATGTTCGATAGCTTATCCGGCAAGCTCCAAGGCATATTGCGTGGCCTTCGCGGAAAGGGGCGGCTCTCCGAGGAGGAGGTGGCCGCCGCTTGCCGCGAAATTCGCTTGGCCCTGCTCGAAGCCGACGTCAGCTTCCGCGTCGTGCGCGACTTCGTCGCTCGCATCCAGGAGCAGGCGGTCGGCGAGGACGTCATCGCAAGCCTCACCCCGGGCCAGCAGGTCGTCAAGATCGTCCACCAGGAGCTCGCGAGACTCCTCGGGGCGGAGGCGAGCGACCTCGATCTCTCCGGGCAGCCATCCGTCATCCTGATGGTCGGCCTCCAGGGCGGCGGCAAGACGACCACGGCCGGCAAGCTCGCGCGCCAACTCAGCGCGAGGGGCGAGCGGCCGCTGCTCGCCGCCACGGACCTGCGGCGGCCGGCGGCGGTCGAGCAGCTTCGGGTCGTCGGCGAGCAAGTCGACGTGCCCGTGTTTCAGGGCCAGGGGAAGGATGCCGTGGCGGTCGCCCGGGCCGCCGTCCAAAGGGCGAGAGACGAGGGGCTGGGGGCGGTCATCATCGACACCGCCGGGCGTACCCACATCGACGGCGAGCTGATGGCCGAGCTCTCCGCGATGAAGGAAGAGGTGCGTCCCCACGAGGTGCTGCTCGTGCTGGACGCGATGACCGGCCAGGACGCGGTCAACCTCGCGGCGGAGTTCGACAAGGCGGTCGGAATTACCGGCGTCATACTGACGAAGTTGGACGGCGACGCCCGCGGGGGCGCGGCCCTCTCGGTGCGGGAGGTGACGGGGAAGCCGATCAAGTTCGCCGGCGTCGGCGAGAAGCTCGACGCCCTCGAGGTCTTCCATCCGGACCGGATGGCCTCGCGCATCCTCGGGATGGGAGATGTCCAGACGTTCATCGAGCAGGCGGAATCCGCCTTCGACGAGAGGGAAGCCGTCGAGCTGGAGCGAAGACTGCGCCAGCGGCGCTTCGACTTGAACGATTTCATGCGGGAGATGGAGCGCCTCGGGAAGATGGGATCGCTGGACCGCCTGGTCGAGATGATACCCGGGGTGCAAGCGCTGCG
>Ga0307379_10005471_pt1 | contig 17678 bp, 10 predicted proteins | sample UN2MG_FD_202237 | JGI IMG/M metagenome (GOLD analysis project Ga0307379, IMG submission 202237) | Soil microbial communities from Risofladan, Vaasa, Finland - UN-2 | ecosystem: Environmental > Terrestrial > Soil > Coastal area > Acid sulfate soil | place: Finland: Risofladan, Vaasa | collected... | reverse complement strand
GTAGGTCATGAGCGTGATGTTGGGGTGCGCGGCGGCCTCGACCATCCGCGGCGTGAGGATGCACTGCGAGCAGTCGAGCGTCGGAAACGTTTCGCTCAGCCGCGCCATGTGCCCGCCGAGCGACGGGCTCTTCTCGACGAGGACGACCTTCTTGCCGCCGTTGGCGATGTCGAGGGCCGCCTGGATGCCGGCGATGCCGCCGCCGATGACCAGTGCCGTCGGCTCGACCGGCACGCGGATCGGCTGCAGTTCGGCGTTCCGCTTGACCTTCTCGACCATGACGCGCACCAGGTCGATGGCCTTGGCGGTGGCCTGCTCGCGGTCCTCGTGGACCCAGGAGCAGTGCTCGCGGACGTTGGCCATCTCCAGGAGAAACGGGTTGAGGCCGGCCTCGGCGGCGGCGCGGCGGAACGTGGGCTCGTGCATCCGCGGGCTGCACGCCGCCACGACCACGCCCGTCAGTTTCTTCTCTTTGATGGCGTCTTTGATCATCTGCTGGCCGGGGTCGGAGCACATGTACTTGTAATCGACGCTCTCGACGACGCCGGGCAGGTGGCCGGCGGCCTCGGCCACGGCAGGGCAGTCCACCGTCCGGCCGATGTTCTCCCCGCAATGGCAGATGAATACGCCGACACGCGCCATGACTAGGCGCTCCTTTCTGCCACCCGCATGGCATCCACGAAGTGGCGGTCAAGGCCCAGCCGCTCGGGTTCGACGCCGGCGGCCAGGCCGAGGATTTCGCTGAGATAAACAATCGGCAGGTCGTGCGGGCCGAGCCCCGCCTCGTTGATCGTCCGCTGCCGCATGTCCAGGTTCGAGTGGCACATGGGGCAGCCGGTGACGATGGCCCGGGCACCGGCCTGCTCGGCGTCGGTCAGGATGGCGTTCGAGAGGTCCACCACCGCGTCGGTCATCGACATGCTGAAGCCCCCGCCGCAGCATTCGACGGCGAAGTTCCAGGGCACGACCTCGCACCCGGCGGCCACCAGGGCCGCGTCCATGCCGGTGGGCTGCTCGGCGTCGTACCCCTCGACGATGTCTTCGCCGCGCGCAAGCAGGCACCCGTAGTACGGCGCGACCTTCAGCCCTTCGAGCGGGGAGGTCAGTTTCTCCCTCAGGCCTTCGTCGAGCAGGCGGCCCACGAACTCGATGATGCTGAGGATCGTGACGCTGCCTTTGAACTCCCGCTCCGTAATGCCGCGCATCTTCTCGAGGAGCGCGTCGCTGCGTCCGAGGCGCACCGTCGTGCCCTTGAGTCGCGAGAAGCACGCCGCGCACGGGGCGAGGACTTCGGTGAGCCCCTGCTCCTCGGCCAGGGCAAGGTTGCGGTAGGGCAGGGCGATGGCCAGGTTGTGGTTGAGGCTGTGGGCGGCGCTGGCGCCGCAGCAGTTCCAGTCCTCGAGTTCCTTCAGTTCCACGCCTGCCACCTCGGCCAGCGCCTTGATGGACATGTCGAGTTCGCGGCCCGTTCCGTGGAGCGAACAGCCGGGATAGTAGCCGATGGTCGTCATGGCTTGTCCTCCTTGTGGAGGCAGGCCTTGAAGATCCGCCGGATTTCCTTGCGGCCGGGGATGACGCGCGGCACGAGGGGCAACTTGCCCTTGGCGAACATGACGGGCGCCAGCAGGACGTCGCTCAGCAGGTCGCCGCTCATCATCTTGTACAGGCCCGTCAGGGGCACTTCGCTCATGCGGCCGGTGTGCTCGACCGTCTTGAGGAACGCCTCGTGGAACTTCAGGATCCGTTTCTGCTCGTGTGGGATGGTGCCTTCGCGGTTGGCCATTTCGCGGACCGCGTCGATGACGGCGGCCGGGTCGAGATCTTTCGGACACCGCTGCGTGCACGTCAGGCACCCGACGCACGACCAGAGGGCCGTGCTTGCCAGGAGGCGGCGGCGTGCATCCTCGCCGCCGATCTGGACGAGACGCATGATCTGGCTCGGCCCCATGTCCATGTACCGGGCCATCGGGCATCCGGCCGTGCACTTGCCGCACTGGTAGCACTCGGCCACGGCTACGCCGGTGGCCTCTCGGACCTCGTCGGCCAGCGTCTTCTGACCGGTCTTCGTCACCGGAAACCTCCGCGTTTGGTTGCGGCTTTCCCCCCTCGGTTTTGCATCGGAGCCGGGAAGAGGCCCAGTCGCCGGGCGGCTGCGTCGTACTGTAAAACCGCCGCCGCGCCCGAAGTTTTGCCAAAAAAACCGGTTGTCAGGCGACCTCCGGCCAACCTCCCTTACGAGGACACAGGACCTCAGCGAGGACGGCTATCACCTACCCCAGGAATGATACGGTTTCGGTCGCGGCTTGGCAAGAGAGAACCTCCCGTTTGCCTCTCCACCTATCCTCGCTCCGGACGCAGAAAACACGCACGGCATTCAGTCGTGAAACGTTGCGTGCCGGGCCGTGCTGTGACATGATAAGCGCTCCGCACTTAGCCCCCCGTGAATACACGGGGGGCAACATAGTCAGGGTTCGCCGCCGGGCTTGCCCGGCGCGTTGCCATGGGAGGCCCAAACGTTGAGGATCGCACTCAGCATTATCCTTGCCGGGTTTGTGCCGCTCCTCGCGTGCGCGAGCCTTCTTGCCGACTCAGGCTTCATCTGGTGGGAGGGTGAGAGGCCGAAGGAGACGAACTTCCCGGCGTCCTCCTGGTTCGCGCCGAAGGGCGACGCCGAAAAGGACAAACTCTCCGCGGGTGCGTGGCTCTCGTCGAGCGATAAGCGCAGCGGCGACGCCCTCTTCGCCACCTACGACGTCGAGGTGCCCGAGCAAGGCGCGTACTATCTCTGGGTCCGCAAGTTCTGGAAGCACGGTCCGTTCCGCTGGCGCTTCGGCACGGGCGCGTGGCAGACCTGCGGCCGCGACTGCGCCCTGGCCGACAACGTGAGTCTGCGTCTGCACGTCGGCGCGAACTGGGTGCCGCTCGGGCAGGTCCGCCTGGCGGCCGGCATACAGACGCTGCGGATCGAACTGCTCGCCGGCGAAGGCGAGAACGCCACCAGCGCCTTTGACTGTTTCGTTCTCTCGAAGCGGCCGTTCCTTCCGCGCGGCAAACTCAAGCCGGGCGAGACGTACGGCGGCGCACCGGAGGGCTGGTTCGCGTTCGAACCCGGTCCCGACCCGTTCGACGAGGCAGCGCTCGATCTGCGGTCCCTCAACCATACGGTGGCCGGCGAGAAGGGGTTCCTCCGGTCGGAGGGCGACAGGTTCGTCTTCGAACGCGACCCGCAGACGCCCGTCACGTTCTGGGCCGTCAACGGCGGGCCGACCGCCGGAAAGGACCTCGACCTCTACTTCGCCCGGCACATGGCGAAACTCGGCGTCAACATGGTCCGCATCCACGGGGCCCTGTACGACCAGGCGGCGTCCGACCCCGCCACGGTGGACAGGAAGCGGCTCGACCGCATCCACCACTTCGTGGCGGCGTGCAAGAAGGAAGGCATCTACGTCGTCCTCTCCTTCTACTTCCCGCTCTGGTTCGAGGTGAAGCCGGGGTACGGCATTCCCGGATACGAGAACCTGAAGAACAAGAAGGCCTTCACGCTGCTGTTCTTCCACCCGCGGATGCAGGATATCTACAAGTCGTGGGCCACGGGCCTCTTGCGGACGCCCAACCCGTACACGGGCGTTCCCCTCGCGAAGGACCCCGCCGTGGGCATCGTCGAGATCATCAACGAAGACAACTACTTCTTCTGGACCACGAGCCCTTACCAGAACATCTCGGCCGAGTGCACGCAGATGCTCGAAGCGCGTTACGGCCGGTGGCTGGCAAAGAAGTACGGTTCAGTCGAAAAGGCGCTCGCCGCGTGGGGCAAGGGAACCGTCAAGGGCGACGACCCCGCCTCCGGCCGCGCCGGCCTCTACGCGCCGTGGTCCTACACCCCGGCCGGGCAGAGGCAGGCCAACCCGAAGCGCATCCGCGACCAGGCGCGGTTCCTCACCGAAGACCTCCGGGCGTTCTACGAGATGATGCGAGGGTGGTTCCGCACGCGGATCGGCCTGAAGTGCCCGCTGGTCGCGACGAACTGGAAAACGGCCGACGAACGCATCCTCGGAGCCCTCGACAAGTACACCAACGGTGCCTGCGAAACGCTCGACCGCCACGCCTACTTCGGCAGCAGCCACAAGGGCGACGGGGCGTCGTACTCCCTGCGAAAGGGCCACACGTACACCGACACCTGCATGCTGCTTGCGCCCGAGCGGGCGCTGGTCATGGAACTCCAGTACTCCGGCCACACGCACACCGTGTCGGAGTACAACCTGCCGATGCCGAACCGGTTTCGTGCCGACGGGCCGGTGGTGGCGGCGGCGTACGGGGCGCTCGGCGGAACCGACGCCTACTTCCACTTCGCCACGAGCAGCGCTGGATGGGAGGACACGCACGCCAAGTTCAGCATCCACACCCCCGTCTGGATGGGCCAGTCGCCGGCGTGCGCGCTCATCTTTCGGCGCGGATACGTCAAGCCCGGCCCCGTCGTCGTGCACGAGGCAGCGCGGCTGGCCGACCTCTTCGACCTCAAGGGCACCGCCATCGAGCAGCCGCAGAACTTCGACGAACTGCGCAAGGCCGACATCCCGGCGGGCGCCGGGGGCGAAGTCCAACGCCTCGGCTCCATCGACCCGCTCGCCTACTTCGTGGGGCAGGTCACGCGCACCGTGGCCACCGAGCCCGGCAAGAGCGTCGTCCAGGACCTCTCGCCGTACATCGACCGCCCGGCGAAGACCGTCAAGAGCATGACCGGCGAACTGGCGTGGGACTACGGGCGCGGACTGGTGACGATCAACGCCCCGGCCGCCCAGGGCGCGACGGGGTTTCTGGCAAAGGCCGGCGCCGTCAACCTTGCCGACGTCGTCGTCAAGAGTGGGAACGAGTACGGCGCGGTGCTGGTCGTCTCGATGGACGGAAAGCCTCTCGGCACGAGCGCCCGGATGCTCGTCCAGGTGATGACCGAGGATGAGAACTGCGGCTGGGTGACGCGCGACTCGGGCGGTACCAGGACGATCACCGACCTGGGCGGCCCGCCGATTATCGTCCGCAACGTCGCCGGCACCGTCACGCTGAAGCGGCCCGACGCCGCCTCGCTCAAGGTCACGGCGCTCGACGCCAACGGCTACAAGCGAGAGGACGTGCCCGGCGGCGCCGCAGCAATTCGACTTCTGCCGGATTGCCTGTACTACCTCATCGCGAAGTGAGAACCGGTTGCCGCGTAGTGGCCTTCCGTGCCCGTTTAGCGCGGGTGGCACGGCAGCCCCGCCGGGGCGGCCGTGGGCACCCGGTGTCCAACACGGCCGCCCTTCGGGCTGCCGTGCCACCCGGCCTGCGGTGTGGCTGCGCCGCCGCCTCGGGCGGTTACCAGAACAGGTAGTACAGCACCGCCGTTGCCGCGATGGTGATTCCGCCGATCAGGTACCGGTGCTTGTACGGGCTGACGTCGAGTTCGGAGACCGGCATGGTGCGGGGCTCGGCAAGCGGCCTTCGCAAGGTGATCACCACCATCACCCCGGCCAGGATCAGGAAGATGATGCCCATGTGGTGCAGAAAGGCGATCGTGCTGAACCGGTTGATCCAATCCAGCGCGGAACCCTCCACGACGATGAGGTGCCCCTTGTTGACTGCCCACGCGATCACCCAGCCCGGTATGCGGAACAGCGCGTAAAGCACCAACCCGAGCACCATGGCCGTCTTGGCGGCGCGCGCCGGCGCCCGCTTCACGATCATCCCCACCAGGAACGCCGCCACAATGCCCGGCGTGATGAACCCCCAGATCTCCTGGATGTACGTGAAGACCCCCTTGCCGAAGAGCGAGATGACCGGCGCCCACAGGCACGCGACGACGACCGCTGCCGCCGTCGCCCACCGGCCCACCGACACGATCCGGTGCTGGCTGGCCTGCGGGTTGATGTATTTCTGGTACAGGTCTATGGTGAAGATCGTCGAGGCGGAATTGAGCCCTGAGTTGAACGAACTCATCACGGCCCCGCACAGCGCCGCGAACATCGCCCCGCGCAGGTACGGAGGCAGCAGTTGCCGGATCATGTACGGGTACGCCGCGTCCCCGTCGGCCACGGCCGCGTTCGGCCCCGTCCCGTACAGTTGAAACGCCATGATGCCCGGCAACACGATGATGAATGGGATGAGCAGTTTGAGCCACGCGGCCAGGAAGATGCCCTTCTGCCCCTCGGCCAGGCTCTTGGCCCCTAACGTCCGCTGGGTGATGTACTGGTTCAACCCCCAGTAGAAGAGGTTGGGAATCCACAGGCCGCCCACGAACACCGCCAGCCACGGCACGTCGGCATCGTCCCACGGCAAGACGGTGTGCAGTTTGCCGGCGTTGGCTGACGCGAACTTCGTCCAGCCGTCCAGCAGGCTGCCGTCGCCGATGGCACTCAGCCCCAACACCGCGACCACGGCGCCGCCGAGCAACAGGCCGGCGCCTTGCAGAAGGTCCGACCAGACGACCGACTTCAGCCCGCCGTAGATCGTGTACGAGGCGGCGATGAGGCCGATGACCCAGATCGACGCCACCAACGCCCAGAAGTCCGCGTTCTCCGCACCCAGGCCGAACCATCCTTCGAACCAACCGGGGACGTCGAATATCGTGTTCACCGCCTTCGCCCCGCTGTACACCACCGTTGCCAGGAACACGATCACGTACGCCGCCAGAAGGAACAGCGCCATGATGCTCCGCGTCGCCGAGTCGTAGCGGTACTCCAGGTACTCCGGCATCGTGTAGATGCCGGCCCGGAGGAACTTCGGCAGCAGCCACCAGGCCACGAACACCAGCGTGATCGCCGACATCCATTCGTAACTCGCAATCGCCAGACCCACGCGCCCGAAGGCCGACCCGGCCATCCCCACAAAATGCTCGGTCGAGATGTTCGACGCGATCAGCGAGAACCCGATGAGACCCCACGTCAGCGTGCGGCCGGCCAGGAAGTAGTCCGTCGAGGTCTTCTCACGCCGACCGGCGTACAGCGAGATGACCACCACCGCTCCCATGAACCCCACAAACGCCACGATGTCGAATGCTTCAAGTTCCATCGGTCGTCTCCGTTCCTGTGATCGGGAACCGGCGAGCGCCGTCGCACGGCGGCGCGGTCCGATCAGCTCTTCGATGCCAGGCAGATGACGCGCCCGTCGCGAAGGGCCACAAGGACCCGGCCCCGGCGGTCAATGGCCGCTCCCCACGAAACCACACCGGCCGGCAACTGATGGCGCCAGAGCGGCTTGCCGTCGCCGATCCCCAGCGCCGTGATGCCGTACGTTTCAATCGGCGGCCCATCCTGCCTCTCGAAACGCCGGTCGGTGCCGGCGACGAGCACCGCGTTGCGGGCCACGGCGACGGCCACGTTCTCGGTGAACGGTCGGCTCGTCCACAGCCTCTTCGGTTTGGCCTGGCCGCCCGCCCCCGGCTGGGCCAGCGCCACGGAGTCTGTCGCCACGGCAATCGTGCCGCCGGGGCAGTTCAACTCGGCCTGCTCGATGTAATGGAAATCCACCGGGCGAGCGTACAGGGGGAATCTCCCGGATACAACGACCGATCCGTCACGCCTCAGGAACAGGTCCTTGCCCGGCGGGCCCCGGCGCTGGGGACCCAACATCCCCGGTCCGGCGGGTGTGTAGGTCCCGTCGGCCAGCGCGTACGATGCCACCGGGATGCGATTGCCGCCCGCCAGGTACAGTTTCCGATTGGCAACGAGCAGATGGCCCTGCACGCTCGCGCCGGCGCCCTGGCCTCCGGCAGTGTTCCCGGACGTGTTGTTCTGCCAGCGGATCTTGCCGGTCGCGGCGTCGAGCGCGTAGACGTGCGTGCCATCGTAGTTGGCGATGCCGGCCGCGGCGTAGGCCACGCCGTCTTGGACCACGACGCCGCTGCCGACCGGCCACGTGGAGGACAGCCTGCCGTAGACGCGCATCGTCCGTTCGACCGGCGCGGCACGGAACCGCCACAGCGCGCGACCGGTGGCCGCTTCATAGGCGTAGATCCACCCGTCGGCCGAGCCGACGAGCGCGCGGCCGTCGGCGAACGAGGGCGGAAACACGATCGCGCCGCCGGTGCAGGCCGTCCAGCGCGGCTTGCCGGTGCCGGCGTCCAGGGTCGTGACGACGCCGTCCGAACCGCCGACCAGAACCAGTTCGCCCACCGCCACCGGCGCCGTGGGTGTGTTCGGCGTCCCGGGAGCGAACCGCCATTGTTCGGCCACCGCCGAGCCAACGGTCTGCGGCGAGCACGTGCTGCGGGCGTTGTCTTTGCGGTACGTCGGCCAGTCGTCGGCGGTCTGGGGAAGGGGAGCCGGTTTGTCAGGAGCGTCCGGCGCCGCCTCAAGCCGCTCGCTCTCAGCGGCCTTCATCGAGTAGTTGAAGTCGCCGGACGGTCTCAGGCAGATGATGCCCAGCAGCGACAGGTTGCAGCCGCACATCCACGGTCCCCAGTACAGGTGGCCGCCGGCAACGACGACGCCGTCGTGGCACGCCGGTCGCATGGGCGAGATGTGGAGCCACTTCCCGGAACTCACTTCCCAGCTTCGCGTTCCGCCGCCGCGGACGAAGACCCGGTCCACGCTGCCGGTGGCTCGCGTGCACGCTGCCCGGTTGGGCAGTTGCTGGAGGACCTTCCCGGTCAGGAGGTCGAACTTCTGGCTCGGATGGGTTGAGCCCATCGCATACAGCGCGTCGTCGCGGAGGACCAGTTGGAAGTTCCCCTCGGGGAACTCCCAAAGCAGTTTTCCGTCGCCGGCCGAGACGGCCACCAGTTTGGTCCGTTGCGGACCGGCGAAGTAGAGCGCCTTGTCGTTGCACTTGACGTAGGTGGACGTCTGGAATCCGCGTCGCGCAAACTGGGCGGGATGATGTTCGCCGATGGCACCCAGGACCTTCGGGTCGTTTGTCTTCCACACGACGCTGCCCGTCTTGGCGTCGAGGCAGCCGAGGAACTTGCGGTCGCTGTAGAAGTAGATCCGTCCGCCCCTCATGCACATGGCGCGCATGTCGAGCGGCTCGCTGTCACGATACTGCCAGAGCACCTTCTTCGTTGCCGGGTCGATGGCCAGAAGCGTGTGGCCGAAGCCCCACCCGTACTTGGGAATCTTCCACCACGGCCAGCCGGCGCCGCGGAAGTCCGGTCCTTTCAGGGCGTCGCCGGGCGGCTCCTTCTCGCCCACCAGGGCGTACAGCGTGCCGTCCTCCAGCGCCATCCACTTCCAGACGGGGCCGTCGCTGAGGTCGGCCGGCACCGTGATCTCGTCCTTCAACTTGCCGGTCGCGGCGTCGAGGAGTTTGCAGGACGTGGCGTCGGCCAGGTACAGCGTGTCGGGTGTGGCGACTATCGTACTGCGGTGGATCATGAAGTCGGGGTCCAACGTGCGCTTCCACAGAAGCGTGCCGTTGTAGGCGTTCATCGCGATCAGCGTGTTGAGCACGGGCCACTGCGGCCGCTTGAACGCCCGGCTGCCGAAGGCCTTGAAGATACGCCCGCCCGAAATGACCGTCACCTCCGGCATGGGACAGTAAAACGGCTCGGCGAGAAACTGGGTCAGGTACGGGGCGAGGGCGCGGCGGTCGGTCGATTGCGGGTTGTTGTCCGGGCCGTGATACGGATGGCTCCAGTCGTCCGTGCCGGCCGGCGCAGGCTTGACGATGGTGGCCGACCCCAGCAGGCCCTTCCCGCCGGGCCGCAAGACGCGCAGGACCTCCTCCTTCGTCACGCGACCCTGGGTGCCCCCGCACGCGACGACCACGTCGGCAAGGTTTTCCGCCAGATGCAGCCGCGCGACGTCTCCTTGTTCAACGTAGATGCGGCGGTTCAGGAGCCCGGCGCGAGAGAGAGAACGCCGGGCGGCCGCCACGTCGCCGGCCCTCTCCAATTGGACGAACACGGTTAACTCGCCGCTGCGAGCGAGGTCCGTCGCCAGTTTGCATCCCTCATCCCCCAGCAGCGCGACGATCCCGCGCGGGCAGCCGACGGCCTGCTGCACGGCGGCGGCATCCGGATTCCCGGCGGCGCTGCCGACACCGGCCACCAGCGCAATAATCGCGAGAGCAACCGATGGCGTGGCTCGACGCAGGCCCAACCCAATTCTGGCGTTTCGGTCCACCATGACATGGACTCCTCCGGTTCGCGACGTGACGTGCGGCCATTATGCCGAGGGAAGACGGGCCGTGCAAGAATATGCAGGGCTGCGGAGAATCTCGTTTGAGGGTTCTCGCTTTTTTGGTTGTGGGGTCTCGGGGGTGGAGATAGCGTAGGTTTGCGCCGGAGCGCGAGCATCGGGAGGATCGTCGTGAAGGCCGGTCGTCGTGTATTCCTGAGCAGTACTGCTGCCGCAGCGGCAGGCATCGCGCTGCGGCGGGCCGCAGAGGCCGCGCCGAACGAGGAGATGCCGCCCGTGCGCCAGATCACCCGCGGGCCCACGTTCCACTGGTTCGGCTACTACGACAAACTCGAGTTCGACCCCGCGTCACGCTACTGCCTCGGCATGGAAGTCGGTTTCGAGCACCGCTCGCCCCGCGCCGATGACGTCATCAGGATGGGCATGGTCGATACCGCCGACGGCGACCGATGGACCGAACTCGGCGAGAGCCGCTCATGGGGATGGCAGCAGGGGTGTATGCTCCAGTGGCGGCCGGGATCGAAGACCGAGGTCCTCTGGAACGACCGCGACGGCGACCGCTTCGTCTGCCGCGTCATCGATACGGGGACGCGCCGCGTGCGGACGGTTCCGCACCCCGTCTACACGGTCAGCCCCGACGGAGCGACGGCCGTCGCCCCCGACTTCGCACGCATCCAGGACATGCGGCCGGGGTACGGGTACCCCGGCCTTCCGGACGAGCACCGCGACGTGATGGCGCCGAAGGATTCCGGCATTTGGCGCGTGGACCTCGCGACCGGCCGGGCGATGCTCATCCTCTCGCTGGCCGACGTCGCCGCCTTCGGCGCACGCCACGAGAGCATGAAAGGGGCGAAGCACTACTTCAACCACCTCCTGTTCAACACCGACGGGTCGCGGTTCATCTTCCTGCACCGCTGGCGGCCCGACGCGGGCAAGGGCGGGTTCGTCACCCGCATGCTGACCGCCGCGCCCGACGGTTCGGACATCTGCGAGGTCGATCCCTCGGGACACACCTCGCACTTCATCTGGCGCGACCCCGAGCATATCCTCGCCTGGACGCGGCCGAAGGGCTTGTCCGCAGGCTTCTACCTCTTCAAGGACAAGACTGACGAGGTTCTGGAGGTCGGCAAAGGCGTCATGACCGTCAACGGTCACTGCACCTACCTGCCCGGCGGCGAGTGGATCCTGAACGACACCTACCCGCAGGGCAAGGAGCGGCTCCAGACGGTCTACCTGTACCACGTCGCCACCGGCCGCAAGGTCGTTCTCGGCCGCTTCCACCTGCCGCCCGAGTACAAGGGCGAGTGGCGGTGCGACACGCACCCGCGCTTCAGCCCCGACGGCCGCCGAGTGGTCATCGACTCCCCCCACACCGGCCAGGGCCGCCAACTGCATCTGATTGACGTCGGCGGCATTGTGGGATAGAGCGACGGCCGGCGTGTCATTCCGGCTGGATCCCGGTGTCGAACTCGTGGGCCCCGACGTCGGGCCGGGCGTCTCGCTCGTGCCGGTCGATGTCGCGGGTCACGTCGGCCGAAGGCTGGGCGGCGTCCACCACCCCCGGCACGCGGTGCTTCAGGTGGAGGTTGCCGAGACGGGCACCGACGAACGCCTGCGCAAGGTCTGCCGTCACATTCCCGCGGATCTCGATCCGGCTCGTGGTTTCGATCCGCATCGGCGGACCGCTCAGGAGGTTGCCCGCCACCACGAGTCCCTCGTTGTCGTGTACCAGGCGGATGAGCCGCTTCAGCCTCGGGTTGGGATCGTGGATCGTATTGTGGACAATCCGGCAGTCGCGCGTGTAGTCGGCCAGGATGCCCTGTTCAGGGCACCGGGTGACGAAGTTGTTGCGGACGACGCACCGGGTACAGTGGATCTCCGTCTCGGGCTTGCGGTGCGAGTTGCCGAGGCAGATGCCCGAGTCGCAGTCGATGATGATGTTCCGCTCGACGACGCAGTCCTCGGCATCGTGCCAGAGGAAAACGGCGCCGCGCGCTGCGCGGGTGCGGCCCTGGATGCCGATGAAGACGTTGTCGCTGATCGTCCAGCGGCGCGGGTACATGATGTCCATGCCGCCCACGTAATTCCCGCCGAAGTTGCCCGGCGTGTCGGCCGGATCGTCGGAGAACGTCTTGGGCCGGTCGTTGTAGAAGAGGCAGTACTGGACGCGGCAGTCGCTCGGCCGGAACCGCGCGCGGTCGTCGGCCCGCACCGCCGGTCCCTTGATGCCCCGCTGCCAGACGTTGTGGATGATGCAGTTGTAGACGGTGACGCGCGTTGCGAACCGGTCCGAGTTGATCTTGAATCCGTTCCACTTGACGTTCTGGATGCTGAGGTCCGCGACCGTCACGCCCGAGCACCCGGTGATGCCGACCAGTTCGCCGTGGCGGCTTCGAGCGCCGTCGAGCACGACCCGCTCTCGGCGTCCGGATTCGCTCCGCAGCGTCACGTTGTCGGTGTGCAGTTCGAAGTAACGGGGCATCATGTAGTGCCCGTCGGCCACCAGGATCGTCCCGCCCGGCTGCACCTCGTCGGCGGCGAGGAAGAGTTCCTCGACCGTCGTCACGCGGATCACCTGGCCGGTCGGCTTCGGCAGCGGCGGTGCCTTGGGAAACCACGGCTGCTGAGGCGGGTTCAGCGGCTGAGCCCATGCCGCCGCACCGATCAGCACGGTCAGCGCCGCGGCGATCGCGAGCAAACCACGGCGAATCGGCATGGGCCGGACCTCCCTTCCCAAGATGCCCTCCATCCTATTCTGCAACGCCTGGTCTTGGTTGTCCACAACACGGTTCGCCGGGACAACGGTTCCGAGACAGTTCACGGCGCACAAGAGGCTGTTGCACGAACCGCGCGGTCACCATCCCAAGCCGCTGCGAAACGGTATGTGCCACGGCCGGTCTTGCCCGGCCGTGCGTTGTCTTGGCGTGGCCGGGCGCGCGGCGCTTCAGGCTCTTGCCGTGGGTGTGGCAACGATTTCTGGCACGCTTGCAACGTGGCGGCAGGTCCCCGCTCGCTGACGGTCGCGGCTAGTCAGGCACACGAACGAGTGCCTGACTAGCCGCGCGAGGTCAGTAAGCGGCCGGCACCGCCAGGAATCGTTGCCACACCCGCTTGCCGTTTGCGATTGACACCCCCGCCTCGCCTGCTACCCTTGCGGTCATGGCGTCCACAGCCGATGAGGTCGTCGAGTTGCTCTCGCGCCTGGTGGCTTGCCCGAGTGTGGACCCGCCGGAGGGCGCGCCGGTCGAGCCGCCGTTCGGCGAAGGGGCGATGGCGGGCCTGTTGACCGAGATCCTCTCGGCCTGGGGCGCCCAAACCGAGACGGTCGAGTTCGCGCCCGGCCGGTTCAACCTTCTGGCCCGGTTCGACGGCGCCGACGCCGGCCGCACGCTCATGCTCGAGGCCCACGCCGACACCGTTCCCGTCGAGGGCATGACCATCCCGCCCTTCGACCCGGTCGTCCGCGACGGGCGGTTGTATGGTCGCGGCAGTTGCGACTGCAAGGCGGCGATGGCGGCCATGTTGCTGGCGATCCGCCGCGTCCTCAACGAGGGCGGCCCGCCCGCGACGCTGTGGTTCGTCTCGACCGGCGACGAGGAGGTGGGCGGCACGGGCGCGCGGCACCTCGTGGACGGCGGGTTCCGCCCCGACGCCGCCGTCGTCGGCGAACCGACGGGCCTGGCCATCGTCCACGCGACGCGCGGCGGGTACCGGTGCAAGATCGTCACGAAGGGGCGGGCGGCACACAGCAGCGACCCGTCGCGGGGCGTCAACGCCATCACGAAGATGGCCCGCGTCGTCCAGACCATCGAGGGACCCTTCGCCGATGAACTTGCGGGCCTGAGCCATCCCGTCCTTGCCTCGCCGACGGTCAGTGTGGGTGTCATCCGCGGGGGTCTCCAGGTGAACGTCGTGCCCGACCGCTGCGAGATCGACGTCGACCGCCGGACGCTGCCCGGCGAGACGCGCCGCGAGATCCGCGAGCAGTTCGTCCGTCACCTGGGGGCCATCGCCGCCGAGGATCCCGAGTTCCGGTACGACCTGGAGGAACTCGTGTGGTATCCCGCCTTCGTCGAGGACCGCGAGGGGCCCGTTGCGCGGCTCGTCGCCGAGGCGTGCGAGACGGTCCTCGGCCGCGCCGAGTTCAAGGCCGTCCCGTGGACGGCCAACTCGGGCATCTTCAAGGAGGCGGGTATCCCGTGCATCCTCTTCGGGCCGGGCTCCAGCGGCCAGGCCCACACGGCGGAGGAGTCCGTCGAACTCGACCAGGTCGTGAAGGCGGTTGACGTGTACGCCGAGATCATCCGCCGGTTCCGATAGCGAGTGCCGACATGGCAGACTTGCCCGACACCATCCGCGATGAAGCAGAACTTGACGAGGTCCTCAGCCGCCCGTCGCCGGCGCTGGTGAAGTTCCTCGCGGACCTCGATGGCGATGTCATGGTCCTCGGCGCCGGCGGCAAGATGGGCCCTACCCTCGTGCGGATGGCCCAGCGGGCCGTCGAGGTTGCCGGCGTCCGCAAAGAGATTGTCGCCGTCGGACGCCGGCCGCTCGGTGTGCTCGGGGGCCGTGGCGTCCGAACGCTGGTCTGCGACCTGCTCGACCTTGCGGCCGTCGAGCGTCTGCCCCGCGCCCGGAACGTCGTCTTCATGGCCGGCCGCAAGTTCGGGTCCACGGGCGACGAGCCCGCCACGTGGGCGGCCAACGTCATCGTGCCGTACCACGTGGCCCGCACCTTCACCGACTCGCGGTTGGCGGTCTTCTCGACCGGCTGCGTCTACCCGCTGATGGACGCCTGCGAAGGCGGTTCGACCGAGGCGACGCCGCCCGGCCCCGTCGGCGAGTACGGCATGAGTTGTCTCGGCCGCGAGCGCGTCTTCGACTACGTCTCCCGGGCGACCGGCGAGGCGGTGGTGCACCTGCGCCTCAACTATGCCGTCGAGATGCGCTACGGCGTCCTGGCGGACGTGGCGACGAAGGTCTGGCACGGCGAACCGGTGGACCTGACGACGGCCTGGGCCAACACGATCTGGCAGGGCGACGCCTGTGACTGGGTGCTGCGGAGTCTCGCCCTGGCCGCCGGCCCGCCGAAGGTCCTCAACGTGACGGGTCCCGAGACGGTTTCGATCCGCGAGTTGGCGGAGACCTTCGGCCGCCTCTTTGAGAGGCCGGTCGCGTTCACGGGCGCCGACAGCGGCCGCGCGTACCTGAGCGATGCGTCGGAGGCGAACGCCCTGTTCGGCCCGCCGCGCGTGCCGCTGGAGCGGGTCATCCGGTGGACGGCCGACTGGATTCGCCGCGGCGGCCAGAGCCTCGACAAGCCGACCCATTTCGATATACAAGACGGCAAGTTCTAGCGGCGACGGCGCGGGTCCGAGCCCGCCGCGGAAGCGGCGGGGCACGTTCCCTGCGAGGTACCTGCGATGGCCGAACCGGCAGAATGGTGCGACGTCCTCGGGCGCGGCGTCGTCATCCCCGCCTGTCCGCTGGCCCTGACGGCCGAGCGGCGGTTCGATGAGCGGCGGCAGCGGGCCCTCCTGCGGTATTACATCGCCGCCGGCGTCGGCGGCGTGGCCGTCGGCGTGCACGCCACGCAGTTCGCTATCCGCGACCGGGAGCACGACCTGCTTCGTCCCGTCCTCGAACTGGCCGCCGAGGAAATGGCCCGCGCCAAGGTGCCGCTCGTCCACGTCGCCGGCGTCTGTGGACGCACCCACCAGGCGGTCATCGAGGCGACCCTGGCCCGCGACCTGGGTTACCACGCTGGCCTCGTAAGCCTGGCGGCGCTGACCAACGCGGGCGAGGACGAACTCATCGAGCACTGCGGCGCGGTCGCCGATGTGATTCCGATCGTCGGGTTCTACCTTCAGCCGAAGGTGGGCGGGCGGGAACTCCCGTACGGTTTCTGGCGGCGGTTCGCGGAGATCGAGGCCGCCGTCGCCGTCAAGATCGCCCCCTTCGACCGCTACCGCACGATCGACGTTGTCCGCGCCGTGGCCGAGGCCGGCCGCGACGACATCGCCCTCTACACGGGCAACGACGACAACATTATCGCGGACCTGCTGACGCCGTTTCGGTTTGAGGTGGGCGGTCGCACGGTCGAGCGGCGGATCGTGGGCGGTCTGCTCGGACACTGGGGCGTCTGGACGGCCAAAGCCGTGGAGCAGTTGCGCCGGTGCCACGCGGTCGCCGAAGCGGGGGAGGGCATCCCGCCCGAGATGCTTCGCCTGGCCGCCGAGGTCACGGACGCGAACGCCGCCGTCTTCGACGCCGCCAACGGCTTCGCCGGGTGTCTGCCGGGCGTCCACGAGGTCCTTCGGCGGCAGGGGCTGTTCGAGGGAACGTGGTGCCTCGACGCGGCCGAAATGCTCTCGCCCGGCCAGGCCGCCGAAATCGACCGCGTCATCCGGGCGTACCCGCACCTCGTGGACGACGACTTCGTGGCCGCGCACCTGGACGAGTGGCTGAGCGGCTGACGGCCGCCGGCCTGATTCTACAACGCGACTTCGCCTTTTTGTCCGCCTGGTGGCCTTCCCAGGCCACCAGGAACAGGCATAAACTGCGTTCGCGGCGGCCTGGGAAGGCCGCCGCGCGGAACGTAGCGCAGTAGCACTGACAGCCCTATTGCGGGGAATGGCCTGAGACGGTACGCTCAGGCGCCGCCCGTTCCTGGGGACCTTCGGGAGATGCCTATGAGGCCGTGCCGTACGTCGAGTCTGCTCTTCTTTCTGGTTCTGGCTTCCTTCGGGCTCTGCTCGCTTGCGGCTGCGCCCAAGGCGGATTCGGGCGCCACCGAGGTCGTCCGCTACGGCAAAGCGCGCCAGATTGCCACGCTGGCGAACCAGAAGGTCTGCGAGAGCAGCGGCCTGGCGTGCAGCCGCCTGAAAGCCGGCGTCTTCTGGACGCACAACGACTCCGGCGGCGGGCCGCGCCTCTACGCCTTCAACTCCGACGGCGACCACCTGGCCGCCTACACCGTGACGGGCGCCGGGGCGAGCGACTGGGAGGACATGGCGTCGATGCAGGTCGGCGACGGCAGTTGCCTCGTCATCGCCGACGTCGGCGACAACATCTGGTCGCGGAAGACGTGTACGCTTTACGTCGTGCCCGAGCCGCCTGTCGGCACGAAGGAGCAGCCGGCAAGCGGCGAGGTCCGGGTCGCTCAGCGGATCGATTTCACGTACTCCGACGGCCCTCGCGATTGCGAGGCCGCCGCCATCGACCCGACGCGCGGCACGCTGCACCTGGTCAGCAAAGAGGGGCTGAAGTGCGGCGTCTATGAGATGCTCTGGCCGCGCGACGACGCCGGCCCCGCCGAACCGCTCGTTGCCAGGCGTATCGCCGAGATCAAGATGCCGCCCGCGGTGGCGATGGACATCTCGCCCGACGGGCGCCGGGCCGTCGTCCTGACGTACGTTGAAGCCTACGAGTTCACGCGCGGCCCGAAGGAGACGTGGGCCGCCGCCTTCGCCCGCACGCCGCGCAAACTCGACATGCCGCGCCGCAACCAGGGCGAATCCATCTGTTACGGCCGGGACGGCAAGACCCTCTACCTGACGAGCGAGTTCG
>Ga0307379_10005469_pt1 | contig 17681 bp, 15 predicted proteins | sample UN2MG_FD_202237 | JGI IMG/M metagenome (GOLD analysis project Ga0307379, IMG submission 202237) | Soil microbial communities from Risofladan, Vaasa, Finland - UN-2 | ecosystem: Environmental > Terrestrial > Soil > Coastal area > Acid sulfate soil | place: Finland: Risofladan, Vaasa | collected... | reverse complement strand
GGCCGGACGTTGAGGATAAGAAGGACCCGGAACGCCTGACACAGACGCACCTCGAACAGGTCAATGTCAACCAGCCGTTCCGCGAGCTGGCCGACTTCCTCGGGTCAACGCGGTATCTTCATATCGTGCCACAGTTGATCCGCGAACCGGATCGCTCAGTAGGGCGGCAACACGATCCTTACGGCGGGGATTTTCTGGAACAGGTAGCTGGCACGCCTGCCAAGACCAGAGATGCTCGGCTGAGGCGCATCTTACATGCGCTCAAGGTCGCGGTGCCTCAGCTTGATCAACTGGAGTTGTCGCGCGACGATCGCGGCACGCCGCACCTGCGCGGCAGATATGCGCACTGGCGCCCCCACGGGGCCTGGCAGACCGAAGAAGTCTTCTCCGACGGCGCTCTGCGCCTGCTCGGACTGCTGTGGGCGGCACAGGAGGGGGCAGGACCCTTGCTCCTGGAGGAGCCGGAGCTCTCCCTACATCCCGAGGTTGTTCGGTTCATCCCGCAGATGCTGGCGCAGATTCAGCGGCGCGTCGGCCGCCAGGTTCTACTCAGCACTCATTCCACCGATCTCCTGCAGGATGACGGGATCGGATTGGACGAGGTGCTGCTCTTGCTGCCGAGCAGCGAAGGCACCGAGGTGCGTCCCGCGAGCCACTTCCGGGAGATACGGCACTTGCTTGACAGCGGGGCGTCAATGGCACACGCCGTGATCCCCCGGACGCGTCCGGCCAGCGCCGAGCAGTTGGTCTTCGCGTTGACGGAGTGAAGGTGGGGAATGCAGAAACCAGTTGAGATTCTGGCAGCGGTGGAAGGAACTGTGGACGAAGTCGTCGTGCGGCGCCTGGCTTACGAAGCCGGGCTCCCCGTCGCGGTGGTCCACGGCAAACGCGGGAAGGATGACCTCAGGCAACGGCTTCCGGGCTACAACACCGCAGCGCGTTTCGGCGTTTGGGTGGTCCTCGTTGACCTCGATCACGACGCGGACTGTGCGCCAGAGCTCGTCGCAGATTGGCTGCCCGCGCCAAGCCGGGGGATGTGTTTTCGGGTGGTGGTGCGAGCGATGGAGGCCTGGCTGCTGGCCGACCGCGAGCGCCTGGCAGCCTTTCTCGGTGTCGCGCCGGGACGCATTCCGCCCGACCCGGAGCTGGAACCGGATCCCAAGCGCACCATGGTTGGACTCTCGATCCAATCGCGCCGGCGTGAGATCCGAGAGGACATGGCGCCTCGCTGGGAAAGCGGCAGGGTTGTCGGCCCTGCCTACACGTCGCGGATGATCGAGTTCACGCAGTCCCACTGGAGGCCTGAGCAGGCGGCAGAGCGCTCGGATAGCCTGCGACGCTGCCTCAGACGCCTGCGCGAGTTGGAACATCAGGCCAGATCCTGAGCCGGAATCGCCCCGCGGTCGTCCGGCTTTACACCCCTTTCGCCCCTATGCTATAGTATCCGCGTTGCCGGGGTCAAGCGTCGGCGCCCCGGAGAGCTCGCTTCGGAGGCACTCATGTCCCACATCAAATGCGCCCTGGTCAGCGTTTCGGACAAGGCCGGGATAGTGGATTTCGTGCGCGGCCTGATGGAGAGGGGAGTCGAGATCCTCTCCACCGGCGGCACCGCCCGCACGCTGGCGGCGGCCGGCCTGCCCGTCCGCGAGGTTGCGGATTACACCGGCTTCCCCGAGATGATGGACGGCCGGGTCAAGACCTTGCACCCCAAGGTTCACGGCGCCATCCTCGCGCGCCGCGATGTGCCCGAAGACGTGGCCGCCGCCCGGCAGCACGGCATCGAGCTGATTGACATGGTGGTCGTCAATCTCTACCCCTTCCGCGAGACGGTGGCGAAGCCGGGCGTCGCGTTGCCCGAGGCGGTGGAGCAGATTGACATCGGCGGGCCCTCGATGGTGCGCTCCGCGGCGAAGAACCACGCGCACGTGGCAATCGTCTGCCGCCCCGCGCGCTATGACGAGGTGCTGGCGGAGATGCGCGCGTCAAATGGCAGCCTGTCCGACGCGACCCGGCTGCGGCTGGCGGTCGAGGCCTTCGGCCATACGGCGGCTTACGATGCGGCGATTCACACATACCTCTCGCGGACGGCAGGCGAGATTCCTCGCGGAGTTCACCCTGAGCCGACCAAGATTCTTCGCTGCGCTCAGAATGATATCAAGCGAAGGGCTCGGAATGACAGTGGGGGCGCTGACAATGCGGTGGTCTGTATGCCCGACGCCATCATTCAGGCGTGGGAAAAACGCCGGGACCTGCGCTATGGCGAGAACCCACACCAGGCCGGGGCCTTCTATGGCGATACCATAAGCCCCCCCTCCGGTCTCGCCGCCGCACGGCAGCTTCACGGCAAAGAGCTGTCTTTCAACAACTACCTCGACCTCGACGCGGCGATGGGCATCGTTGCGGACTTGGGGGGACACCCACCGGAGAGGGTGTCCCCGCCTGCGGCGGCGATCTTCAAGCACACCAGCCCCTGTGGAGCGGCGACGGCGGCTACCCTTGCCCAGGCCTACCGCGACGCCCTGGCCTGCGATCCGCTGTCCGCTTTCGGCGGCATCATCGGCCTCAACCAGCCGGTGGACGTGGATACCGCGCAGGCCATCCTTGAGGGCATCAAGGAGTACGGATTCATGGAGTGCGTGATCGCTCCCGGCTTCGCGCCCGACGCCTTGGAGGCCCTCAAGACCAAGCGCGACCTGCGGTTGCTCGAAGCGCCGATGACGGGCATTGGCGACCGTTATGACTTCAAGCGCGTCGCCGGCGGGCTGGTGGTACAGGGGATGGACGTCTTTGCCGACGGCGAGCCCGACCTGACTTGCCCCACGAAGAAGAAGATACCCGCCGAACTGGAGCCGACCGCGCGCTTCGCCTGGCGGGTGGCGCGGTGGGTGAAGTCCAACGCGATCGTCATCGCGCGCGACACCCGGACGGTGGGCATCGGCGGCGGCGTGACCAGCCGGGTGGACGCGGCGTGGCTGGCGGTGCGCAAGGCCGGTGAGCGCGCGCGGGGGGCGGTGCTGGCCTCGGACGCGCTTTTCCCCAAACCCGATACCATCGAGGTTGCAGCCCAGGCCGGCGTGGTCGCCATCATCCAGCCCGGCGGCTCGCTTTTACTCGGAGACCAGAAAGCGATTGATCTTTGCAACCGCTTGGGGATTGCCATGGTCTTGACCGGGCGGCGCCACTTCCGCCACTGATCGGCGAACCACGAAGACACTAAGACACCAAGGAAGACAAAGGCCGAATCAACCCTCGGGAATCCCGTCTTCGTGTCTTTGTGCCTTGGTGGTTTAGTTATTCACGAGGAGCTGTTATGAACCGCAGCTTACGCGAAGTTGACCCCGAGATGGCGGATGTCCTGGCCGGCGAGCTCGAGCGCCAGCAAAGCACCTTGGTCATGATCCCCTCGGAGAACTACGCCAGCAAGGCGGTGCTTGACGCCCAGGGCTGCATCATGACCAACAAGTACGCCGAGGGCTACCCCGGCGCGCGCTGGTATCACGGCTGCGAGTTCGTGGACGTTGCCGAGTCGCTGGCGATCGCGCGCGCCAAGGAGCTTTTCGGCGCCGAGCACGCCAACGTCCAGCCCCACACCGGCACCGCGGCCAACATGGCCGCCTACTATGCCCTGCTGGAGCCCGGGGATACCATCCTCGCCATGTCGGTGGACCAGGGCGGCCACCTCACCCACGGCAACAAGCTCAACTTCTCCGGCCGCTACTACCGCATCGCCTTCTACGGCGTTGACCGCCAGTCCGAGCGCCTGGATTACGATGCGATCTTGCACGCCGCGCGCCACGAGCGCCCCAAGCTCATCGTCGTCGGCGCCAGCGCCTACCCGCGGCAGATAGACTTCAAGCGCTGCCGCGCCATCGCCGACGAGGTGGACGCCTACCTGATGGCGGACATCGCCCACATCGTGGGGCTGATCGCCGCCGGGCTGCATCCCGACCCCGTGCCCTACTGCGACATCGTGACCTCGACCACCCACAAGACCCTGCGCGGGCCGCGGGGGGCGTTCATCATGTGCCGGCGCGAGCTGGCGGAGGCGATTGACCGCGCGGTTTTCCCCGGGGTGCAGGCGGGGCCGCTGATGCACGTCATCGCCGCCAAGGCCGTCGCGTTCAGAGAGGCGATGACGGAGAGCTTCCGGGAGTATCAGCGGCAGATCATCGCCAACTGCCAGGCGCTGGCGGAGGAGCTGATGGCGCAAGGTTTCCGGTTGACCACCGGGGGCACCGACAACCACCTCATATTGGTTGACCTGCGCCCACAGACTATCACCGGCAAGGAGGGCGCGGATCTCTTGGAGCAGGCGGGCATCATCGTCAACAAGAACGTCATCCCGTATGACCACCAGCCGCCCGCCATCGCCAGCGGCATCCGCCCCGGCACGCCGGCGCTGACCACGCGCGGGATGAAGGAGCCGCAGATGCGCCGGATCGCGGAGATGATGGGCCGCGTGCTCCACCACCGTCACGACGCCGCGGTGCGCCGCGCCGTGCGCGACGAAGTCCGCGAGTTGTGCGCGGGCTTCCCGGTTTACACGGAGTTGAACTCCGCATAGCCCGCGGCTCGTTCTCGAAAGGGCATGTTTCATTCTGAGCGCCTGCGAAGAATCCCCTACCTCCTATGCAACCCCGATAAGGGATTCCCGCCGTGGGCGTGCAAGCCTCGGCCGCGGAGCTTATCCTAAGTGCGGTCGAGCGGCTTAGTTAGACACTGTCGAAACCGACTCGACCATGCGATACGAGCAGGCGATCGAGTATCTTGAGAGCCTCGTGGATTACGAGCGCACGGCGGCCGTGCGCGTGTGGAACCTCGACCGCATGCGGTTCATGCTGGAGCGCGCGGGGCAGCCGCAGCGCGGCCTGCGGGCGGTGCACATCGCCGGCACCAAGGGCAAGGGCTCCGTCGCCGCCATGATCGCCTCAGTGCTCCGCGCCGCCGGCCTGCGCACGGGTCTCTATACCTCGCCTCACCTGCGGGACTTCCGCGAGCGCATCCGCGTTGATTCGCGCGAGATCTCGCGCGCCGACGTCGCCCGCCTGGTAACGCGCGCTCGACCCATCATCGAGGCGGTGCCCACCGACGCCCTCGGCGCGCCCAGCTTCTTCGAGGCGCACACGCTGATCGCGTTCCTCTACTTCCGCGAGCGTAAATGCGACGTCGCGGTGCTGGAGACCGGCCTCGGCGGCCGGCTCGACGCTACCAATGTCATCGAGGATCCACTGGTGGCCGCCATCACCCGCATCGCCCTCGACCACCAGGCGGAGCTGGGAGGCACCATCCCCCGCATCGCCGCCGAGAAGGCCGGCATCGTCAAGCCCGGCTGCATAGTCGTCTCTTCCCCGCAGGCGCAGTCAGCGTGGCGCGTCCTGACGGAAACCTGCCGCGAGCGCGGCGCGACCTTGCACGGCGTGCGCGTCAGGCAGGCGGCCGGGTGCAAGCCGCTCTATCGGCGCCTGCTGCCGGAGAAGCGCAAGGCGTCGTTCATCCTCGAACAGGTGGAGTCGGGCGCCAACGGGCACCGCTTTCACCTGAGCGGGATGGGGGCCGACTACCGCGACCTCTATTGCCCGCTGCTGGGGGATCATCAGCTGCTCAACGCCGCCACCGCGGTGGCCGCAATCGCTCTGCTGGAGAAGCGAGGCTATGCGATCCCCGAGGACGCCCTGCGGCGCGGGCTGGCCTCGGTGCGCTGGCCGGGACGGCTGGAGGTCGTCGGCCGCAAGCCGTGGGTCGTCCTCGACGGCGCCCACGACGAGGTCTCGGCGCGCGCGCTGGCCTGCTCGGTGATTGACCTGTTCCCGCATCGGCGGTTGATCCTCGTGCTCGGGCTGTCGCGGGACAAGGACATGCGCGCGGTGGGCTCGCATCTATGTCCCATCGCCGACCGCGCGATATTCACCGCGGCCCGCTTGCCGCGCGCGGCCAGCCCGCAGGAGCTGACCGCGACGCTGGGGGACCTGTGCCCGGACTGTCACACCGCCCCGGACGTGGCCGCGGCCCTCGCTGCGGCGCTTGCCAGTGCGGGCGAAGATGACCTGGTGCTGGTAACCGGCTCGCTCTACGTCGTAGGCGAGGCGATGGAGGCGCTGGCGGCCCAGGGAAGCCCGCCGTAGGCTAGTTCCTGGATGCGGTGGGCGAGGCGCTTGAGAAGGAAGTCCCGGTTGTACCGAGGGGGTTCGGTTCCATTCAGGTCTCGCCAGCGGTCTTTCAACTCGGCGGCAGACAGCCCGCCGAGGGCGGCGATCTGCTTCAGCATGCTGCTACTCATGTGTCTCCACCTCCGACCTGGCGGCTAGGCCAAAGGCCGCCGTGGCGGTCAAAGACCTAGCCATTTCGACACATTCATCCCTCGGTTGCCGAGGAACATCAAGAGGTTTCCCTTCGACAGAGTTCACCCTGAGCGGAGCCGAAGGGCTCAGGGCAGGCTTTCTCTCGTCCGCCGCCCTCAGACGGCGGCGAAGGATGCCCCTGGCCAGCAGGGAGGCCGCCTCCTCAAGCCGCTCGGCCGGGGACATCACCTCGGGGCCTGGGCTTCGTAGCCCGCCCACGGCGGGCGAAGTAGGCTCCAGTGGGTTCGACATCTTCTCGCTCCTCGCCAGTCATCGCGACTCAGACCTGGTGGTGCGAACGGCTAGGTCTGCCGTGCAGACCGCCGTAGCGGCCCTCTGGGCCTAGCCAGGGGTCTGCTGACCGCCTTCGCCCAGTGGCTAAGCCTTCGGCCGCCATGGCGGCCCTTCGGGCCTAGCCATAGATACTTACCGGACTGAGGTTCGAAGTGTCGGAGTGGTTCAGCAGCACCAGAACGTCCTGGCGTCGAAACCTCGCTATCTCGTCTGAAGGTAGTCCAGATCAGCGAGAGGTAGGCTCAGCCCGTCCGGTGGCAGGAAACCATTTGCTGCCCAACGAACAAGGGATCGAGACAACCTGCCAGTCTGACTATTCGGAGAATCGCGATGCATGGGGCTATCGTTCCAGTTTCTCTTTCGCTGGTGCTCCTCTTGGGGTGCTGTCTGGGTCAAGCGCAGCCAAGCGAAACCGTAGACGCCCCTGAGTGGGTCCACGCCAGCAAACCGATCAAGGCCTCGGAGATCCCTGCGAAAGACTATGCCTACTTGGCCCGTTGGCTGGACGAGCACGGCAAGCCTGCCCAGGAGTACCTTGTTGACCTCTTCGCGAGCCATCAGATAGTCATCTTTGGCGAAGGCCACAACGTCAAGGAGGACAAGGACTTCATCATTGAGCTGATCCCCAGGCTCTATCACGAAGCAGGCGTGCGCTGCATCGGATGGGAGTTCTCAAGCCATGTTGACAATCGTCGTCTCGATGAGCTGGTTACCGGCCCGCGTTTCGATCGAGCGGGCGCCCTTGACTTCGCTCGTGATCAGCTCGGGCATGAGTGGAACTCAAAGGAACACTGGGACATCATCGAGGCCGTGTGGCGCTTGAACAAGGGCCACAGGCCTGACCAGGAGAAGATGCGACTCTGCGGGCTACGCATGAGCGTTGACATGGTCGAGTTGGACACCGTGCCTATCACGAAGCCGAATGACTCTCCGGAGTACCGGGGAGCGATAGACGTCCTGCTTCGGTATGACACCACGATGGCCGATCAGGTTGAGAAGGAAATCATCGAGAGGAACAAGAAAGGGCTTGTCTTCGTCGGGAGGTGCCATGACTTCACCCACTATGAGTTCCCACCGACCATGAACGAGGGTCGCCCAATCATGGGAAACCTTCTGTACAAGAAGTACCGCGATCGTGTCTTTCAGGTCTTTCCGTATGATGGGTTTCTTCGCGGCCTCATGGAGCCCGTTATGAAACTGCGGGGGCAGAAGGCGGTGGGCTTCGACCTCTATGCCTCGCCTTTCGCGAATGTCCTCAGCCCTCCCGGCTGGGATGCCCCGGAGGTGCCGATGTCGAGAATCGCCCGCGGCTTCGTTTACATCGCACCCGCAACCAATCTCAATAAGAACACGCCGATCAAGGGGTTTGTCACAGAGGAGATGTTCAAACGCTACGGCCGTTACTATGAGATCGCGTTTGGCCGTCAGTTCAGTAATGCCAAAGAAGTGGACGAGTACCTACAGGCGCATCGGTTTCCGGCACCGCGGGGCTAGTTGGCTTCCTCGGCAGCTTGCTGCCGAATCGAGTCTTGTTACGACGGGTGTTATGTCTGCTGACCAAAACGCTCTAGCCTCGAAACTCCTGACCTCCTCCGCGTTCCCGCAGTTTCGATGCCAGGCGGTTTTCCTTCAGCGTGTCCGAATCGAACTGGCTAAGCCCCGACTCGTCGGGGCCGCCATCCCGGTCTGCCTATGGCAAACCTAGGGACCCGAGGAAATGGCTAGGCTCTTGGCCGCCATGGCGGCCCTTCGGGCTTAGCCATAGATACTTACCGGACGGAGGTTCGAAGTGTCGGAGTGGTCAGCGTGTCCGAATCGAATCTCGAGGAGAGCAGGCGAACCTTGACAGCCAGCCGCTCCTTATGATAGCTTCAGGTCGGCTGACCGCCGAAAAAACCATAGTCAGACAGCAGGATAACGCCATCAGCCCTTGCGCGCCTGCTTCCTGCCATCCGAGAATATCCGGGTGGCGAGAAGCGGGCGCACAGTTTTGTGGGCGCAGGTGACAGACGGAGAGGACCCATGAATCCACTTACATCAGACACATCGCCTCCCCCGATCACTCGCGAGGGGATTGCCGCCGCGGTAGACCGCCTGGTACCGGCCGCGCTGCAGTACCTCGACAGCCTGCCCCTTGCGGAGCATCCCTACGACATGCACTTCGCCCCCCTGAGTGTCCTCCTTAGCCAGTACGGTGACCCGTACTCCCGGTACCACGGCGATGCCGATCTCCCAGCGCGCGCCTGGCGCGAGCTCGAGCACGAACTCGCCAGGCCACAGCCCCAGTTCTCGGCCTACGACACCGGATTTGTCATCTGGGAGCTATACGACTGCTTCCGCGCCGCCGAAGCCGTGTTGTCGCCGTCGCAGACGGGCCAGTTCCGGGCGCTGTTCCGGCCTCTCGGTGAGCTACTCCTCGCCAACCCCTGGGACTTTGCCTCTGACGACCGCATCAACCCGGCCCTCATCCGCGCCACGGACCTTGCCGTGTGTGGGTGGGCCTTAGATGACGACCGCATGCGCCGAGAGTCGCGCCAGCAGGTCGAAGAGATCCTCACCGAGCATTGCGACGAGAACGCCGTTCCCAGCGAACTATCCGCCTCCTACGACGTGCAGATGGTGCATTGGATCTCGCAGGCTTGCGAGATCGAGCACCGGCCCGATCTGCTGCGCGTCATGTCTGGGATGTGCCGGACGATCCCGTGGCTCATCTACGAGCCGACGCTGGAATTGATGGGCCCCGACTGCCGCGAGGCGTGGAAGACCCCATGCTGGCATAACATTGATGCGCTGGTCGTCGGCCTCCGCGCGGCCGCCGTGCTTCTTTCGGACGGCTCCAGCGAATGGCTCTCGCGTGCCTTCTTTCACAAGTGGGTGCGGGAGGCCGTGCGGGATCGCGGCGTTTACACTCCGCGCGCCCCCGGCTACGTCGGCTGCGAGCGATACAACATCGGCTGGGGGCCTGCGCTCGGGCCAGGACCGCGCCGGGATACCGCCGACTCGTCCCGGCTCGCCACCGTCATGACCATGCGCGCCGGACATCTGCTCTGCGCCCTAAAGCGCTGGCTCGGCCCCGAAGTGCCGGCCACCAAGCCAGTGGTGTCCGACGAGTACCGCTCCTCCAAGCTCTACCTTCGCCGCTACGAGAACGGAGCCGACGTCGCCGCCCTCGCCAACCTCATCCAGCCCCTGAGCTACATGACTCCCACCTTCGGGCTGCAGGGGATCGAACTTTGGAGCGATGATCGGTTCTTCTGGTTCAACCTGGCTGGGTTCCATCCGACCGCCTTCTCTGAGGACGGCTTCACCGTGCTGCAGGCGCCGCATCCCGAGACTCTCCTTCGGAAGGCGGCTGACTCGACCTCAAACCGGATTGTCCACGGTGCCGCGAAGTACCGCGATCACCTGCTGAGCCTGATCAGGATCGACTGTTCTCAAGAGCTAGTCCCGGGCATCGTGTCCTGGGCTGGCCTGCTCCTGATGGACAACCGGAACGGGGAGGTGATCTTCGGGTGCGAGGAGGAGATCGGGCGCGGGCGCGTTCTGGAGGAGCAAGCCGATTGCGACTGGATTCTATACCCCTGCGACGAGAAGCGGCGCTTCGGCTTCGGTATCATCGCGCTCAACACGACGGGCAACCCACATCGCTTGAGCAACTTCAGTGGTGACTGGTGCGTGCTGGGACTGAGCCAGAGCGCCGAGCCGATCCAGGGATTAGACTCCTTTGCGGTGCTCATCATCGGGCCGTGGGGCGGAACACCTGAGGAGTATGGGCGATGGCTGAAGGCGTGGCAGGTAGAGACGACGCCTGCTGGCTCCGTCGTGATCGCCCCAGACGGGAAGCGCCTCGAACTGCCGTATCCCCGGCCGACAGGATGATGACAGGAGGGGTTCGTCCTATGAGCGACGAGACCACGATACTCGACCGCTTCTACTCCCTGCGCCTCGGCGCATGTCTGGCTGACATGAAGCCTGGGCAGGTTGCTGTCGCCACCGTGGCTCTGACCTAGCAAGGGCGGCAGACAGTCATCGGACGGAAGTTCGAAGCGCCGAGTGGTTAGCGTGTCCGAATCGAACTGGCTAAGCCCCGACTCGTCGGGGCCGCCATCCCGGCCCGCCAAAGGCGGGCTTAGGGACCGGAGAACATCGAGGCTCAAGAAACCCATCCCTCGACTTCGCTCGGGATGGTGAGCCTGTCGAACCACATGAATACTGGATTCTCTACCTTCGGAGGGATTGGCGGTCGTCCGAAGGAATCATGGATTCGGCTCCGCTCACCACAGGGAGAAAGAGAGGCCCGAAGGGCCGTTTTGGGCGGCCGAAGTGGTCGAAAAAGGGGTGAGCCGTCCGAAGGTCTGGGCGGCGCAAACAAGCGAGAATGAGGCTACTACACGCCAGAACCCGCCTCTCGGTGAGGCGGGTTTTCAGCGACAGAGAATGTTTCGATGAGCAGAAATGGTGGAGGGAATTGATCTGAAATCGAAATGACGGGGATTCGGATTTCGATGGGAGAGTATTTCGGGCAGGAAAATGACCTGTGGTCAAAACGCGAGGACAAGTCCGATCCTGCTGCCGGTGACCGACTCCCTTTATCTCTGCTGAGCGATATCCATCTCCTACCACCCGCGAATGAATGGCTGGACAACGCAGCCTCACTCCGAGTTGCAGCAGCCCCCTTGTGGGATCACGCCCCAGCCGATCCGTTGGCTGGGGCGTGAATGAGCTGCGTCGCTCCGGCGCGATGCTCCCAGTTGTGGTCAGGGAGTGTACCCGTCGGTGAGGGTCCGCATGAACACAACGATGGCATCCTCTTCGGCGTCCGTCAGACCAAGGTCGCCCAGTTCGTCGGTGTTGACGTTCTCCGCCACCTCAGGCGGCGGCCACACCTCGACGTCCCGCGTGTTGTAGAAGTGAACGATCTCCTTGAGCGACTTGAAGCAGCCGTTGTGGGCGTAGGCCTTCACGAAGTCAGGCGCTGGCCGCATGTCCACGTTGCGGAGGCTGGGCACCTTCACCTTGCCCAGTTCCGTGAGGTAGACCGTTTCCGGAGACCCCGCGCTCATTAGAAATCCGCCCAGCCCCAGATCGACCCAAGCATAGCCCGCCGGGTTCCAGTGTCGAGGCATGGTGTAGAATGGGTTCTCAGGGTTCCGTGGCACGCCAAGATTATCGTAGGTGAAGTCCGTGAACAGCGGTGGCTCCCCGGCCGGGCCGGGCTGGCTCAGATGACAGGCGGAGCACATGGCCTTGCCCTCGAACAGCTCCAGTCCCAACTGCTCCTCCGCGGTCAGTGTGGCCTCGTCCCGAAGGTAGGCGTCGAACTTGGAGCTAAACGGGTTGACCTCCGCGGAGCGCTCGTAGGCCGCGATGGACCTGCCGATACGTTCGTAGGTGCCGGCGACATCCCGCACGAAATCGAAGGACCCGGGGCCCCATACCGCCTCGAACAGCGGCAGGTATCCAGAGCGTGCTACGCGCAGGAGCACGAGCCGCGCCTGCGGCGAGTTCTGCTCCAACGAGTTGAGGAACGGCCCTAGCGCCTGCTCCGCCAGGGGATCACCCAGAGTCCAACCGGTAGCCCGGCCGTCCCAGAACATCCCGCCAACCCAGACCTCCTCCGCTCCATCATAGTAGAGCAATGGGCTATCGCCCCCGTAGGCGGCAGAAGGTGGCTTACGGTTGCCGGTGCGCGTATGGATGACGCCTGGGTAGACAGCAGCAGTCGCGTTAATCAGCGAGTCAGGGCCGGTGAAACCGACCTGCGACGCGTGACATGCCGCACAGGCCTGTCCCGGCGGGGTGGACAGGTTCGAGTCAAAGAATAGGGCCTTGCCCAACTCCTCCATCGGGGTGAGAGGCAGGCCGTTCGCACATACGATAGATGCGGACGGCAAGGCTGCTAGCACAAACGCCAGCAGGACTTGGAGTACTAGGAGAAACCAATTGGACCTCATGGCTTCCTCCTGTTTGGTCTTTGCCGCGTGTGTCGCCGTCGTGTCGCCCCGCGGCAAACTACTTTTTTCCATTGGTCAAGGGTAGACGGCTTTCCTTCTTCTCTTGTGCCATTCTTGAGACACGGTGACGATCGACATGGAGGAAAACGACCTGGCATCGAAACAACGGGGCTTCGGACGAGGTGGCAGAGTTCGATCCTGACTCATCCGCCAGAGACTCCTTGTGCGTGTCAAGCGTGGATGAGACCGCATCCACCCCCTCGCGCGCACTCCGAGCAGCGCTGCGTGCAAACGCAGGTGTGCCCCCAGAAGCCGACGTCAGTAGCCGTTCACGCGAACCAGAGCCCCGCCTGCCTGTCCCGAGCCGGTGTCATGGCGGTTGACACCCACTAGCCCGCATTATTCATATTGAGCTTGGAGGGGATGTACTCTGCATATGCGAAACATGGGTGTAGCAGCACTCAATCTGCATATGGAGGACATCCCCGATGGCTGATTCCCGATGGCGCTTCGAGATTCCTTGTGGCAGCAGGCAAGTCACCGCGACTTTCGACGGTGGACATCTGTCGTCCGACGGCGGGTTGCTGTTGTTGCAGCGGGTAGGCGCGCAACTGGGGCTGACCGCGCGGCTGGCGGGCTGCATTCGCGATGAGCGCAAGCCCAACCTGGTGGAGCAATCGGTGCAGGACCTGGTGCGCCAGCGGGTGTACGGCATCGCCTGCGGCTACGAGGATGGCTAGGCCCTTCGGGCCGCCATGGCGGCTCCGACTCGTTGGAGCTTAGCCACTGCAATGATTTCGACACCCTGCGCGCCGATGGGTTGTTCAAACTGGCGCTGGGGCGGGCGCCGGTGACGGGCGCCGCGCTGGGCAGCCAACCGACGCTGTCGCGGCTGGAGAATGCGGTGGGAGCCAAGGATCTGGTGCGCATGTCGGCGGCGCTGGTGGAGCTGTTCGTGGAGTGCCGGCGGGCGACGCCGCCGACCCGCATCATCCTGGATGCGGACGCCACCGATGATCCGACTCATGGCCAGCAGGAGTTCGAGTTCTATCACGGCTACTACGATCATCACTGCTACCTGCCGCTGTTGGTCTACGCGACGGCGGACGGCGGGGAGCAAGCGTTGGTGGCGGCGGTGCTGCGGCCGGGCAATGTTCATGCGGGGCACCGGGCGATAGCGGGGCTGCGCCGGATCGTCGGGCGTTTGCGCCGGGCCTTGCCGCAGGCGCAGATTCTTTTGCGCGGCGGCTTTGACCTGACGCGCCGGGGTGATAAAAGCGAAAACGGCCGAAAAGCCCGGCGCGTAGAGACGGGCAGGGAGCAACACGCCTCAGATCAGCAAAACCCGGTTGCGACGGGGTAGCGATCTTCGATCCGAGGGGCGCGAAACCGTGCGCGGATGCCCAGTCCCCCTCGCCACCCGCTAATCCGACCCAAGGCAAGCGAAAACAGACGGGAAATCACCGCCTGGTCACCGGGTATGAATAATGCGGGCTAGGGCGGGCAAGGAACCAGCGCTGCAGACGCAGAAGCTAGTTGCAAGGGCGTGCACAGAGAAACCTTTGCCGGTGGTTGACGGCGTACCCAAGCGTCGGACGACCGCAAGGCTGGAGCTGCCTTGTCCCACCCCCGGGAAGTGCGTCCGGCGTGGCCGCTCTCGCCGCAACTTCGGTGCCTGGAACAAACCCGGTCTGCGGCTCTCCCCGCATGTCCTCGGAAACACCAGTACGAGCAACAGGCTTGTGCGCGCCAAGAGCAGGATACATCGCGGTGGCAACAACGGAGCGCAGACGGTGGAGGAGATGGCTGAGAGAGATGAAGGGGCCGGTCGCTTGGACGAGGATTGACCGCCCATTCGCGGTCTTCGCCGAGCGGGAGGAAGTGACGGAGATCGGCCCCGGCAAGCCGATGCGGCTGCGCAGCTATGACGTGAAGATACCCTTCGTAAGCATCGAGGGGCGAGCGGCTACCGGAACCGCCCGCCTGCTGGTGCCTGAGGTGATGAAGCCGCCGACGCCCATCGTGATCACCATGCACTACCAGATGGGCCTGCCGGGGGTGGATGAGTTTCTACGGGAAGGCTGGCTGGTGATGACACCGCTGCGGGCGTTCAGTATGTACGGCGACAGCGTCAACTTCAACCTGGCCACAATTCAGGCTGCGCGCGCCATGCCGTTCGTTGACCCCAAGCGCATAGCCCTTACGGGCAACAGCGCCGGCGGGTACATGACCCTGATGGCAGCCAGTGAGATGTTCCCCATCGTCGCCGCCATGCCCCATGTGCCGCTTGTCAACACCGCGTACAACACGGCATTCGCCCTGGAGAACGCTCGCATCGCAGAGTGCGGCAGTACGGACGCGGAGGGTAAGAACGCTTCCGCGGTGCCGGTCTTCTGCTCGGTGATTCAGATGGTGCGCGCCGCCGCCCGCCCCATCGGCGACCCAAATCGCCAGGCCGCCAACTTCATCCGTAACGCCCCTGTTGGGGTGGTTGATCTCATCACCTGCCCGGTTTCTGCTGAGTTCAGCACCGCTGACACGCTGGTGCCGATCAACCAGGTGGACGCGAGATACGCCCGGCCGACGCCGCCTTCGTTCCCCGAGGGCTTCAGCTTCGACATGGATAAGCTCGTCAAACACCCTGCGGCTCGCCTGACGCTCCTGCAGGCGCTTAAGGACCGCAGCGTCGCGGTCCTCCGCGTGAGATTGCCTCATGCGCTGAAACCCATGTGGGAACTAACGCCGCCCGTTGACCCGCGTGAGACGCCCCGAATCTCGTTTCCATTCTCTGCGCGCACCGATTTCTCCGTATGTGTGATAGATGAGGGGGCGCCCGACCCGCGCTTGGGACATCTGAAACATAATTTTCGTTTCAGCGGTCTCAGCTTCGCCAAGCACTGGGCGAGCAAGTCGCGCCCACTAAAGGCCGAGCAGCTCACGGCAGTCAAGCTCGCCGTGCTCATGCGGCGCTTCCTGGGCGAGAACTTCGAGGGGGTGAAGAACTACCATAGCGCGACGGGGAAGGTAGCCGCAATGAACCGGCGCAACCGCCCAAGCAAGGAACGCCTGGACGTGATCCTCGGCTTGCGGGCGTATTGCGCAACCGATCCGCGTTATTCGGCCCGACTTGCGCAGTTGTACGCGCGACTCGCGCCCGAACTGCGGGCGCTGGACGCCCGGAAGCGCAGGATGATAGCGCGCTTTGAGAACGACATCTCGGGCGGCCTCGCCTTCCACGAGGCGCTTCTGCACCACCGCTGGGGCGACAAAGACACTGCGCGGCGCCTCGCTCGTCGGCTTGTCCGCGCCAAGGGGCACGCGGCCTACACTGCTTGCCTGCCCCGGCCGTTACGACTCGAGATAGGCCCGTGAGCTTCAGCACTCCTATGACATTTCTGGGAACGAATTGAGGTGACTAAGATGTTGAGGTTCAGCAATCATGGGACAAATCGGGGGGTGAATTAAGGTACACCTGGGATGTCCCTGCCCTTGATTCTTGTTCCCTCCGCGCGAGCTGTCGATAGTTCTCACACCTGGCCGCCAGGGTCTTCACCTGCAGCGCCCCTGTGCGAAGCCGGGGCGCCCCGGCCCCTTTGGGGCATAGAGGCGCTTTTCGCCGCGCCAGGAGGGGTTCCCTGCGTGGGAGGTGCTGTTGTGTAACCTTCAAGACTGAAGACACTCCGGCTCACGGGTCTACATTCCACAGGGGGCGAAGCGCTCCTCTCGTTCTCGATTTCTGTGCCGAGGGAGGCGCTGAAGGCAGCACGCGCAAATGGCCGAGCGTGATTGAGGTGAGCTGCCGCAAGGGACGCTTCCCTAGCAAGGGCAAAGTTGCAGTCCACATCCTGGGCTCAGAATCGTTGACAGCATGGCGACGGCATGGTATCTTACCCGTGCGATGAAAGCCAACTGCGGGCAAATTCATACCTACCTGGCCATTATGCGGCTCACGAACCGGCGCGATTTTCCGCGTGTCTGCGGTCCCTTGCCTGCTGGTCCAATGCGATGATCTCAGCCTAACAAGCGAACTAGCGAAATCGGAGAGACCACAGGCAAGCAGAAGAAGCCTGTGGTCTCAGTCTTTCTGGAGGTGTCGCGATGGCGGAAGCACAGGTGCGATTGAGGCCGATCACGGAGGCGGATCTGCCGGATTATGTCAGGTGGCTCAATGATCCTGAGGTGGCGCGGTTCCTGGTAAGAGAGACCGAAGGCCTGACACTTGAGCAGGAGCGCGAATGGTTTACACGCATCTCCTCGCCCGAAGCGCGCGATCGCCATTGGGCAATCGAGGCAGAAGGTAGGCATGTCGGCAATTGCGCCCTTAGGCCCGTCCCGACAGGCACGACCGCTAGCTTCGGCATTACCATTGGTGACAAGAACTACTGGGGCAAAGGCTATGGCACGTCGGCGGTAAGAGAGGCACTCAGGAGGGGCTTCAGAGAGATGGGCCTGCGCAGAATTCAGTTGCACGTGCGCGCGGACAATCTCCGTGCCATCCGCTGCTATGAGACATGTGGCTTTCAGCACGAGGGTCTGCTGCGACAGACCGTGTTCAAGCACGGACAATACCTTGACTTGCTCAACATGGGGATTCTGCGGGAGGAGTGGGAGGAGATCAACCGCCCGCCAAGCGAGGAGGCCGGCCTTCGCATCCGAATCTTTCGGTTGTCCGACTATGAACAGGTCTTCGCCCTGTGGAAGGCAGTTGGATTCCAAGGTTGGTCTCTACTGACGAAAGAGCAAGTCTTGAAGAAACTACGGCGTGACCCTGACCTCTTCCTCGTTGCCTGTCTCAGGGGACAGGTTGTCGGCACAGTCATGGGCTCTTGGGACGGATTTCGAGGATGGACCCATAATGTGGCCGTCCACCCTTCGCATCAACGACAAGGGATCGGTCACAGCCTAATGTCCGAGCTAGAGAAGCGACTTTGGGACAAGGGCGCCCGCGTCCTCAATCTTCATTACTTCAACGAAAGCACCTGGGTGTCAGCAGTCGCGCTAGAGTGTACCGGCCATAGTCGCCCCATGTGTACCACGTGATCGCCGGGGGTGGGTACCACCCATGATCGGGGGTGGGTACCACCCGGCGAGCAGC
>Ga0307379_10005468_pt1 | contig 17681 bp, 24 predicted proteins | sample UN2MG_FD_202237 | JGI IMG/M metagenome (GOLD analysis project Ga0307379, IMG submission 202237) | Soil microbial communities from Risofladan, Vaasa, Finland - UN-2 | ecosystem: Environmental > Terrestrial > Soil > Coastal area > Acid sulfate soil | place: Finland: Risofladan, Vaasa | collected... | reverse complement strand
CCTTTGCCCATACACCAATGGAAAATACTCATAGCGTCAAAGCTCTCTTCAAACGAGTAAAAAATATACTGCGCGAAGTAATCCTCGAACTTTCCCATATAGCGCCAGTAAAAGTTCTCATGATCCCAGGCAATCATGATCGGACCATCTCTTATTTCCTGGCTGAATCATTAGAAGATGTATTCTGGAATAATCCTCAAATAGAAGTAATCAATACAGCAGGTAAATATCAATATGTGTCCTGGGGAAAAACATTGATTGGCTTCACCCATGGAGATAGAGTACAACATGCAAGATTGCCCTTCCTAATGATCAATGATAAACCCAAAGAATTCGCCAATGCTGTCTGGAAAGAATGGCATCTAGGCCATAAACATACCAAAACTGACACTGATTTTTCCACACCAGTCTCAACACATAAAGGAGTTATCGTGCGCGAACTGCCAAGTTTAACCGCAGCCGATAACTGGCACTCAGATGCAGGTATGAAACTCAACAACCGAACGGCCGAAGCCTATTTATTCGATAAAAACACCGGCCTTATTGCCACATATAATGTTAATCTGCTAGAATAATATTAGTCGCAAATTAGTAAAATGACATAAGAGTAACCATAGTGTCTTTTTATTGCTATCATGTTTCAAATCGTACTCAATTCAGAGGCGATAACACATTAGCAAAGGAGACATCGATGATTAATAACACATATAAAACCCAAAAAAGTCCAATAACCGCAAAGATTATTAATAAAAATGGGGAGGAAACAAAATCTTTTGAAGTTACAAATTTCAACGATCACATGATTTTTAGCCGTTCTGCTGTTCTCAATATGCCCAATGTAACACCAGCTGAATTAGGACTAATTATTTATATTTCGGCCTGGAATGGTTCTCCTGAAAAACACGACCCAATTACAGCCTTTGATGTAATGAATCATTTTCCCAATAGCAATCCACTGGAAATTCTCTACACGCTTAAAAGCCTTGTGGCTAAAAACCTAATGCATCCCAATCAAGAACTCCACGATGCTATTGCAGACACAATTAATACACAACGACATAAGGACTAAGAATGGCTTCTAATTATTACTGGCTTAAACTTTATTACGAAATGCTTGACGATCCCAAAATCTTCAAACTCCGCACCCATCTTAGATGGCGTTTCATAGAATGTTTATTAGTCGCCGGAGAAAATAACAAAGAAGGCGACCTGCCAAACCCCAATGAATACGCATGGCGAGTAAGAGCTGATACAGAAATGATTGAAACCGATTTCGCCCAATTAGCAGAAGCAGGATTACTCAGTCAAAATGATGGTCAATGGAAAGTCACTAAATTCTATGAAAGACAAACACCCATCACACATGCAGAACGACAAAAAGAATATCGAAACAGAGAACGTAAAAAAGAATACAAAAATAACCAATCCCATCAAAATCATCCAAAACCCAAAACACCACACAAACCCATAATTAATAATGAGCTACCCATAATTAAATCAGATAAACCAAAAGAAACCGTAGATGGACATAGACTATTACCATTTCATCTACAAACACCACTATTTCTCAATGAATGGGGAGAGTGGATGCAACATCATACAGATATGGGAAGGCCATTAACACCAGGAGCTATTAAAGAACAAGTTAAACTATTTAACGAATGGGGCGAAGACAAATCCGTCGCTGCCATGAAATACAGTCGCTCTAAAAATTGGATTGGATTAGTCCCTGAAAAAGAGGAAACAAATGAACAAAGATATACTAGAAGTGGCGCTAGGAGTAAAGACGAACATGGACTCGCTCCAGAACCAACAGAAGAAATCGAATACGTTACCATTGAACTCCCCCCAGACCACCCTGCAAGAAACGATTTCCCCGTATGATGTACCACCCATAATGGCACCTGATGAACGTCTATGCTCACTCTGTTGGGGAACAGGCTTTATTTCACCACCATTTCTAAACAACATGCCACAACGAGCTATCCCCTGTACTGCCAGATGTAACTCAGCAGAAAACCGACTCAATCTCCGTCGTCTTAGCCGAATTGAAGGTGAACGCCAACAATGGAGTTTAAGAACAGGTAATTTTCCACAAAAACTGGTCAGCCACATAGCCAAATTAATTGAAATAATCTATTCGCTAGAACCAGCAGGATTTTGGTATATCCATGGACCAAATGGTTGCGGAAAAACATATCTTATAACAGCTGCCGTTAATGAAGCATTACGCCAACAACGCTCTGGAATTTACACAACCTCACTTGAACTGCTTAATGCCCTACGCCAACAAATAAGCGGTAAAACCCCCGATGGTGAAAGTAAATACCTTGAAGCATTTAAACGCACGACAGTCGTCGCATTAGATGAGTATGGCAGACACCGCGATTCTGAATATTCAGCCGAAATACTTTTTAATATTTTGGATTATCGTTACCAAGCTGCTCACAATTTTCACGAATCTTTCCCCGCAAAATTAACACTAATCGCCTCAAACCTGCCACCAGATAAAACTGAACCCTGGTTACAAAGCAGATTAAAAGATAATAATTCTTTTATTCTCGATATGTCGAAATTACCAGATCGTAGACCCCAAAACTAGCAATGAAAATATGCCCAAGGTGTGGTCAAGAAATGAAAAGAATAACGACCCAGCACAATCGGGCATGCTCCATACCCATACCTGTCCAATTAGCCCAAGAATGGATGGATAATCCAACGATAACAACTAAAGAACTAGCATACAAATATAATGTTCATCCAGATTTTATGCGCGTTAGATTATCTTTAGCTGGAATATCTAACATTTTCCAAGCCAAAAGAGGTTATAAAATCAGAAGGATGAATTGGGGTATGATTGAAATTGAACGACCATTGATACCACCAGATTATCACCAATGTAAATGTGGGATCTTAATCCCTTCGCACCACACACATTGTATTTATTGCGTTAAAGAATTCAGCATATTAAAAAAAAGGAAATGCTATGAACTCCAATATATCAACTAATAAACATATGCCGATCGGTATTCATGCCGGTCCCGGTGGCAATCTTGACGGAGCAGGACAGCCCGATGGTTATTGGGTCCAACTTGCAAAAGCAGGTAAAAAGCCTGTTCTAAAATCCGTTTCTAATTATGGCCCTATATTTGAAGCTCTAGGATGGTGTGATAAATATGGCGTAGAAGGTGTATTTGTCTACCGAATTACAGGCGTTGACGAAACAGGGTTTAACTTCGATGTCCCTACCTGGAGCCTCGACGCAACATCGGCCGCTACTTATCACGTCGAAAAAATATTAGCAAAGCTACCGCCAGAATTCGACAAACGAGTTGTCCTTGAAATTATCAATGAACCGGACAAAGATCAAGACGACACACGACCTTCCTGGATAAGTAAAGACTTTGCAATCTATCTGAATCAATTCGGCCTGATCGCCGCCCAACTGCTCAATATCCAAGGCTACCGAGTCGCCATGTACGGCTTCTCGGCCGGTGAACCAGAACTTGACGACTATCAATACTACCTACCTTACTTACGCTACTGTGCCAAACACCACGACAAAGCAGCCATCGCCCTGCATGAGTACAGCCTATCAAGCAATCTATTGAGTCCCAAAGAACACAATCCGTTCTTGATTGGCCGGTTCCAATTCATCTTTGACATTTGTGATGAGAACAACGTCACCCGACCGACTATCTACATCACCGAGTTTGGCTGGACACTTTGGGAAAACGCCGACGAGCAAGATGCCAGCATCCAATTTAATACTGTACTTGATTATATCTACGGGCCATACCCAGAAGTTGTCATGCTTGCCTTATGGTACTCCGGCCCAGGGTTTAACGACATCGCCAACCTGACGGTTAGACTCTTCCCATTGATAACTGACCTTGGTCTTAACTGGGAACTGGAACTCGACAAAGAACCAGAACCCCCAACACCACCAGTACCCAATCCAACTGCCCTAGATCTCGCCATTTACTTCACTCCGCTGAATGAATTCGGCCCCATATATACATTAACAAATAACTGGGGCGAAGGACCAGAAAGAGTTCAACTTCAGCACAAAAACAAACATTTCAGTTACATCACAAAGAACGATAATTGGGAACGCCGCTTCATCGGAGAAGAATTCATCTATCTACAATGCGATACCAGTCGTAGCAATAACGAATTTTATACCGTTGATGGCCCCTGGCTACCCAGATACATGACACCCGGTGCAATATTTGCACGTACTGAAAATGTCACCATTTGGAGCAAAAGCACCTGTGAAAACCTTTCTAATTACACCATGAAAAGTGCCATGCGTTTCGACGGTCTGACTGACGTTCCACTTCCCTGGGAAAGATCACAAGCTCTTAGTTGTGCCAAATTCACATGGCTAACCGGCGAAAACTTTGACCACGAAGAAGAAAGCTATTGGTATGCGCCCTATATTGGCCTCGTCAAATGGAAAAGCCTTACCAGCGACAAGGAAAGCGTCATTTCAGAATTCGTACCTTCAACTGAACTCAACAATCCCATTAACTACGCATGCCCCTATATGGGAGAATGGATCTCCGAGCCATCACCAACAGAGCCACCACCACCGCCACCACCACTTCCACCGGAAAGTGAATATAATGAATTTCCAAGAGGTCTGGACATCAGCCATTGGCAAGGCGATCTGAATCCAGAAATAGCAATGGAAGAAGGGGCTAATTTTGTCTATATTAAGGCCACACAAGGATTATCGCATCTTGATACCCATTATCATGCAAACACCGCCCAGGCCAATAATTTCGGCATGCTCAGTGGCAGTTATCATTTCTTCGACCCTGACTTAGATGCCGCAAACCAAGCAGAATTCTTTTGCCAAATAGTAAAAGGAACAGAAGAACAGTATCTTCCACCGGCCATTGACCTGGAAAGTTTAAAAGGTAGTGAAATAACAGATGCCAACGCTTATAGAAAACAAATCCTAACTTTCTTAGCAATTGTAGAAGACCAATTACAAACTCCAATTATCTATACAAACAAATCATGGTATGAAACCTATCTAAATACCTCAGATTTTGAAAAGTATGACTTATGGATAGCATCCTGGCATAACGGTCCCTTACCATACCTGCCATCTCGTAATGAGGATTGGCTATTCTGGCAATTCGGAGTCCGTGATGGAGATGCATATGGAGTCGATTCAAATTCAGTTGACGTTAACTATGCTAATTTTGAAACATATGAGGAACTTTATGAACTCTTTAATAATAATTGGTTAAATAAACCCAATCCACCACCATCTGCAATATATTTCCCCGCTCCTCGCCGTATTGATTATAGAAGAACTTGCCATGTAATTCATGATGGAATGACTCAAGATCAAAAAAATCAAGTCTGGAAATTAGCTCAAGAAAAAAAAGAAACAATCATGTTTTCTTATGATGATGCCGGTTCAACACCAGTCACAGATAATACTGCAATCTGTCATGGTTTAAATACCGATCAAAGTTCAATCTATGCCACTTGGTTTAAAACAAATTACCCAGGCACAAAATTAATATTCCCCCAAATAGTAGAAGAAAAAGTATCGTTAACCGCCTCGACCAAATTAAACTTGGAGTGGGAGAAAACTTCTACCGAAGAAGAAGGTTTTCTTTCGCGGCTCCGCCGCACCCTGGTACGGCTTTTATCAACTGTCCGGCCCAATTAAGATCGTTTCGCCAGCCATCATGTTTTCCTGTTGTGTAGGCAATGCATCAAACGGAGCAATATATTGTGAAATCAAATAACGAAAAATTCTATGGATTTTCAAATCACAAAAATGAACCATACGGCACTATCAGCAATGCTATGAACACTGCTCAAACCTTTATCCATGGAATTCAAAAAGTCTGCAAAGCAATACAGATCACCGGCAAGTTGAGACTTCTCGATATGGATGGTTACGAAACATTAGAACTTGTCGCAGCCACAAAACTATATAAGAATGTCATCGGAGAACAAATAGCCGATCTGGAACATTCACAGATACACCAATTCCTCAATGCGAATCCGAAAATTTTTAAAGACCTGCACTATGAATATGGTAAATACTATTTCATCTACAAAAAATATCATTTCATTCTCCATCATGTCTGGAATATAAATGAAATGACCGTTGCCCAGATCCACAATACTGGTCCCTCAAATTTTAATGTTTGGCTACAAAACAATTTGCCCTGGGGATGGACTATTGCCGATTACCAGCTCAGAGATAATACCCATAAATTAGTGAAAAACATTATCAATGAAAATGCATTTTTCACAGCAATCGGTTATCGATATATATTACCTATTGTCAGAGTAAATGAAACATCAGATTACTGGTCAGGATTCAAAATCTAAAACCTTCCTTTAGCAGCACATTAACATCGGTTAGTTTTTTGGCTTACCTTTTCTTTATGAAAGGTAGGCCATTTTTCTTTTCTTTTTTTTAATGTCTTTTTACTATAGGAGGTACATATGGCAATTAATAAGACCGTTCCCAATACCGAGTGGCAAATTTATGAAATCGTTTTATATTTCGATTACCCGGACGGAACAGAACCCCTTATTCGACGCATATATCGTTATCGAGAAACGTGTGAAACATTAACATTAGCATCGATAATCACTCAACAATTACGCAGAGCTGGCAAAGCTATTGCAATTTTCACAACACCCATTCTAACAGATGGTGACGATATTGATGACATCTTCCCTGTTGTCGGTGTCAGACAAAGAGGAAAAGGACAATTATAATGAACATCAAAATCGGTGATCGTGTTTTTATAAATGCTGCCAATACAATCTTTCACGGAGATAGTGGCATCGTCATAGAATTACCTGATATTAATCAATATATTGTTAAACTAGAAAAGTACGGCGAATGGCTTTTCTATGATTGGCAGCTAACCCCCTCATGAATTAACAGTTTTAACGGAGGCTATAATGAATAGTTATTATGATGATAATTTCGGACACTGGGATGAGATGGAAAACCCTGAAAATAGGAATTTCTATCAAAAAGTACAGAAAAAATCAGTTTATAAAATATGTGTCGATTGTAAACGTCGAGTAAAACTTTTACCAGATTATGAATGTTGCAATACTTGTGCAGATATTCGTGAACAAGGAGGATTTTAGCCATGTTACTAATAAGTGAACACACCCAATCTCGAGTAGATACTGCACTTAATTTATCAGCTTTACTTTTGGCCCAAAATAGTATCAAACAAGAAGAGTCACTTGAAGAACAATTAAAATATTTATCAATGTGGGGAAACTATGAAATACCTGAAAGCACCCATTGTATTATTTCACCCGACTTCGCCCCATACAGTTTCAATTTCGCCCTCTATGTCATTTCACGACCGGACTACGAAAAGAAATATTCATTGACTGGAGATTGGGAATATGGCAGATACATGGTGGAACAGTACCCAGAACTTGAAGGACGAGCGTTATATATGCATGGCGGCTTAATCTTCCATGGAAAACACGATAATGGCGGCGACGGTGGCGCACCGACGTTCTCCGTTAATCTCACCCCAACAACTGGTTGGGCTGTCCATACATAAACCGGAGAAATTATTATGAGAAACATAACAAATCCATATCTAATCAATACAGGAACCACAAGCAAATATTGTGAATTCCAAATTCTCCACAAATCACAATATGCTCCAGGCATGCGAACAACTATTGGCCTCTGGGTATCACGTTTCACCGGCAATTATGAAGAAAGCATCTTTATCAAAGGCACAACGCTTTTGAAAACAATGAATGATTTTCGTAATTGGTGGAATGAAATTACAATTATCCTTGGTGTCCTTACTGCTGGTTGGGTATTCAAACCAAATCGGAAGGATTACCATATGCGACGACACCTTGATAATCCCCAAAGCCCCCCATTACTTTCCTGGTATGTAAGGGCACACGCTATCTCAAAATATAAACCTAGTTTCGAGATGGAAGATATGATGGCCCAAACGTTATATTGCATAATATCACGACCTATCGAAGAACTTTCAGAAGAACAGAAACAATTATTACAAATAGCCATTGATGAAAAAGCCATAGAATTTGGCTTCACACATCCTGAGTCTTTTGAACAACGTAGCTACTCACCAACAGGAGAACCATTTACCACATGGACTCATAAATCAAAGGGAAACCGCTTTCTACTTAAAGAACTGCGCTCGCGCGACGTATGAAATTTCTAGGCCAAGAACATCAACGACGAAAACGAATCATTGAAAACCTGGGTGTCAAAATGTTACGGACACTGCAACCACTGAGTCAAGCCCATATAGAACGTTCCTTAGAAGCCAATGACGAAACACTCTCATGGTTTAGCCGAAAACTATATAGTAAAAGCCATAAAATATTACGCACAAAATTAATAGCCAATGGCCCAACAAAAGATATAGCAATACCATCTCAATGGTCTATTCAAGATACGGAGGATCTTTTAAAAACCGTAGCAGTTTTCTATTCTTTTGATTACGCAGCAAAAACAAGGAATTACTATGACCCAATTTAAACATTTCTGTCATTACCCAACACGAGCAAAGCCACATAATGCTAAATTGTCCCAAGCCCGCATTACATCAGACATTTCCAAATCCAAACATGAATTTGAAATTGTGATCTACGATTCAGCCACAGCCAAAAGATTCACCATCAATTTCAATAAAAATGATACTGATATAATTACTGATGTTCTTACCAAAAAATCCAATGGCTTTTTATTAGATGGTTTATCTCGCCACTATCGTTAAGGAGAATAACTAATGTCAACAATGCATACTCGCGGTACTTGGTTTGCGGCTTATGGTTGTGTTTATTCTTTGCTTAAAAATGGTGAAGTAGTACGTGTTTCCCTAATGGATCGCGAAGAAAAGAATACGTATGGTGCAGAGCGTGATGCTAACGTAAGGTTTATCGTAAGTCTACAAAACGTAAATGTTGGTAGGCAAATAAGCGAAAGCGACTTGGCAAAGGCTCTGAAAAATATAGGATAATCTAAAAGGAGTTCATCATGACTAGAATTTATTTAAAACCAGACAATTTGCCCACAGAAGTTAAATGCATCATCCTTGACGGACCGTTAGAACAATTTAACAAACATGGCGATAGTCTGCCATGCTGGTTTTTGTCTTATGGCGATTTCTGGGGTGAAGCACTTGGCAACAGCCGCAAATTCTATAGCTATGATGCTTTACAAAGAGAAGGTAAATATCTCGCCAAAACCTATGGCTTAGAATTAGTCAACGATTCAATGCCATTATAGGAGGAAAGTGATACAAGAAAATTACAATCTATATTAAAATAACGTAAGAGAGAGAGTCGTTAGAGCGACTCTCTCTCAAACACACGCAGTAGTTCGGGAGAACGTAATGAATAGAATATCATACGATACAAGCAAACGCAAATGGAATTATGAACCAATAGACGGAGAAATTCAAGAGTATGATGCCGGTGCAATCGGCAAAAATTTAGCTGTCCAAGCCAAAATCAAAAACGAATCTAGCGAAATATATTCGATGCTACGCTATCTATCAGCACATACCAATGACCCAGACATCGAAAGGCGTGCAATTGACGGTGCAACTCTATCCATTGACCAGCTCGTCATTCAAAAAGCCGAAAACGATCACGAATCAATCTTTGCCAGAGTAGCAAATCCAGACAAAACTATAGAATACATTATCAGCCCCGGACCAGCTCGATCAATTTATCGTTGTAGTTGTCCTGATTATGAAAATGGTGTTTCCCAGGACAGTTTACCTATCGGAGATCCAAATCGACCACACAGAGGCGCACCCTACGTAATTAACGGAGGTATCATGTGTAAACATATTTGGGCATATCATTTCAGCAAAATGACTAAAACCAAATTAGCCTCAGAAAATCCTGCATCTGAATATCTTTCAGAAATGTTCCAAAAAGCCTTTATACCAGCCCTGGCTAATCATGAAGCACTCCACAAAATTGCCTTAGAAAGTAAAGTGTTTGCTTTCGGCTGCGGAAATGTATCAATAGCAATTCCTATAACCGGATGGCCAGAATTATCTGAAGATAATAAGGAGGTGCTAAATAAAATTACAATGGAACTTACTTCAAAAAGTCTGGAATTAGTTATTTATTAAAGGAAAATATTATGGAAGAAGATAATCCCATTGAAGAATTAGCATCCTTCATCCTTGAGATGATGCAAAAAACCTATAAGAATCTCTCGCCAATGAGTCATATTATCTCACTCAGTCTCGCCATATCACACATTGCACATGCCATTGATATATCTGCACACGAAATAGCAACATCAAACATATCTAATGATTTCATGGCACAAGCAGCCGCAAAAGCTGGATTACCCCCAACACCAACAGTCAGATCCCTTGAATGGGATATGAATTTAAAGCCGCCTCTCTGCCCCTACTGCTTTAACTCTGAAAAAGTTATAGACAAATCTATAATGATTGAAGTAGATAACATTATTTTAGGAGAATTTGCCGCCAAAGCCCATTGTCCCAATTGCAACACAAAATTTTATTTAAATTTAACGGGAGAATCCATATGAAAAATAAATCTAGCATTGAAATTTCGGAAAAAGACCAAAGTGCCCTGGTCAAAACCATCGACGAAAATGTAATTTATCTTATCCAACAAATCCAAGAATTACGCGCAACTCAAATTCTAACAGCAGCTCTCTTACAAGTCTTGATCAAAGGCGGCAAATTGGCAGAAATAGGCGGTTATGTTTACGGCCGCACTTCTAATGATGACCCGTTCATCATCTTATATCCTGCCAAAGCACATTTAATTCATAAGATTTGTCGAGTCTACAAAGAGAAATTTCATCTTCTACCATCTTTTATCATCGCTGAAGTTCCAGGAGATGCCCAGGATGGAAACCCAGACAAAAATATTGCCCGTAGACAAAATTTATACCATGAGTGCCAGGAATTTGTCATAGCTACAGAATCAGGAAAAGAAACTAACATGGGTGCAGAAGTTAGGTTCTTCATGGTAGTTGATCATGGTTTTGGTCCAGGCAACCAAGCTGTACGACAATTACTTGCAGAACATGAAGAAGAGTTAGAAACAACCGTTGAAAAAACACAGAATAACCAACCCATAAAACAAACCGATACTAATATTAATATCAACGATCTCAATGCCATGTTGGGATTGAACAAGGAACCTGTGCCAACGAGTGTCCCGATTGAGAAGGTGCTACGCGGCAGTGATATTAGCCCCGTTCATATCCCCAATTACGAAGAACCAGAGCCTGAGATCCATCACACAAAACAAGAACGGCCGTGGAATGAGGAAGAAAAAGAGGAACTGCCATTCACACCCGACGAAGAACCTGATGTTACTATATTAGTCGAACCCTATCGTTATGGAGATGGTGAATTATTAGCCGATAATTCAGTAGTTCAGGTCACTTATCGTGCATACTTCGATGTTCACCGCTGCACACCTCAATCCGGTCAAGTATTAAAGGACTGGTATCTAAAAAGCAGAGAGTTTTTAAAAACAAGTTACCAATTAGATTAGTTAAATTTTCCAACTCCACACAATTAAGTAAATCAAAGGGAGAGCGACAAATGGAAGAGTGTTGTAAGTTCGTACCAATAATTGTAAATGGCAAATATATTGGCGGCAATATCGTTTACTGCTCAAAACATGCCGCCGCGCCTGATATGTACGAGGCGCTGGAATGGGCCTATCGAGTTCACGGTGATCACGGCGGCTTTGCGGCCGGGATGAACGTGGGTCTCCGCCATGCACTGGAATGGGCCTATCGAGTTTACGGTGATCGCGACAGGCCGCTTGGCCTCGGAGCTGCGATGGCCGCCGCCCTGGCGAAAGCACGCGGTGAAGCCGTATGAATGATTAGAGCTTCTTTATGAAGCTCTTTTCATGTTTCTTTTCCTTTTAAAGGAGTTAACCCCATGTTAGATCAAATTATCGAATATGTTAATTACAAAGAAGAATTCATTTTTCCAACAATGCCCCTAAAAGATAGATTGCTCCAACCAATGCCTGGAGATCCAATTGACTGGGGTAATGCCTATGGAGAATATCCATATCCCATTCTTGAAGAAGGACCAGTACCTACAAAAATCCATGGCCGTATCGCTGAGACTTTTTATTATGGTTACGCCACAAAGTTTTTATGCTGCGTTACTCTTGGCAATGCTTTTCTTGGTGTCCTACACAAAAAAACATCCCCCCATATATATTGCTCCATTTCTGGTGGCCCATTCGTCGGAATACTTCAAATAAATTTAATTTATTCAGGTGAAAATCGTTACGTGCCATTCTGGAACTGGAAAAAAGGAGGTGCCCAGGCAAATAATGCTTATCACTTTAATCTTATGCGACCTATTTGGTTACTCAAATAATACGAATATGGAAAGACCATTAACACCAAGGAGTAAAATATGGAAAATCGTAGCAATCTTTCGACTTTTCGCTTAGTCGGTTTTCAAGTTTTCTTTTCAGTATCAGTCCGTGACGATGATACAAGCGATGTCATTCTCCTGGATATGATTGGACCACTCCAATCTATTAGAGGTATATGGGCAGCTCTCAAACAAAAGAAACATAACTGTTATACATTAGGAGGAATGACTAAATTACAAAAAGAACCTGGACATTACGTGATCAAAAGTATTCTACCATCTGGCTTTAATAATTGGACGTTCGTCAGCCGACAAGCAATACCAAGACTAATCAATAATGATTTGCCAACATTTGTCTGGTATGAAAACAAAGAAAACAGAGGCACCAATGATGATATACCACCAAAAAATTTCATGCCAATGCTACAAGCCGCAGCACCATTCCCAATCATGAATGAATGGGCAAATGATATGTGGAAAATCGGCCGAAGAATGAACATGATTAAAAGAGTTGATTATTCAAATCAAAATAATATCAAAGCATACAAAATCATAATGAACCGCGAACGATGGGAACTTAAAGTAACTGAAGCAATCCAAGATGGTGTAATCAGCTTCAACAATATCAATAAAGGATAATCTTATGGCTAGACTCGCTTCAATCCAAAAAGCAGGCTTTTACCCAATCCCACCTGTAGTAACTTCACATATCAGACGATTGGTGTCAGCCCCTTATGGTGGACGTATTTTGGATCCATGCGCCGGTGAAGGCGATGCCCTGATACAACTTGCCACTGAATTAAAGCTAGAACCTTACGCAGCAGAACTGCACACCATACGTGGTGGCTTAACCAAACAAAAGTTGGAAATATTTATAGATGATGTAGAACTAAGAAATTCATTACCATTTAAAGATAAAGGTCTTAATCGTGCCTTGATAGAATCATTCGAAAATATCAAGCTACGCAAAGATGCAATCCAATTTCTTTATCTGAATCCCCCCTATGACAATGGCCCAGATGGAGATCGACTAGAATATCAATTCCTTAAACGCTCAACCTTCTGGTTACAACCATCTGGTCTACTGGCCTTTGTCATACCCCAACACATTCTCAATACCAAAGAGATAAGTAATTATCTTGCATCCTGGTATTCCAACATCAAAGTCTTTCCTTTTCCTGAAACCGAATATGCACAATTCAAACAAATTGTTCTATTCGGTACCAAGATGCACAAACATGAACCAGTAAATCCTGAAAAGAAAAAATATTTAGAAGATATAGGACAAGCCCAAGAAAGTATATTCTTTGAATTTCAAGATACCGCTACTGCTTCCCAAAATATTTATCCATATATACTGCCCAAAGTTCTTTATCCTACTATTAAATATCAAGGATTATGGCTCTCCGAAGAAATACAAGCCCGAGAGCATTACGCTTATGGCAATATATTTAGCCTTGAATATACAGATTTATTCCGCGGCACAGAACTCGTTAACAAACGCCCCCTAATGCCCTTCAAAATGGGACATACCGCCTATCTAATCACAGCTGGCTTAATAAATAACGTAATACTAGAAAGCAAAGAATTATCTCAAAAAATTATGATCAAAGGTCAAGTCGTAAAAGAATTACTTAGAAGCGAAGAACATCATGAAGGAGCTAATGGCGCGACAAGAACTATTATTATCAATAAAGAACGACCTCTTCCTGAAATAAATACACTTAATCTGGAAACAGGAGAAATCGTAAAAGTACCACCAGCCGAGTTACCACAATTTCTAATGACATGGCTACCAGAACTTACCAAAGCCATTCAAAACGATTTTTCACCAGTCTATACGTTTAATCTAGGCAAATATAAATCACGCATTGGGAATAGAGCAACACTGATGGCAGCACAAAAACATATTGTAGCAGCCGCAGCAACAAGATTCGAAAAACACGATGATTGCATTATCGTAGGCGAAATGGGAACAGGTAAAACCAGAATGGGTGCTGTACTTATCGCTGCATGCAAATACAAAAGAGTAATCATAGTGGTACCCTCGCATCTTGTTCCCAAATGGATCAGAGAGACTGAACTATCACTCCCAGAAGCAAATGTTATTCAAATAGATACCATTGGACAAGTAGATAAATGGTTTGCTCTTGATGAAAACAAACAAATTCAAATTGCTATCCTCAAATATACCTCAGCCAGAGCTGCATCAGGATGGCATCATACACTGCCATCACCCGGCCTATTTAACGAAGAAGAAGCATCTGCTATTCGTAATTACAAAAAACATATTCAACACAATATTGAACAACCCAATAATCCTGTCATGGCCCCGAATTTATCACAAAGACTGTTAGCACTTGTTCCATATTTTAGTAAATGGGCAAGCAAAAAAGCCAGAATGGGATTACCCGATAGTCATATGGGTAAACGTTTGAAAGATAAAAAAGGCAATCTATTAACTGCTCATATTGTCAATCAAAGTAGTACCCAATTTGCTCATAAAGTTAAAGGCAACCATTGGGAATTATCTAAATCCAGAACACGTTACGTCCCATATTATCAATACAAACGTTTTCAAGAATCCGATGTCACCTATAAAGGTGTGTTGCATTTATGGCAAGACCGAAAGAATTACCCTGATCAGTACAAAACACCCAGTAATTTGGAGCCGCCAAGCAATGGCCGGTGGAGAATCGCAGATTACATTAAAAAGAAGTACAAAAACAAAGTTGACCTCGTTATCTTTGATGAAGCTCATATGGCGAAAGGAGAAGATACTGACCAAGGCTATGCAATGGGTAGATTATCCACAGCAGCAAAGAAAACGCTTTTAATGACTGGCACAATCTATGGAGGTCGCGCATCCACTATCTTTTATCTTTTATATAGAATCTCGAAGGATATTCGCGAAGCATTTACCGATACATCTGCCACAGGTCGACGCAGAATTCTTGCCAATCAGTGGGTGGAACTTTATGGCATGTGGGAACATAGAACTACAACCTCTGAAGGTGGAACAGGACAAAATAGTGGTAATACTCGCGTCAATGAAAATAAACGTGAAGCGCCAGGTAGTTCACCGGCCATGCTGCCATGGATATTAGAAAGAACAGCTTTCATTTCACTTAGAGATTTAGGATTAGAACTGCCCGATTACACGGAAATACCCGTTAAAGTTGTACCTACAATAGAACAAGCTGCCTCTCTTAAACAGTTTGATAGTGAACTGAGCGCAGAAATGCGCCAACGATTAGCCAGAGGCGATCGTTCCTTATTGGGTGCATATTTGCAATCAAATTTATGCTGGCCTGACAGTCCATGGCGAGATGAAATAGTTATTGATCCCAAAACACGGAATACTCCATTCCCTCATGAAATAGCCAGAATGGATGCACTTCCCCCTGGCTTATATCCAAAAGAAATAGCGATCATCGAAAACATCAAAGAAAATGTTTTCTCAGAACAACGTAAAGTTCTTTTGTTATGCCAGCAAACACGTAATAGAGACATTACAAAAGAATGGATGAAAAAACTAACAGACGCTGGTTTAAAGCCAATAACGCTAAACGCTCCACCAGCCAAAAGAGAAGCCTGGATAGATACCCAATTAAAAAGTGGTATCAATGTCCTAATAGCGCATCCCAAAGCCGTTGAAGTTGGTCTTGATTTATTAGAATTCCCCACAATCATCTGGATGGGTACAGAATACAGCGTCTATACCATCATGCAAGCCAGCCGCAGATCCTATCGAATCGGACAAAGCCGTGATGTACGCATCTATTATTATTATTACGAATCCACTTTACAAGAAGCAGCAGTTCTCTTAATAGCTCAAAAAACCGCGGCAGCTATTCGAGTCAATGGTGATGTTATTGCCGACGATTCATTAGCAGCAGAGGATTCTGGGTCTATCGAAGACGCATTAGCTAAGATGGTCCTTGAAAATGAATCAACACATGGTGATATGGTTGAAGAATTTTTTGCCCAGGCTGCTAAAGACCAAGTTGTTCTTGGAGGGTTTATAGGCGGTTATGAAATCATAGATGACGATCCAGAAGAAATCGTTGTAACCAAAAACCATGATAAACCCATCAATTCATTCACTATTGGCGAAATAGTTGATGCGTCACCTAATATAAATATTGTCACAATTACACCTGATGATGCCAAAGAAATGGTAGGTGTCGATTTAGAAATACCTGAATCAAAACCCAAAAAGCAAATTAAATTATATTTTGGAATGAAGATGCAAGATTCTAAAAAGAAAAAGAATTCCAAAAAACAATTGGGTTCTCAGTTAGGCTTATTCGATTGGCTTGAAGATTAACATTGACATTGGGGTGCGCTCTCTCTGTAAGAGCGTATCCCATGTTTCTTTTCTTTTTATTAACGGAGGTAATTCAATGGACGATTTAGTAGTTCTTGTGCCGTGTACTTTCTGGACAATCTGTACGTTTCTCGCTATAGCAATAGCAGTTTGGGCTATCGTAGACCGAATAGAACAATCAGAAGAAACCGAACGTATCAAAAATCTTTTAAAGGAGAATGAAATCGATGAGTAGTTATGATGGAGGTTATTACGATGGAATAGATGATATTTACTATCGTCCTCGATCCTTACCAGAAATTGAAGCACAGGAGATACCAATGAATAATTTAGTAATTGAAAAATTACAAGGCCGTGAAGTAACAATAACCCGACCAAAGTCCAGAGGACATTATTTAGCATGTGACTTCGCTGTAGATGGAATCATAATTGACTATGACCCAAACCATATCGAAGGCAAAATCATTAGACCATTATTGATAGAATTCCTGGATGGCAGACAAACCTGGTGGCAATTATGGGAAATTTCGTTTCTTAACCCAGAAAACAATAATCGATATAGTCTATTGGGCACTATCCATGAATTAAAACATTCCTTCTCGCCTGCCATTGAATTTCTTGGGATATTGCCCGTTTACCTAAGCATTACTTTATCAGCCCAAGAAATCAGGACTGTCTTACATGCCGCAATGGCCGAACTATCTCAACCAGATGCAAACACAGATTACTATCTTTCAAAAGAAGCAGCCATGACAATCGTAACAGCCTTACATGAAATACTAAATATAAGTAATTTAGGAGAATAACAATGACAAGTAAAATTAATTATGATTCAATAAAATTTGTACCAGTTGAAGGTGAAAATTTTCATCAATGCATTGAACGCAGAATCATGCAACGCAATAATTATTCTTATCAAGTCAGAATGA
>Ga0307379_10005467_pt1 | contig 17681 bp, 15 predicted proteins | sample UN2MG_FD_202237 | JGI IMG/M metagenome (GOLD analysis project Ga0307379, IMG submission 202237) | Soil microbial communities from Risofladan, Vaasa, Finland - UN-2 | ecosystem: Environmental > Terrestrial > Soil > Coastal area > Acid sulfate soil | place: Finland: Risofladan, Vaasa | collected... | reverse complement strand
CGACGTTCTCAAAGTGAGTCACCACGGCTCGGATACCAGTTCAGGGGAACGCTTCATCTGTGCGTTGAAGCCGGAACTCGCCGTCATCCCCTCGGATTACACGGGCGATCATCTACCCAAGAAGACCAGCCTGAAGGTGTTGGAAACGAACGGGGCCCTTACCCTCGTCACGGGAAAGGCCACCGATGACAAGGGCAACTACCATGATGCCGAGCACTGCTATGACGACGACTACACACCAAATCAGGAGAAGGTACTCGACAAGCAAGGAACAGTGACGATTCTGGTGTCCCAAGACGGCCAGCGCATCCGGATCGTCCGCCCCGGCAACGAGCAAAGTGTCCCGGTTGGGGATCATGGCAATCGGATCGCCCTTGACGTTGAACTTCCGGATCAGGTCGAGCAGAATCAGCCGGGAAGCGTCGTAGTTGTCCCTGTTGGCCGACAAGTAGAGACCCTCGCCCTTCTCCGGACCGATGAACGCCTTCTCCGTTTGCGAGAGATTCCCACGGGCCGCTTCCAGGGCCTCGTAAAGAGTCACGCCCCAGCGGTCCAGATCCTCTTGAACAATGTAGCGCATCCCATCGCGCATGTCGTAAACCAGCCCCACGCCGAAATGCTCTCCTAGAATGTGGTACGGCCACTCGGCGTTTGCATCGCTTTGGAGTTCTGCCGCGAGTTGCGTCAAGTCGTAGTAGGAACGACACCGCACAACAGGCAACAGGTCCGGATGCAGGTCATCGAAGTTGTCAGGGATGCCTTTCAGGGAAACGAACCACCCGCGAACAAACCGTTGAACGACTTCCTCGCGGGATTCCCTCGGCGCCGCGCAATACTCGGCGTATGCGTTGCCCATAAAGAAGACCGGGCTATCCTCGCCATCGACACGCAGCAGGAATTGTTCTCGGTCGTAGAGAAGCTTGCGGTTCTCACCAACACGGCGAATACGGTCCATCGCAAGCTTGGCGAACTTGTCCTTGCTCGGCGGGCCAGAGAAGCGGTCGAGTAGTCCCATGGCGTGCTCTGGAGTCGAGGGCGTGGTGAAACGGCTCCTACGACTGTAGCGTCTTCCGAGCGGCTCGTCTACCAGCGCGTTGCGAGGGACGGACAGCATGCACAAGCCGGATTCTCCTGGATGGATGCCATGCCCGTTCTGCCCTCGCGATGCCCAGGAGCTTGCCCGGCATAGCGATGTCAGGCTCACAATGAACGTCTACTCGCACATCGGGCTGGATGACAAAGCGAAGGCGATTGGGAAGTTGGATGTGTCGGGGTGAGGGGGGAGTAAAGTGAAGAAGGCAACCGAAGTGTCGCCCGTTCACGACCGAAAGTCCCAATTTCTGAAATCCAGATGCATTGCTGTTGACCGCCCTACCCTGAGTGCGAGCCAAAGAGCGACTTCAGCGAAGGCATCTTTGCCGGGAGGTCGTATGTGTCTTCTAGCATTTCGACCCGGTGAATTCTCTCAAGGTCAAAGAAACAAACTCGGCGATGGACCGACGATCGTCCGACCAGGCGCCACGCTTCCGGCGACATTACCAAGCGATAGGGGGCTATTTTTGTCTGCTTCAGTTGGCCCGTTTCACCCGACGTGCAGTAGTGGATCCGAATTTGCCGCTTTCTTCGGATTGCCATGATGATTTGCGATCGCACCTCCCTTTCACCGTTTGCCGACGATCCACGTGGCGAGTCAGCAACGCACGATTTCAGCAGAGACGCAGCCTCTTCCCTCACTTGAGCTGGGGCCTGGGCCAGTATCTTACTGATTGACTGGCGGACGATCCCGACGAGTTCCTCGCCACCAACGGACGACCATGCGTGGGCCGCCAGCAGCAGTGTCAATAACTCGTCGTTGGTCAGCGGAGACAACTTCAGAGTGAAGTGGGGGGCAATGAAATAACCTACCTGCTTCTTGTCATAAAGCACTGGTACTCCGGCCGCTCGGAGATCTCGCAGATCCCGACGTATCGTGCGAGTGCTGACCTCCAAATAGCGGACAAGTTCAGTGGCATTGTAGCCGACTCGAGAATGAAGGAGGTTAACGAGCCGAAGATGCCGAGACAGACGATCTGTTTTCATTGAGAATTCGCTTAGTCAATTCGGTCACTTGCTCTTCTGTCCAGGAGAAAGCCTGCCTCTTTCTGCACAATCGGAAAGCCCGAGATTGTCTTGCTCGACGGCGGCAAACGCGCGTCGAACTGCATTGAGTAAAATCGCGAAGTCATGAACAGGCTTCGCGATGAAAGCCAGTGCCCCATCGTGCCTTGCCTGCAGGACATTGCTCAGAGAGACCGTGCCGGTGAGCATAATGACTTCGATATGCGGGTCGTGGCCCTTGATTTGCCGCAGCAATTCCGAGCCGTCCAGACTGGGCATCTCCAAGTCAAGTATGACAACACGATGATTGTCAGCCATGACCTTCTCAATCACCAATGTTGGATCGTTCAGCGAGGTGACCGTGTACCCGTGATCGCCCAGTCCCTTGGCAACCAGCCGAGTGATGGCCGGATCGTCGTCAACATGCAGTATGCGCCGTGTGTGTGGCATTGCCGCCTTCGCGTTAGAAATACCACGTCCAAGAGCACCCGCATTCCGCAGGTCGCCGATGGACCATGAGGGGTATCTGGTTTCCGCAGTTTTTTTGTGTGTTCTTTACAGGCAAACAAAGCAGCCCGATAATGGCAAATGGGCAATTTGGGCGACGGCGGATAGTAGAGTCTTATTCGGCCGTCGTTGGATATGCTTCGGGATGCGCAGTCGGGGACGGTTCTCTTTGCTGCATACAACATGAGGTAGCAACCAGACACTCCCCCCAATATTTCAATTGCGATATGGCAGAGAAAGCGGGCGTCGATGCTCAGTGAAAACTCGGAGAATCCGATTCTTAGTGCCGGCCCTCAGAAGCCGGAAACCGGCAGCGAGGATCCTGGGGCATTTCGTGCTTTGATTCGAGATGTCTGTGAAGGGTCTGAAGATGCCGCGTGGGAGTTGGTGGAACGGTACGGTGACGCGATTCACCGTGCGGTTCGGCGGGCCCTCAACCGACGACTGCGCCCCAAGTTCGATTCGATAGACTTCGTCCAGTTGGTCTGGTCTTCGTTCTTTCGCAATCGCGCCAAACTGAAACAGTTCAACCAACCGAAGGAAATGGCTGCATTCCTGGCAGCGATGGCTCGCAACAAGGTCGGCATGGAGGTTCGGCGTAGGCTGATGACGGAAAAGTACAACGTAAACCGGGAACGATCATTGAACGAGCCGGCACTCCAGGTGGAGGCAGAGCGAGTTGCCTCTCACGTATCTCCTGAAGAGACTGCGATCGCTCGCGAGCGGTGGAATCAGTTGTTGGAGGGCCAGCCCCAGCACTACCGCCAGATCATTCGCCTGCGATTGGAGGGCCGGACATACCAAGACATCGCTGATTCGCTTCATCTTGCCGAGAGTACCGTGCGTCGTTTCCTGAAAAAGCTCTTTCGCGAAATGGCCGCATGAGAGACCATGCCCGCAATCCGACGTTTGCTTCGATTACCGACCTGGAGACAGGCAAAGAGGTCTTGTTGGCGGAACGGATTGCCTCCGAGATCAAGGACCGCTGGCGTCGAGGTGAGCCCCCCGACACGGCGGTTGCCCTTTCAGACCACTCGCAACTCAAACGACACAGATCAATCGTGCTGGACCTGGCTTGTGATGAGTACTTTCATCGCGTCAGGCGCGGCGAATCGCTGGATGCCGACGAGTTCTCACGACGTTTTCCGTCCATGCAGAAATCACTTCTCCTGTTGATCGAAGTCAATAGGCTGCTGGACGAGCATCCCGATTTTCGCGAGTCTCAGGGTGGGATCGCGTGGCCTAAACCGGGGACCCGCTTCCTCGGGTTCTCGCTGATCTGTGAACTGGGACGAGGCACGTTTGCGCGTGTCTTCCTGGCCTCGGAACCCGCCCTGGGAAACCGGTATGTAGCACTGAAGGTTTCCCCACACGGAGGCCCGGAGGCAGAAGTCCTGGGGAAGCTTCGGCACCCGAATGTGGTTCCCGTCTACTCCGTGCGAGAGGACAAGGCAACGGGACTCACGGCCGTCTGCATGCCGTACTTGGGCCGGGCAACGCTCGCAGACATCCTCGATTTTGCGTTCGCAGGTCCGAGTCCTCCATCACGCGCACAAGTGATCCTCGACACGGTTCAGAGCGTCAACCAAAGCCCGGTATCGCCAGAATCCGTACTGGTTGGCCGCGTCTTTCGCAGAGGCTCATACGTCAACGCAGTGATCCACCTCGGTGTCCAACTTGCCGAAGCGTTGGCGTACGCACATTCACGGGGAGTTTGCCACCGGGATCTGAAACCCTCGAACGTGCTGGTTTCGCTCGGAGCCCGACCTCTCTTGTTGGATTTCAACCTCTCTTCCGATGGCGAGGTCGAGATCTGCAGGATCGGCGGGACACTGCCCTATATGGCCCCCGAACAACTCCGCTCCACGGTTCTTGAGCAACCGGATCGCCAACTCCGGGCCGACCCGAGAACAGACGTGTTTTCGCTGGGTGTCATCCTGTACGAGCTGTTGTCCGGTTCTCTCCCGTTCGCAGTCAAACGATGGAACCGCCCGGCGGAAGACATCGCGAACGACTTGCTTGAGGAACAGAAACGGGGGGCACGGCCTTTGCGAGAGCGGAACGAGCGAGCCGATGGTCGGCTTGCCCTAGTGGTCGACGAGTGTTTGGCCTTTGATCCGGGCCATCGTCCCCAGTCTGCCAGCGCTCTGGCCGTGGCACTCCGTAGACAACTGACGCCCCTTCGGATTGCGAAACGCTGGGTACGCGATCATCGCATCCGAGCGTTCGCTCTTGGCGCATCATTCATGTTACTCATTCTGTTGGTCAGCGGCCACCTGATCTTCCGCGATCCCTACAGCGTGCGACAATACGAAGTCGGACTCGAGCATTACGCGCAAGGTCAATACCAGTCCGCCGCAGAAGACTTCTGCGAAGCGATTCAATCGGACCCTCGTCTGGACGAAGCCCGTTTCGCCCGCGCCCGAACTTACCTGCGATTGCGCGAGTTTCGGTTGGCCCTCGAGGACTTTGACGAGTTGTTGTCACGAACGCCAACAGCCGAAGTCAAGGCCTGCATGGGTTACTGCCTGAGTGCGCTCGAATACCACAAGGAGGCCATCGATTGCTACGGCGATGCCATGGAAATGGGATCCGTCTCGCCGGAACTTCTCAACAATATGGGCTTCAGCTATAGTCGATTGAATAGGTTGGCCGAGGCGGAACAATGGCTTCAGAAAGCGCTCGCTCTAGACCCGGAATTGCAGGCCGCACATCATAATCTTGTTCTTGTTTTCCTGACAAAAGGCACCAGTTCTGGAGAACCCGTTTCGGGATCGGCTTTGGGCCACGCGGAGAAAGCCATCGAAATCGGACCGACCACTGCGGGGCTGTATCGTGATGCCGCCGCCTTGTATGCGCTGGCAGAACGAGCCAGTTCCCTCCCACCGGAGCCAGTCCTCACCTATCTGGAGAAAGCGGTTTCACATGGTCTCGATCCGAGGCCCCTCAGGACCGACCCCCTCTTCCATCGCTTCTGTGGCCACGAGAGGTTTGACGCGCTGATTGAGGCCCCGTTGTCGGAGAATCCGCCGATCGCGCCCGATCACTTGCTGGACCCGCTCGGGCAAGGGGTAATAGGCTTCTGAGGTTCTCCCGCCCTCTTCGTCCACCCAAATGAGGGCCCCGCGGCGCCCATGCACGGACGGTCTTAAGCCACAACCGGAGAACGGATGCGGGACGTGTAAAGCCTCGATACCAGACGAAGGCAGGTTGTATTCTCGCAGCAGCCCTATGGCCAGGATGGCCGGAAGATCCACACTCGGGCATCGGGCCTCCCCGCCCTGCAAGCCGCTTAGATCGGACACAACTTCCTGAGTGTCAGGCACTTGTGCTCATGGACCGGCAAATCGACTTGTTGCGCCTTCGCAATGCGGCACGCTAATTGCCGTGGCTCTTGACGTACGGCCTCTGCAGTTCACTTGATCACCCATTGCTCGGCCGTGCCAGTCCTGCTATCCCCCCCGGCAAAAAGCACGCTCGCTTTTGCCGCCGTGTCTCAATTAAGGAACTGGGGCGGCTGATCAGTAGCTTTTGCCGCCCGACGACTGCCCCACGTACCTTGTTTGTCTGGCCCACGCGCCAGGCTCCAGGAACTCCCCGTTCATTGACGTGCCACGATGCGTTCCCGCCCCAAGATTTCCAAACATCCAGCCTCGCGGCCGCGACCACTCCTTTTGGAGCGATTGGAGACACGCTTTGTGCTGTCCGGCACGCCTCCCACCGCTTGGAACATTCCCGATTTGTACGTCTATGAGGACGCTGCGGACGAAGTCATCAATCTGTTCGACTACTTCGACGACATTGAGGACGCTGATGAGGACATGACGTACGAGGTCGTGGGCAACACGAATTCTTCGCTGTTCGATTCGGTCGACATCGACGCATACGAAGGATACGGCGGCTACGGGGGATTGTATCTGGACTTTGCGCCGGACGCCTACGGAGAAGCCGAACTCACGGTCCGGGCGACCGACACCGATGGCCTGTGGGTCGAAACGAGCTTTACCGTGAATGTTGAATCGGTGAATAGCGCCCCAGAGGTTGCAGCGAGCATCCCCGACGTATACGTCTATGAGGACGCTGCGGACGAAGTCATCAATCTGTTCGACTACTTCGACGACATTGAGGACGCTGATGAGGACATGACGTACGAGGTCGTGGGCAACACGAATTCTTCGCTGTTCGATTCGGTCGACATCGACGCATACGAAGGATACGGCGGCTACGGGGGATTGTATCTGGACTTTGCGCCGGACGCCTACGGAGAAGCCGAACTCACGGTCCGGGCGACCGACACCGATGGCCTGTGGGTCGAAACGAGCTTTACCGTGAATGTTGAATCGGTGAATGACGCTCCTGTGATTTCAGGCTTCTTCGGCACGGTAGGCCCCGTCTCGTACTGGACCTTTAGCGGAATGGTCACCGATGTGGATGACGTCGTTGAGGGAATGGTCGTCACGTTCGGCGGTGTACTGAGTTCATATCAGGTCACCGCCACCGTCCAATCGGACGGCACGTTTTCCTTGACCGACCAGTTTGTTGGACTCCAAAGCGGCACAGCGACGGCACAGACTAACGACGACGAACCATTGGCGTCCAACGAAGCCTGGTACTACGTGGTCATAACGTGATGAGCCTTGTCTGCAGGTGAACAGATGGCGACAATCTTACTAACTTGGGAACTTGGAGGCGGGCTGGGGCATTTGACCAGGTTGCAGCCTTTGGCAGAGGGGCTCTGCAAAGCAGGACATCGAGTGTTCGCGGCACTGCGGGACCTGTCGCGAGCCGACCGAGTGTTTGCCAATATCGGAGTATCCTATCTCCAGGCACCAATCAGGACACGAAAGTCTACTGACGGAATTCATCCTCCCCGGACGTTCGCACACATTCTCCACAACATGGGCTTTGCTGACTTCGATGAACTCCGAAGTATGACGGAAGCCTGGCGGAATCTCTACGACTGTGTGCGGCCCGATCTGCTCATCTTCGATCACAGCCCGACTGCTCTTTTGGCAGCGCGTGGGCACGGAGCCAGGAAAGCGACTGTCGGTACGGGGTTCTGCTGTCCTCCCAATGAGCATCCCTTTCCCGATCTTCGCCCGTGGCTTCCCGCCGATTCGCACATACTCCGGCAAGATGAAGAACGAGTCTTGGAAACCGCAAATCATGTGTTGCGCTTCTTTGCTGAACATCCCTTGGAACGGCTGTCGCAGCTCTATCACGAGGTTGACGAGAACTTCTTGACCACGTTTCAAGAACTGGACCACTATCCGGCAAGAGACGGGGGCAGCTACTGGGGCGTCTGGCCGAATGTCGGCGGCAAGAGGCCGGTTTGGCCGGAAGGCCGAGGCAAGAGAATCTTCGCCTACGTAAAACCGTTTCCAACCCTGCCGACGCTGCTGGCTCTGCTCGGCCGGCTGGGGCATCCGACACTGGTTCACCTAGATGGACCTGACACGAAGTGGCGCGAACGGTTTCAGCGCTCGACACTTTGCTTCGAGAGCGAGCCCCTGGACCTTGATCACGTTGGCAGGCAATGTGATCTTGCGATTCTCAACGGCACCCACGGGACAACCGCCTCGATGCTCCTGGCGGGAAAGCCCACTCTCCAAATACCGATTTTTCTGGAACAAGCGTTGGGTAGTGCTGCAGTAGCTCGACTCGGGGCGGGGCTGCCAGCCTCGATGACGAAGCCTGAGCAGATTGAGAACACACTTATGAAACTCCTGGATTCCGAGAAACATGCAGCATCCGCTCGCCTCTTCTCCATTCGTCACACAAGCTTTTCGGCCGCCCGACAAATCAACAGGGCATTACAGGTTGCCGAAGAATTGCTGAACTAGCCTCATGATGCGCCCACCCGATTGACCACTTCCGGCTTTATGACCACTCAGATGACCTCAAACTCGCCGCGATTTGCAGTCGTAGTGACAAGTTTGCAGCGAAAATAACCCTGTGAGGGGGCATGCGAAAGACGTCGCAAGTTCCAATGGTGTTGAGGCTTGCGGCGTAAGTGACTATTTGGCATATACTTACAACGCCGCTCCCAAAGTAGCGGCGCAGGGACCCGAAGGCCGGACACGCAGATTATGATACTGCGGGCTCGGGAGACCGCTCGCCAAGCACCTGAGAGGGCCCAGCCCAGCATCCCGGAAACGTGGAATCTCGTCGTCAGGTCCAGGCTGAGCGCGGCTGCCGGATTGTAAGAATCCGCCGTTCGTGTCCGGTATTTCAGCTTGCTGAATCAGGTCTCGCGTCTGCCGCTTTCTTACAATTCGCGCGGCCAAGAACCGAGAAAACGCCCTCGTCGGTCGTAGCAGAATTCTCCACCATCTGCCAGATCAAACGAAATGACGCCGAAGCTCGCATTCTGGCGATGCAGACCAATGGCTGGAGATCCATCGGCATCAGAATCCAGCCGGCGAGAGTTCAAGACGACGACGTGGCGACCGATGAGGAATCGGAGATCGGCGTCATCGCAAGATGCAAAAGAGCACTTACCGCGTTCGCACCATGTCGCGTCTGATCGCCCGGATCGCGCTGGGCATGCTTCGTGACCTCCAATCGCTCGCTCGAAGCCTCACCACCAAAACCCTCCATCAAGCCCGAGCCGGATAGCGAATGCCCGATTTCCTTGCTACAGTCTCGATCTGTCCGGAGTTTTGACGTCGCTGTGCGGGTGAGGCTTTGGGGTAAACGTCTTCGAGCAAAGTCAGCAATCCCGCGCGGTCGAGTAGCTTGCCCAGGTCTCGATCAAGTCCGTCCCAAGTCAGGTAGATGCGGCCCTCGGCGAGGAACTTGCTTTCGTGTTCACAGTGCTTACCGGATCTGTTCAGCCAAAGTGCCATGCGTTGCTCCTGGTTGCGATCCCTGTTGCTCCACAATCTCCGACCGTCGCGAGCATTTCATACCAGGGCGGGGTGGCTGAAATATCAGGAATCACTACTCCCCCCAGCCCAACAATGGAGAATGAGCATGTCTAGCACCGCCGCGGCGCAAGCGTAATTTGCGGAAGACCTTGCGGTTTGGGCTGGGTTTGCTCGTTGTGAAAACCGGTTTGTGGGCCAGGGATACGCTGCCAGCGTCCGTTTGCGACTGCCACCCCTAATTCTGGTTATCCCCTGTTTGCATCCGGGCGCAGGGCCAGATAGAATGACAGAACTACTTTCCCGGCGTTAAGCGGCTTCTGCTAACCAGGGGGCTACCATGAAGACGGCGTTTGCCCGCTTTGGCGGTCGTGGGATGGGGCGAGCTAGTTTCGGACACGGCTTATTGCCTCGTCTTCGACGGCTTGGCTTGGAGTTGCTGGAAGATCGGAGACTGTTGAGCGCGGCCGGACAACAGACCATCGAGCTGTTTAACGTTTCGCCCGCGCTGTTCGTCGAGAATCAAGGCCAGTGGCCCGACGAGTCGGTCCGCTACGCGTTCAACGGCAGCGGCGCCACCGTCCTCCACACCGATGCCGGCCCGGTGTTTCAGCTCTTCAGTAGGGTGCGTGAAACGCACCAACAAGACCCATGGGAAGACGACGCTGATCCCATCGGTGCGTTGCATGCACACGACGAAGATCCACTTGGTGCGTTGCACGCACCCTACGAAGCCACCCAATTCTCCGTCACCTTCGACGGGGCGGAGCGGGTCGAGCCGGTGGGGTTGGATCGGGCGGAAACGGTCTTCAACTACTATCTGGGCGAGCAGTCGAACTGGCGCAGCAACGTGCCGGGCTACGCGACGGTCGCCTATCCGGGGCTCTACGACGGCATCGATCTATTGACCTTCGGCCGCCGCGACAGCCTGCAATACGAATTCCACGTCGCCCCCGGCGCCGACCGGCGAGCGATCCGGATCAGCTACAAAGGCAACGACCGGCTGTGGCTGGACGACGCGGGGGCGAAGCACGTACAGCCGGCCTTTCTCCCTTTCTCTCTGGGAGAGGGGACCGCGTGGGGCGAGTTTGTCGACGACGCGCCGTACGTGTATCAAGTGACCGACGGCCGGGAGGTCGAGGTTGCCAGCCGGTTCGTGCTGATCGAGGACTCCTCCTACTCGTTCGAGCTTCTCGGCCCGTACGATCCCACGCAGACTCTGGTGATCGACCCCGACCTGGCCTGGTCGACCTACCTGGGCGGAAGCGACTCCGATATAGGCCGGCTCATAGGTGTCCCTTTTCTAAAATGTGCTGCCTCGGGCTTACAGGAGTGTTTGGCAAGGGGAGGAGCGATACGTTAGGCTGACTACGTTCTTTTTCCTCTGAGGATTGTCCAAGAAAGACCGGCCACAGTACTTGAACCTCGACGAAGTGAGAAAATGGCTCCCCTGACGAAACGCAAGGCGTTCACCAAGTCTCGATGTTCGCGAAAGAATCAGCAACCAACACTCCAACTCGGCTCCAAACTGGCCTTTGAACCTCTGGAGCATAGACTCTGCCTGAGCTTCTTCTACGACTTTGATGTCCTGGCACAGACTGGGCAGAACGGCCTAACTAGTATTGAGAATGCTGTTTCAATCAACGATTCGGGCAAGGTTGCGTTTGTTGCCGAACGGGCCGAGGGCCAAAGCGTTTTCGTTGCCGACAACGGCGGCTCGGCACCGACGGTCGTCAGCTTTGCCAACCCGAGCATTGACCGGTCTTACGGTCGCGAGGTCCAAATCAATAATAACAATCAAGTCGCCGCGCAGGATCGATTGGCCGGCAATCCCATGGGTACCCTCACCAGGATTTGGGACGGCAACACGACGGGTTCGAATACAGTGATTGGCTTTGGGTTCAGTCCGCAAACAACGCCGCCCAGCTTATTCGAAGACAAGTTCGACGCAGTCGCGTCGTTTGTCAGCATCAGTAACGATGGGAAGTTGGCGTTTGCCGGCCTGGAAACCGCCAATGATGGTTTTCCGTATATTGACATGATCATTGGCTACGATCCATGGGGCTTTCCTATTACAATACAAGTCCCGGTACCAGACGATCCGCTGGACAGCGATTGGGAGATTCACCTCAGCGATACCCGTGTCGATAGCCGTGATACGGTGAGTAACAATGGTCCCGATGCGTCGGAGGTGACGTTTCTGGGAACGGAGACGTTTTTCCGCTTCATGGCAGCCGACGGCGACCGAGTGGTCATCGGGTCGCGTACCGCTTCGACTAAGAGAATCGTGCTTTATGACATCACTGGGGACGACACCCAAACGACGATTGCTTCTACTGGTGCCGAATGGATTGATCTCGGTGTTAGGCCAGGTATCAGTGATGACGGAAGGGCAATCGCGTTCTACGGTGAAGATGCCGACGGCCCGGGAATCTCTGTTGTCCTCAACGCGGGTGGCATGACCACCCGTGCGCGAATCGCCGGCGTCTCAGGTAACGGCATCCTTGATCCCGGTGAATCATTCCAAGACACAAATGGGAATGGTGTACTTGATGCAGGCGAAGTCGATGCCGGACCATTCGGCGGATTTGACGTTGATTCTCGTGTGGGGGTCAGTTTTCGCACCGACGACCCTAGCACAGTCACCGTCGTGTACACCGCGTTTGCCGACGGAAGCGGAACCAAGGGCTTGTACACGAGCCAACTCACGCTCATTGACGGCTCGCTAGACGCCGACGCTGTCGGAACTCCGACGAGAGTAGTCGAAGTGGGTGATACCATTGCGGGTTTAAGCGGAAGCGTACAAGGCCTCTATTTAGGTGATCCAGTCAATAACGAGGGTCAAATCGCATTCCAACTGACGACGAGTTCTGGCAAGAAAGCTGTGGTTCGTGCAAATCCGGCTCAGGCTCCAGTACCTTTCGAGACCCTCGCGCGCGGCGTTGCGTATGGAAAACAAGAAGAAGAGTGGGCAAAGGGTGACCAAGTGATCTTCGACGGTGAGGATCTTGGGTACACCGTGGACAAGGTGTTCGACGGTACGCGGGGCTTCTATGGCTTGGGCCTGCTTTCCGACGCCTACGGCCCGGCGCTGGTGATCCGGGGTACAGACTTATTGTCTGCTCTTGATTGGGAGGCAAACTTTGACTCTCGCGGCGTAGGATATCGACAGTTCACGGCCAACTGGTCGAAGGTCTCCAGTTGGCTGAGCACCCTGGATGTGCCGGCCGACATCGTGGGCCACAGCCTGGGCGGCGCGCTCGGCCAATGGATCGCCGCCGCCTTTACGTCGGCCGGAGGGCAGATCGACCAACTGGTGACCTTCAACTCGCCGGGCATCAGCCGGACCTACGCCGACCGGTTCGTCCCCGCCAACGCCAACCAGGTGACGCACTACATCGTCAACGGCGACCTGGTCAGCATGGCGGGCGAGGCCTTTATTGACGGTGGAGTAAATGGTGAAGTCAAAATGGCCTCGTTCTCCGACTGGAACCTGATCAACAAACACCTGTTGCCCCTGCTGGTGCCGAGCGTGCTTGATAGTGACGGCAATCGTCGCTACCGGCCCTCCGACGTCTCACTGCAGTCATACTCGATCGACGCATTGAACAGTGGGGCGTATTGTCATACCGACAGCGACTATCGGGCTTGGCTGCTGGGGGCGGACGTGGGGCTGAAAAGTCTGGCAGTGTTGCAGCCCTGCGTCGCTCCGTTGGTGCCGGTGCCCGCGTTGCTGAAGCGTCGGGACACGACGGAAGCCGCCCGGCAGCTCGTCGGGCGGGCACTGCGAGCGATCGATTGGGGGAAAGCCCTGTTCAAATGGACGGTGGATGCGACGGGAAAACTGGTTCTCGAACTGGGCGAGCGTGCCCACGATCTTTGCGAATTGACAACGATTAAGGTAGATCCGCATTTCAGTCTGACGGTTGACGGCGGCCAGCCGCCCATGCTCCGCTTCGACGGCGGTCTGTCGATCGACCTGGGCGACGCCATCAACATCGACTTGCCTTCGTGGTTGGGCGGATCGTTTACGGCCAACCGTCTGGTCGAACTGGTCGGCATGGACTTCGGCGGCGTGATGGACCGCGACCACCTGGAGGTCCACGGGCAACTGGCGTTATTGGGCAGCCTGTTGACCGTGAACGGCACGGCCCAACTGGACTGGCGGCGCGGCGAGTTGAGCGTCGGCGGGACGCTCGACGTTCTCGACGGGTTCATCACGGCGAGCAACACCCTCCGGGTGGGAGCGGCACTGGACCTGGCCGTCCAAGGCGCGGCGGCAATCTCCATTCCCGACGCGGTGCCCTGGATCGGTGGCACGCAGATCGCGAGCGGACAGTTCCTGTTGAACTTCGTCAACAACCTGGACAACTCGGACGATTTTGTGGCGGCCTGGGGATCGATCGGCCGTTTGGAGTTAGGCTTGCAGGTCTGGTTCGACGGCCGACGGCCCAACCTGCTGGGCGCGCGGGAGATCGACGCGCTTCAGCAGCAGGGCGCCCCCGGTGTGCCGCTGCCCGCGGACGAGGGAACGTCGTACAGCGAGTCGTACGTCATTCCGCCGGGGACGGACTGGACGCTGTTCGTGGCCGAGTGGGAAGACGCCTCGGCGTCGGCGGCGTTGGAATTGCAGTTACCCTCGGGAACAGTCCTCAGCGAAACCGACATCGAAGCCGATCCGTCGATGACGATCGTCGCCGAACTGACCAATGACCGCAGAAAGGCGGTGCGAGTCGACGCCCCGGAGGCGGGCACCTGGCTGGTCACGCTCAGCGACGCCACCGATCTCGGCGCCGCCGACCTGGCCGCGATGGTCCAGGACTCCATGCCCTCGGTCGCCGTGGTCGGCGTAAGCGATGGGCTGTTGCGCGAGCCGGTGCAGATCCAACTGGAGGCCTTCGACGCCGATTCGGAGGCCCGGATCGCCCTGTTCTACGATACGGACGCCCAAGGCTTCGACGGGATCATGATTGCCGACGGTCTGGTCGAATCGGACGGGCCGGTCAAATATACGTGGGACACGTCGGGCGTGGCGGCCGGTGAGTATTATGTCTATGCACGGATCATCGACGAAAACAACCCGCCGGTGTTCGCGTATGCAGATTCGCCCACGCGGATTACGGATCGCGCGTGGGTGGCTGAGCGGCACGTGTTCTACAACAACTCTGCCTTCGACGGGCAAGATTCGGGGGCGGGCATCGACGACGACGTGGCGATCGCCAACGACAAGGCGGCCCTTCTGCCGAGCGAGATAGTTTCGGCGAGCAACTACACCAACTACCACCGCGGCATCAATGGGATCATGGTTGACGTTGCAAACCTGCCTGCCGAGGTGACACCCGAGGCCGAGGATTTCCGGTTCCACGTCGGCAACGATGACACGCTGGGGGATTGGGAGTCGGCTCCAACGCCGACGATCACCGTGCGAGAGGATTCGGGGACGGACGGGGCGGATCGGATTACGATTGTCTGGGAAGATGGCCAGATCCGAAACGCGTGGCTGCAAGTCACCGTGCTGGCCGAGCGGTTGGGGTTGGCTGAGGATGACGTGTTCTACTTCGGCAACGCCGTGGGCGAGACGGGTAACTCAGCGGCGGACGCGCGGGTGACCGTGGCCGATCTGCTGTTGACGCGGAACAACCCCCACAACTTCCTCAACCCCGCACCGATCGACTCTCCCTACGACTTCAATCGCGACGGGCGCGTAAACGCCACCGACGTGCTGCTGGCCCGGAATAACCAGACGAGCTTTCTGGACGCCTTGGAACTGATCGACCTTTCGAGCCCTCGGCAGTCACTGGTGCCAGCGGATGTGAGGACGGAAGCCGTGCTGAGTGAACTAGCTTGGATTGCCGAGCACGAGCCAGTTTCGCCATGGAGCCGGCCTGCGAGATCGCGTAACGCGGCTGCGGAGACCGTGGACAAGCTGCTGGCTACGTATTGGCAGTGAAGGTGCCGACAGTGGTGCCGTTCAGTTTTCACCACCAAAATAGGCCGGTGGTGGGGTGTCTTGCGGCGGTCGCCGCGTTGCGGGAATCCTCCGCCCACGTGGCCCGACGTTGGCCTGTGTCACGGCCTTTCTGCTCACGGCCGAACCAATCGCCAGCCCGATGCGGCCAAAGCCGGGCAGTCCAGAAGTCATTATACCCGCTGAAAACCGAAGATGAGGCTCGGGCTGCCGGTGTATTGGCTGAACCGCGGGGAAATGACCATGTTCGGATCGGCCGGGCAGGCAACGGTTCAAATATCGCTTCTGGGCAATCCGATGTGGTCAAACGCCCCTTCCTCACCCCAGCCGGCGATGGCCTGGACGAAGCTTTCATCCTGTCGAGGTACTTCTCATTCATGCACCAATTTGGTAAGGTGTGCCATTGTAGGACTGAACCAGCCCATGGACCCACCAAGGAGGGGACCGATGCCCAAATTGGCTGAATACCTGCGGATCGCGGAAGCGGCGGACTATCTTGGCGTCTGCCGAAACACGCTCCGCAACTGGGGCCGGGCCGGCAAGATCCCCGAGTACCGGCATCCCGTGAACAACTACCGGCTTTTCAAGGTCAGTGACCTGGAGGCACTGCTAAGGCAGACGGAGCAGTCTTCCAGAAGAAATCGACGGAAACCCAGATAGAACTAGGCCGACCCGAGTCAGTGAAGAAGTGGACCGAAGGCATGGGCACACGTATTAACTCGAAATACGACATAGTCGAACCCCGAGCTGCCGCGATGATTGAGTCGCTTCGAGCGTTCGGCTACACGCTGCCCGCGGCAATAGCTGATCTCGTTGACAACAGTATCTCAGCCGGTGCCCGGAAAACATGGATCGATTTCGTCTGGAACGGGGCCGCTTCCTGCATCTCCATTGCAGATGATGGCTGCGGCATGACGCTGAAGCAACTGGTCAACGCGATGAGGCCAGGCACCCAAAACCCCTTGGACGAGCGTGACCCTTCTGACCTTGGCAGATTCGGCTTGGGGCTCAAGACGGCATCCTTCTCGCAGTGTCGTCGCCTTACCGTCCGATCGCGACCCAAGGATGGGCGAAGGTCTACCAGATGTTGGGATCTGGACTATGTGAATGAGACAGACGAATGGAGACTGCTCAGTGACATCGACCCGGACACAATCGGTCGTATCTCCGAACTAGATAATCGTCCATGCGGAACCGTCGTACTATGGGAATCACTCGACCGGCTGGTTGCGGATACTGATGCAGAGGACGAGAAGTCTAAGCATCGTTTCCTCGAAATGGTCGACGACGTCGAAAAGTATCTCGCCATGGTCTTTCACCGGTTCATGTCTGGATCGCGTCCTCTTCGCATCTACATCAACGGAACCGAGAAACACAACCTTGTGGCACCGTGGAGTCCCTTCCTGGAGGACCATCCCGCAACCCAACAAGTGCAATCAGAACGCCTTCAATTCAAGGGAGCCTCGATAAAGATTTCGGCGTTCGTTTTACCCCACCATGACAAGCTCGACAAGGACCTGTTTCAAGCTGCTGCCGGCCCAAGGGGTTGGAATGCTCACCAGGGCTTTTACGTCTACCGGAATAAGCGGTTGTTGGTGCCAGGCGATTGGCTGGGCTTCGGCTTTGCGAAGGAAGAGCACTACAAACTCGCACGTCTTCAGATCGATATACCTAACTCGATCGACGGCGACTGGAGTATTGACGTAAAGAAGTCCCACGCACGCCCTCCGGCAGCAATCCGCAAAGATTTGAAACGCATTGCAGACTTGACACGGAAGCGAGCCGTTGAAGTCTACCGGCATCGGGGAAAGACTCTCGCCCGCAAATCATCTCAACCGCACGTGTTTGCGTGGAAACCGGTGAAGCGTGGGCAGAAGAACTTCTATGCTATAAATCGGCAACATCCGATGGTGCACCGGGCGTTAGCTGTCCCCGAAGAGCACAGATCAGCAGTCAAATCGCTTTTGAGGCTACTCGAAGAGACCGTGCCAGTTGAACAGATCTGGCTAGACAAGTCCGATGCCCCAGACGATCACGGCCGACCATTCGAGCATGTCAGGGAGAAGGAACTCGTCGAAATCATGACCGAAGTGTTCCGTGTATTCAGGGAGGATGGATTCTCCGTCCGTGAGGCTCGATGCCGCGTCCTGGCTATGGATGCGTTTGCTGACTATCCGCATATCGTTGCGACGTTGAAAGACAAAGAGAGTTGAGGAAGTGCCTTATGCCTACGGACTTCAATG
>Ga0307379_10005465_pt1 | contig 17684 bp, 22 predicted proteins | sample UN2MG_FD_202237 | JGI IMG/M metagenome (GOLD analysis project Ga0307379, IMG submission 202237) | Soil microbial communities from Risofladan, Vaasa, Finland - UN-2 | ecosystem: Environmental > Terrestrial > Soil > Coastal area > Acid sulfate soil | place: Finland: Risofladan, Vaasa | collected... | reverse complement strand
ATATAATTCCAAGATACTGTGTTTAAAGGAGAATATATTCTTAAAGCGGCACCATTTCCTATTATTTGAACGTCTGCCGGAGATATCTTTTTATCGTCGGCGTCGTCCCAAACATTTACCATGACCGTTGGGTGTGTTGAATCAATATCTAATGCTGAAATGCCTATTTCTTCAAAATATAATCCAGCCCCATCTGGTCCTGCCCAATCTGATGGATGGATAGAACCACTAATTGCTATGCTAAGAACATCCCTTGGGAAGAATAAAATATTAAGAGGTATAGCAGAGTTCCCCCCAGTAATGGCTCTACCAACCACCTGTCTTGCTGGGACTGTTCTTACATTTGTAACTGTACCTGCTTCCGTGTTCGATAAGTAAAGAAGATCACCAACATTTACAATTATTCCAGATTCAACTGGAACATTTCCTACAAATCCGCCCATGGTTGCTCTACCAGTATTATTAACTGCTAGACCAACTTGAAGAACTACCATTTCTGCGCCAGTGTTTTCATCCGTTGCAATAGCTGGTTCTGCATTACCGCTTGAGTTTGTATAACACAAAGATCCTACAGCAACTCCAGTAGTATCTGTATTTAATGTGACTTCAACTCCAGCACTGATCTTCCCCCATCTATTTGAATATCCAAACCAAAATGCATCTGTCCCAGTTTCATAAACAACTCTTCCTTGATCTGTATTAGGATCAAAAGTTGGAAGAGTAGTTTCAACTCCAAAATAGAGGTCAGTATACTCACGTTTAATTGTTGGATCACTAGGATAATAGTCTAAAAAATCAACTGAAGTATCAATATAGTGCGGGCCACCTCCAGTTACATAAACTGCTTTTAAGAATATTAGAGAATTTCCTATTAATGGACTTGAAATCTGGGAAGGTTTTAGAATTTTTATTTTTGATGTTGGAGCGGGTCTAGATTTTACATATGTATATTCAAAGACAATCGCATACCATCCGTCTTCATTAAAACCTGATCCAAACGCAGCATAAGACCCTGCAACTTCAAAGTCGACCTGTGTAGTTCCAGTAAGTTGAATTAGAACATCATCTTTAAAAATAAATCCTGGGGTAACATTAACCACAGTTGTTGAGCTAGTCGAATCTTGAATGACATCCAAATCGGTTTTTGTTGTAATACCATTCTTACCCCTAGTTATCATTTGGGTTAATTTATTCACAGTATTACTATTATATGAGGCAAACGGATCTACGTGCCTTTCTTGAGAAGGAATGATGCTAGCCATTAGAATATTTCTCCTTGCTTTTTAAACTCTAATTTTTTATTTTTCATAGAAAAAACTCCCTACTGGACCCTTTACATTTTGTTCTTATTTTTTAATCTCATAGGATTAGAAACCGAAAGATGATTCCCATAAAGAAAAAGTGACTATATATATAAATTACTAATAAGGGTTTCGGTTTTTTGTTTAGGTAGGACTTCACAAAAAAAGGGATGCTACCGTAGCAGCATCCCAAGTAACATCATGAATAACTTTTAGAAAGGTAATTAAATCAGTATTTGATTTAAAATTTGTTCTAAATAAAATAACACATTAGTTGTTGTAGCTCTACATAGCATCCACAACTTTTTGTATATCTTTATAAGATGGCGACCTACCTTTAACAACTAAAACCTTCCATCCAGTTTGTTCTAATTTCTGATTTTTTAGTGGGTCGATATGAACATCCCTATTATGCCAAAAAGTATTTGGAAATTGAATAATAATTTTTAGAATTGGATCTGCAAAATCAGTTATAAAATGGTGTAACAATCTTCCGCTCTGTGGTCCAAATTCTTCAATTAAATAATTAGGTCTAACATTTGTAAAATATACTTTCAAGCTATCTAAAACTTGGGATTTTGATTCTTTAACTGGATCTCTATAAGATTTCTCTTTTAAGATTTTATCTATATCCATATAATCTTCAATATGAGGTTGTTCATTGACTATAACTTCTTCTAATTCATCTGGATCTGCTTCTGTTGGAGTAAATAAATCTTTTACTCTTCCGTATTTACTTTTGGCATTGAATTCTTTGGATGATAGAGGAGCATTGGGATATCTTTTGGTGTAGTCTCTATGGGTAATGTTATGTTTAAGTAGATGTTTTGGGGATATTACTAGATAATTCTTTCCACATATCTGGCAAATGACCCGTCCAGTTTTTTCATCAATTGGAGGATATTGTAGTTTTTCTTCATTCATGGTATTTCTCCTTCTTTATATATTCATTTACAATTTGTTCTAATTTATAGGTGGGTTAATGGAATTAAAAATCAAAACAGATCCTAAACTATTTCATCATTATATTATAGCGGTAGCAGTTCACCCAGCAACAGCAGGAAAGATGGCAGGTAAAATGTTTTTAAAATATCGGCCTATACATTTTACTAATGATGAAGTTGAAAAACTGCAATATGCTGCAATGCTTTCAATAGATAAGTTATTCAAGACCACAAATTCGGAAGCCATTGAATCAGTTGATTGTCAAGATCTAGTGTATTCATTATCAGCAATGAAAATGGGAGCAGCAGCAAATCAATGTACTCTTCATCACTTCTCATCTGAATTTGAAATGGATGATGAAGACTTAGGCACAATTGTAAACGCGGCAAATACTTCTGATTATTTTAAAGATAAACTTATAAAATCTTCAATTAGGGGGTAACTACTATGGATAATGTTATTAATTCGTTTACAGGAAATTACTCGTTTTTTAGTAACTTTCATCCGGCGATTATTCAGTTTGAGGGGCTGAATTATCCCACAGTTGAGCACGCATATCAAGCTTCAAAGTCGAAAGAATATTTCTTCAGAAAGCTCATCGTCGCTCTTCCTGCAAATAAAGCAGGGTTAGCAAAGAAAAGGGGTCAAACTATTAGACTTCGGTCTGATTGGAAGGATGTTCAAATTGACATTATGCACAGCCTTCTTTGCTATAAATTTAAACAGGAGCCTTTTAGAACTAAACTTCTTGAAACAGAGGATGCTATAATTATTGAGGGTAATTATTGGCACGATAACAATTGGGGTGACTGCGGATGTAAAGATTGTAAAGATATTTCAGGAGAAAATTGGTTGGGCCGACTCATCATGGACATAAGGAGTCAAATCATTGAAAAAGATAATTGTTACAGGCGATATTCATAATGAGTTTGGTCGCCTAAATGAACTCATTAGTAAGAAACGGCCAGAACTCGTAATCTGTTGTGGAGATTTCGGGTTCTGGCCAAATGTACCATGGGGTTCTCCATTGAGTAATATTAAAACTCAAGGTGCAAAAATCTTATGGTGTGATGGAAATCATGAAGACCACTGGAGCTTGAAAGAAAGAACCACAGACGAATTAGCACCAAATATTTTTTATATGCCTAGAGGTTCTATATATAAACTCGAAGATGGACGCAATATAATGTTTATGGGAGGTGCTCATTCAATTGATATGGAAATGCGAACGGAAGGTGTGGATTGGTTTCGAGAAGAAGTTATTACTCAAAGGGATTTATATGATCTCCCACAAGTAAAAGTGGATATTTTTATTACCCATACATGCCCAGAAGAATTAGTTCATGATCTTATTAAGTATAATTCATTTAAAAAAAATGAACCTTCAAACACAGCGCTCAGCGAACTATGGCGAATATATAAGCCAGGGTTATGGATATTTGGACACTGGCATGTTTATAAAGAAGGTATGTTGTTTGGCACGAAGTGGCACTGTTTATCTGCAACTGGGTTTGGAGATAGATGGTGGATGTATTTACCAGATTAACTTTTTTTAAAGGAGTAAAAATGTCAAAGAAAGAACTTTTACAATCTCACATTGCATTTTGTATTGATGAAAGTGGCTCAGTTGCTAACATTGTTAAGCCTCTCGTTGAAGCATACAATCAAACAGTCACTGATATTAGACAGGCGGTATTAGATGAAGGTCAAGAAGCATCAATGACTGCCCTCGCTTTCGGTGATAGAGTTTTAAAACATCGGATTCTATATGTCGGGCAGCAGGTTCAAACAGTTAAACCTCTGGATCATAATTCCCTCAATCCCACTGGAATGACTCCTTTATTTGATTCAGTATACCGCGCCATTAAAAAGCTGGAAGAACTGGATGATGGTAAACCAGATACATCTTTTGTCATTTCGGTTATTACAGATGGAGAAGAAAATCAGTCCGTTGATCCCGGCGTTCCAACAACAGTCAGAGAGATTGAGAAAAAGACTGCAACTGATAGATGGACATTTACATTCCTGGTCCCCAATGGAAAAGAAGAAAAATTCTCCAGAAATTTTAATATTCCAAGGGGAAATGTTCAAGGATGGGATACAAAGACTGCCAGAGGAACAAAAGAAGCATTCATTATTAGTTCTTCTGCGTATCGAGGATTTTTCAAAGAAAAAACTGTTGCCGGTATTGGTAAAAAGATGTCCAGCAAATCCTTTTACTCAAACACCGAAAACCTGACCGTAAGGGAAGCTAGATCATCGCTATCCGAAATCACAAATCAGGTTATGTTTCTCACAGCTCCGAAAGAATATCAGATTCGTAATCTTATTATTGATTCAGGTCAACCATGGATCAAAGGTGCCGCATTTTATCAATTGATAAAAACCGAAAAGAAAGTCCACGATTACAAATTGGTTGCTCTTCGGGTAAAAACCTCAGGTAAAGTATACTGCGGGCAAGATGCCAGAGATATGCTTGGTATCGGTGGGGCAGTTGGGACTGTTCGGTTGGTTCCAGGTGATCATGGAAAGTTTGATGTGTTTATTCAATCGACTAGTATCAATAGAAAGATTCCCGCCGGCACCGAAGTCATGTACTGGGCAAAGGTTGGAACACAGAAAAAATGAAAACCCATGCATGTGTAGGTTGTGGGTATTGTTGTATGAAGACTCCTTGCGATGCTTCTCGTCGTCTGTATAAGGGAGCTACAATATGCCCACAACTTTTGTGGTTAGATGATCGCTATGAGTGTGGTCTTATGAAAATTGGTGGACTAGTTGGAGAAGGATATAGAAAAGAATTATATGCCGGTGAAGGATGTTGCTCTTCATTAAATTCTTGGAGACAAGATGTTAAACCAAGAAATACTTTTGATGCTAGATCGAATTATCATGTATTAGACACAGAATTTCAAGTATTTATCAAATGCTTGGCGTCTCAATTTATAAGTAGTGATGTTATTTTTCTCGCTCTCGGTCATATGAAAACAGTTCTTATGGAGCAAAAGAATTACAGCGATGAAGAATCTAATATTACTATAGGATTAATTGCTCACCATATGAAAAGTAACCGTAGTTCTTTTACAGAGGATTTTATGGGATGATCAAATATATAGGCGCTTTCGATGGTGGAGCTACTCCAAATCCAGGAGATATGAAAATAGGAGGGTTTATAAAATTATACGGTAAAACTATTTTTAGTTACAGTGATTCCATAGGTTACGGAACTAATAACATTGCTGAATATGCATCGTTGCTAAGACTTGTAAAACAGGCGCAACGTCTCAATATTCAAAATATTTACATCCAAGGCGACTCACAGTTAGTTATCAATCAAGTTAATGGCGTATGGAAAGCTAAAGATCCTCGCATGAAACAATATAGAGATAGAGTGATTGCTGTATTAAAGCATATCAAGAAGTGGGAAATAAAACACGTTGTAAGAAAACATAACCAAGAAGCAGATTCATTAACATAGTCATGGAATAATCTGATTAATTTCATGACATAGAAATTAAGGAGTTAAAAATGTCAAAAAGAATTGAGTTATTAATCATTGACCCGCAGAATGATTTCTGCAATCCTAAAGGCACTCTATTTGTTAGTGGTGCTGAAAACGATATGACCCGTCTAGCAAAATTCATAAATCGAGTCGGTAATAAATTGTACGATATCCACGTCACTCTTGATAGTCACAGACTGGTCGATATTTCCCATCCGATTTTCTGGGTAGATAACAAAGGAAATTCTCCTGGTCCATTTACAATCATTACATTTGACGATATTCAAAATGGTGTATGGACAGCAAGAAATCCAGGATATCAAGTCAAAGCAGTCAACTATGTCCGGACTCTCCAAGAAAACCAACGATATCCTCTTTGTATCTGGCCTCCCCATTGTCTTATTGGAACATGGGGGCATAACGTCGTTCCTGAAGTATTTGATTCAATGCTGGCATGGGAAGAAAAGTGGTTTGCCAATATTGACTTTGTAACCAAGGGATCAAATCCATTCACCGAGCACTATTCGGGTGTTCAGGCGGATGTTCCGGATCCAACAGACCCCAGCACCCAGCTGAATACCCGCCTTATCAACACCTTACAGGAAGCGGACATTATTATATTGTCCGGCGAAGCTCGCTCGCATTGCCTTGCTAACACCGTCAGGGATATAGCTGCAAAATTTGATGCTGATGGCAATGGAGAATTTGTAAAGAAAATGGTTCTTCTCACAGACGCCACCTCCGATGTTGGAGATCTTCCCGGTTCAACTATGTTCCAAGATATAGGAAATGGTTTCGTATCCGAAATGTGTGGCAAAGGCATGGAACTTTCAACCACGGAAGAATTTCTTGCATAATGGGCGGTATATCCGAAATTGAAAATGATGAAGCCCATAGAAAAAGGCTAAAGCGTCTTGAATCATTAAAAAATTCAATGTCAAGTTTGTTTGGCCCTGAAGTGTATGAGTTCACTGAAGAAGATGTAATAGAAGCTGTTAATCTTCTAAAAGAAAAATTCATAAAAACTGGTCAGGTACCACAAATTGTGGGTATCGAAGACTTTAAATTACTTTTTTAAGGAGGCAGTTATGCCAAGATTAATGGACACCGAAGAGGTGCTGCAACAAAATGGTCCTGGTGCTTTTCAGTTCTCAGGAGTTCGTGTTGAGCATTTGGGAGCAACGGAGTATACCTTAGTTACCATCGTTTTAGACATTTCTGGTAGCGTATCTGACTTCGCCGCTGAACTTTTGAAACTGGTGAAGACAGTCGTGGAAGCCTGCAAAAAGAGTCCAAGAGCAGAAAACCTGTTAATCAGGTATCTTACATTTAATCAAGATATCATAGAGATACATGGATTTCGATTACTCAAAGACATCGACGTTGACAATGATTATAAACCGTTGAAGCCGGACGGAATGACTTCCCTGTTTGATGCTTCATATGATGCTATTGGCGCTACCATCGACTATTCAGCCCGCTTGGTCGATGACTATGAGTTCGATGTTAATGGCGCCGTTTACATCATTACTGACGGAATGAACAACCGTGGAAAAATGACTCCAAAATCCATCAAGGATAAAATCTCCAGTGCATTGACGCATGAAAAAATTGAATCCCTGATAACTGTTCTGGTTGGTCTTACAGAACCGGGAAGCATCTGGGCTCCTGAAGTCAAAGTGCATTTAGAATCATTTCAAAAAGATGCTGAACTATCACAGTTCGTTGATGCTGGAGATGCAACTCCTGGTAAATTAGCAAAGTTAGCAAACTTTGTTTCCCAAAGTGTTAGCAGCCAAAGTCAGTCACTCGGCACCGGAGCACCAAGTCAAAATTTAACGTTTTAAATTCAGTGGGGGTCTTAAATTTGGGCCCCCAATTCAAAAGGAATTACCAATGTCAAAACAAATCGCAAATAGTTTGAAAACTCTTATGGAGAATCCGCTTGTATTAGAAACCATAAATCTAAATTCAGATATTTCCCCAACTGCAGAAGAAGCATGTGGATTTTGGGGGTATGATCTAATGAATCGGAACCCCAGTCCAGCATATAATGATTACGGACTATTTCAGGGTACCGATCTTGACCTGGCATGTTTTCTATATAATATGGCCGGTCGTGGCGCCGTTATCAATATTCCCAGCTATAAGGGAATGCGCCAAAAGAAACAACGTTCCGATCAAGTTGTGACCTCGGCATTCAATCGGCATGGAAGGATTACAGGAGTTCAGGCCAACAAAGACTTCTTTACCTTCTCAATTAATGTCATTGATGAAAATGTCATTGGTGAAGATAAGGTCGGTGAGTTCAGGACTTTTTCATTGACAGATCTTGACGGCACCTGGTATGAAGGATGGGACAAACTCGAATTTGTTCCGACCTTGAAAGAAAATCGTTTCATCACCGAGAATAAACTATGGTCGGGTAATCAAATTGTATTCAAAAATATGATTCATCCGAACAGATGGACGAGCTTCTTTGGCCATCATTATGTAATCAGTAAACTTATCATTGAACGTCTGACCGATGAGTCTGCATACCTCAATGCCCAAATTAAAGCTATAAAGGAAAAGGGAATTGAATTTCCAGAGGGTGAAGGTCCCGGAGTTTGGGCCGACTCAACTTATGGGGATGTAAAGTCTGTAAAGGTGACTTCATTTCAGGCAAAGGTATTTATTCCATCGTATAAATATGTTGGAGAATATCCGCCGGTTCCTGAAACCCCTCTCGGTTTAGTCGACGCATATGACACCAGGAAAAAGTATCAATATTATATTAAAAGCCTTCGATTTATGACCAGGGCAACGGAGTATGCACATTCACAAGCTCCTAATAATCTACCTGCATGGGTCAAAGGCGTTAAATGGGAACCCGGATTTAAAGAATCATCAAGAGCAAGGACTTATTGGGATAGGCTTCCTCTATTCCAGGACAAGGTCGGTGAATTTTCAATCGCCCTGCTCAGAAGATGGTACGAAAAATCTGCACAGGTTTCAGCGGATTATTAACAAACTTGTGCGCTCCAGGTTTTGGTTTATGAGCGACCTGGACGCGCACATTTCAAAATGGGTTGGAGAAATTACAATGATACATACAGATACTTTTTTAAGGATAGGTCATTCTCACCAGGTATGTGAAGATTATATTATAAATGGTGAATTTATGACATCTATTTGTACTCCTATTAAATATGTTATTTTATCAGATGGTTGCTCATCCTCAAAAAATACAGAGATGGGTGCTAGAATTCTATGCCATTTGGCAAAACAATATCTCCTATATAGAAAAGATGATTATAGATTCCCATCGTTAGATTATGATGAAATGGGGTTATGGATCATTCATAATGCTGAACTTACAGCAAGGCAATTAGGATTAACCAGAAATTGTCTCGATGCCACTCTAATTATTGCGTATGAATTTCAAGAAGTCTACCGCATATATATATACGGAGATGGTGTCGTTGCTGTTCAAGGAAAAGATAAAAAAGTTTCTATAATGGAAATTGAATTTACAAAGAATGCTCCATATTATCTATCATATAAAATAGATCCTGAAAGAATGTATCTATATGATAAAATGGGTCAAGAACTGTTAATTCATCATGACTCTCATGTTACTGATAATACAAATGGATATGCGTATGATTATAAAACTTTTTTTAGATATGATGCCATGTTCTTTCCAAACATACTAATAAGTTCAGATGGTATATCATCATTTACAAGACGCAGTGATCCGGAACAAACTCTCGAAATGGCAGAAGAGTTTCTCTTATTTAAATCAACCAAAGGAGAATTTCTAAAACGTAGACTTAAAAGAGCACTCAAAAACTACGATGCTGATGGAATAAATCATATGGACGATTTATCTGTTGGCGCATTTCTTTATGAGGACTAATAAATGGCTAAAATGTGGTGTGATGATCAACCGATTTTAACAATTCCAAATCTTGGAAATGCAATTGAAATGGATAAACATTTTCCAAATCTAAATATTCCGACTTATCAAATGATCGAAGCAATCGAACCAGATGACTCAGTTGAGTTAACCCATCAGGGAGATAGATTCTGGGTCAAAGTCGATGAGGTAAATGTTAATGATCAGTATTGTGAATTTGTTGGTAAAGTCACAGACGGAGTTGTTTTCAATCATCCTTTTGAATCTGGTGATTGTATTTATTTTGAGGGTAAAAACATCCTTGATATTCATAGTCGTGAATGGAAAAATAAATTCAGAATCTAAGAATCAGCCCAAATGAGTGAAAGGATAATTTATGCAAGTTATTGTTGCAGGAAACAAAGTTTCCTTAACACAAAAAGATTATGTTACTCAGGGTGGCGAAGGTAAAATATTTCAAAAGGGATCAGTTGCTTACAAGATATATGAAGACTTGAAGAAAATGATTCCCATTGGTAAAATTCAAGAGCTTAGTAAATTAGATAGTCCAAATATTGTAAGACCCAAAGAGATAATATATTCTCATAAAAAGGAAATAGTTGGGTTTACAATGGAGTGGTTGGGTGATGATAATTATGCTTTATGTAAAATGTTTACCAATACCTTTCGCGACTCAAATGGAATTACAAATGACCATGTAATAGAATTGGTCGAAAACATTAAGAATACTATAATAGCTCCTATTCATGCACAGAATTGTTTGATGGTTGATGGTAATGAGTTCAACTATTTGGTAAGACCCGACTTCGTAACTCCATTATTCATTGATGTAAATTCGTATCAAACGCAGAGTTTCCCACCAACAGCAATTATGCCATCAATTAGAGATTGGAAATATCCCAATACATTTACTGTAATGTCGGATTGGTTTTCGTTTGCTGTAGTTTCATTTCAATTATTCATAGGGATACATCCTTTTAAAGGCAAACATAAAGATTATAAAAAGAATGACTTCGAGAAAAGAGTCAAAGATTGTGTTTCTGTTTTTAATAAAGATGTTCGCCTTCCACCGCCTGCAAGAGATTTTGACTTAATACCATCCGACTATCGAGATTGGTATTTCAAATTATTTGAAGAAGGTCAAAGAATTCCTCCACCTAAAATGCCAGGTTCAACTAAAACGATACAAGTTAAAGTTATCCTGGTCAGTAGTACTGATAATTTTGAAATCTCTGAAATTAGAGAATTTGAAAGTGATGTGGTATATCATAATGAAACTATTACTAAAACCAAAGAAAAACTCTATATCGGAGCTGCTGATTATAAAGTAGGAAATGATGTGGAAGTTCTATTTACTCCTTTCAAAAATGAACCTGTGTTATGTAAAATTGATAATGGAGCTATTCAATTAAAAGCTCTTACCAGTAACATAAAGGTTCAACAAATCAACCTATCCTGTACAGATAAAATGATTGTTAATGATGCGCTATTAATTAAAAACAGAGGACAACTTGCAGAAATTCAGTTCCATGACTCCGGACAAATTATTCCTTCGGTTCAACAAGTATGGAACATCGAAGAGAAATCTAGCAAATTATTTAGTAGCATAGTTGTTCAAAGTGTTTTGGGTAGAGCATATATCTGTATTCCCCTTCCTCAGTACAAAACAAGTTCATTTATCATAAAGGATATACCTGAGCTGGATAAACAGCAAATTGTGGATGCCAAACATGAGAATCATGTTTGTATGTTTATAACCCATGAAAATGGTATATACAACAGATATGTTGTAGTTTGGAACGATTCATACAACAGTTATGTTGTAAGGGAGTTTAAAGACGTTGATTATATCCCATTAAATTTTATAGTTCTTCAAAGTGGTGTTTGTATTTCTATTAGAGAAGACGATGTAGTTGAAATTTTCCATTATATAAATCCGAGTAAAGTTAAGGAAATTAAAGATCCGAAAGTGGATTCGACCATGAGATTATGTAAACGCGGAATGGATGTTCGGTTCTTTAAAGGAAATAAACTATTTTCATTCAAAGTCAAAAAGTAAGGAAAATGTTATGAATCCAAGACTAGTTAAAAATGAGAGTGAAATTCTGGAAGATGCTTTCCGGATACATATGTATGATCCTAAAAATGTTCTAATGCCAAGAGGTTCAATGAAAAAAGAATCTATTGCCATTTATATATTAGAACATTTGAAAAACGAATATGAGACCTGGACTGATAAAAAATATGGAGATAATCCACCATTACCAGATCTTATAAAATATTTATACACTAACCTAATGGGAGAGGTAAAACAGGCGTGGCTCGAATTTATAAAATCTGCTATGTCTGGATTAACAGAACGTGATGAATTGTTATTAGAGTTGTCGATAATTGCCGCAACCAAACCAGATCCTAATTCACAGGAGGTATGGTACCTCCTTGAACAAATAACATCCAGTTCATCAGCATTTGTAACCGCTGTGTGTTTCATTGATAAATATGAGCGAAATTCTGAAGAATTTAAATATTTCACTAAACTTCATATGGCCAAATTCATACAAAATGGAACCTATGCAGAGATGATGGTTCATTGTCGAGATGAAGGAACTGAGTTATTTAAATTATTTAAAGAAGCAAATGAATAAGTTTTTACATGGTTTAGCAATTGGTTGTGGCATAATTACAGCATTTTCACTTGCAATACTGGCTGGCGCAATTGTATTGTATTTACTAACGAGCACAAATCATTTAGATCCAATTTTTAAGTATCTGGGTATCTACTAAAATAGTGGGAGTGTGGTTTCTCCCACTATTTTTAATCTTAAAGGAGAAAACAATGGAACAACCCGAAAAGTATCTGTTACAATATATTTTAAAGAAAAGGCGGAAATATTGCCCAACATGGCAGGATATTAATGAACTAAAACATGCTCAAGAAAAAGTGTTAGAGGAAGTATTTTCAACCGGTGATGCCAATTCTGATTATTTTCAGAAAACTATAGAAAAAATTAAATATTCTCGTGAACGAATTGGAGTCATGGTTTCATTTGTACATCCTGAATATCCTAGGTTCGTGGCAATTGGTTATTCCGTATGTAATTCAAGTATTAAAGCCGGAGATAGGTTTGATGAGATAGCAGTGAAAAAGCATATGTTTTATAAGAAGTCCAAAGGATTTGGTTTGAATATTGCTATCAATCGTGCAATTGAATGGAGTCTTCCTGAATTGTTACCAAATAAACCTTATCATCTTCCGTCCTCAGTTAAAGTTCAATTCAGAAATTTTGCGGAACGAAGTAAGAGATATTATAAAGACCAGCAACTGCCTCCGTGGGTCTATTTATCTTTGCTTTAAAAATGGGAAAAACTAGAAAAGATAGAAACTATAGTTTTGAACATACTAAGCTCAGAATCCTTCAAAGATATAATCTCGAGATAACACTTGACGCGTACAACTATTTATGCCACATGATCAAAAATAACATCAATATAACACTGATTGATAAAGAGGAACAGAAAAATGATGTTCAGTCTATATATGATTTAGATCTTGGTCTAGATGGAAAAATAAGAGTAGTGTGGAGCAACGAAAGAAACTATATAACTACAGCTCTGCCGAGGAGATAGAAAATGTCTGAAAAACTAGATAAATTAAGAAGTTTAATTCCTATATATGAATTAGAGCAAGAGGCACAGCAACAAGTATATAACGCTCTTGCTCTTAACTTCTTAATAAAATTAGCAGTGATGCCAGACTGTCATACTGGTTATACATTACCAATAGGAGGGGTAGCATTATTAGATAATGTTATCTCTCCTGAGTATGTTGGGTATGATATTGGCTGCGGTATGTGCTATATAACTACAAGACTTTTAGCAAATAAATTCTTCAAAAATGAAAAAAAGAAGATCACGTTATTTAATGAAATATATAATAGGATACCAGTTGGATTTAATTCCAGAGAAAACTCCCTTTCATATAATAAATTTCCAAATGCATCAGGATCGCAAGAGTTAGCTGACAAAGTAAATTCTAAACTATATATTCAGCTTGGAACCTTAGGTGGGGGAAATCATTTTATAGAAATTGGTGTAAATAAGGAAGGTTATATAACTATAACCATTCATTCTGGTTCTAGAAATATTGGTCATTCAATTGCATCTTATTATATGAAATTATCAACTATTGTAGATATCCATTTACCAAAAGGGTTTCTTGATCTTAGTAGCGAATGTGGTCAACAGTATCTAAATGATATGAATTTTGCTCTTGATTATGCTCTTGAAAACCGAAAGGTTATGATGAAAGAAGTTCTTTCTCTTTTTGGATATAATAGTCACGAAATAAATACTTTAATACACACTCATATGGTTAATGAAAACCATAATCATGCAATCGTTAATAATAATGAAGTCCTACACAGGAAAGGAGCAACTCCTGCTGAAAAAGGACAGATTGGAATCATTCCAGGTAGTATGAAAAGTGGAGTATATGTTACCGAAGGTCTTGGAAACGAAGAGTATCTAAGTTCTTCATCTCATGGTGCCGGTCGAAAAATGAGCAGGAAAAAAGCTAAAGACGCTATTACCATGGATAGATTTAAGAAACAAATGCATGGTATCATTGCCAAGATTGAAAAGGCTACCCTAGATGAAGCACCCGATGCCTATAAAGACGTGAGTAAAGTAATAAAGAGTCAAGAAGGTATAGTTATAAAAACTATTGATCACTCGACTCCACTGATTAATGTAAAAGGATAATGGAATGAAACTAAAAACTGATTTTGTAACAAACTCAAGTTCATCATCATTTGTCGTTATTGGTTTGACAATAGATCAACAGAAAATTATTTCACTTCAAAGAGGTGAAGCTCCAGATGATATTTATGAGGTTATGGAAAAACTTCTAAAAGGGACTGGTCTTGAATTTTCTACTGGAGATTATGGTGCCTATGATAATGGTGAGGTTATGGTAGGAATATCATATACTCAAATGGAAGATGATGAAACTCTTGGTCAATTTAAGGCAAGAGTAAAACATCAAATAAAAGATGCTTTGGGAATTGATGAAGAACCAGGGCATATCGAAGCATGTTGGATGGATAATTAAAAAATAGTGGGAGTGTATTTTCCTCCCATTCTCAGATCGTCTAGGTTTACAACTAACACCCATTGGTAAGATTAAGGAGGATAGATAAAATGAAAATTAAAATATTTGAACCATCAATGCCTGAACCTGAGAAAGAAATTATATTGCGTCTGGTTTCACGTGGTGGAGGGCATCATGGTGGAACTGACATGGGTGTATCTTTAGCAGTATGTGACCGTGATGGAAAACCTATAATGGGTGGGCACATTATACGTATCACGGCTGAGGGCACACTGATAAGATGTCCCGGCATTTCAAAGCAGCTGGGTTTACAACTAACACCCATTGGTAAGATTAAGGAGGATAGATAAAAAATAGTGGGAGTGTATTTTCCTCCCATTATTTTTTTGCTACTATATATATAAATTATTGATAGTCAACCATTTTATATTAACTTATTGAAGTCCCCCATGAGGGAAAGGAGAAATTATGGCACAGGCATTTCGTAAAGTTTTAGAACGATTTAACGCCTTTCTACCAGAGCACATTTTCAATGCACCAGAATTGGCCAAGGAGTTAAATGTAACAACACGAAAGGTTCATTCATTTCTAATTCCAGCGAAATACATGGGTATTATTATAAAAAGAAATATCAAACATCCCAAAAAAGGTCATTCTGCTGCCAGGATGGAATATCGTAAAGTTCGTTCTTTAACTTCCGAAGAAATTGATACTATCTCAGATCGTCTAGAGCGTATAGATTTTACTCGGGATTTACAGAGGATTAATAAAGTGTGGGAAAAAACGACAGGTAAAGAAAAAGTTAAAAAGATGCTTGTCAAACAAAATGTGACTAGGTTAACTGACTCAGATATATCAAAAATCTGCAATGTTCCTAAAGCATTTATAAGCAAACTCCGAAGTGATCTACCAATAGACAATTCACGTTATTCTTTATCAAAACATGTACCTAAACCCATTGAAGTTCAAAAAGATGAAAGGATATTAAAAATGCCAGATGACTCAAAAAAGCTCACATACGGAAGACCTCTGATGAAAAAATTAACGGAGCAGGCAAACGATCTCGGAAACACGGTTTCTTTCCACATTAATGAAAATGCAAAATACGTCATTAATGATGGAACCAAACTTCATCGGCCCCCTACAGCTGCAACTGCTTGCCATTTCATGATGGGGATAATCGCTTCATCCAAGACCCTCAAAGTCTAAATTAGTTTGCCGACGGAAAAGACTCGAGACAAGTTAATGCCTCGAGTCTTTTTTTGTGAAAAACGCCTAATTATGCACCAATTGTCAATGTAGCAATACCACCTGAACGAACTAGAGCTGTTGCGTAACGGCTCAAGATTGTCAAGCTTGGTGTATACCCTAATGGATACGGATGCAATACAGCAGGTACATATGGACTATAGAAGTAAATAGCCTTTAGTTCCTCAACTGGTTTGTAAACCATCAGCATTGTTCCTTGTGTTACAACTGCAGATGTCAAGATTTTCCATTTACCACCAGCAACTGTAGCAGAACGGTAACCAAGGTCACCATCTACTGAAGAAGTTCCTGTGTAGTTGAATGTCTGTAGATCTTCAAGGATAGCAACATCAAGTGGGTTAGCAAGAATTGTATTTCCTGCTTCAATGTTTGTATCTGTGTAGATCTGACCTGACAGTTCGTTCAATGGAACAACGATGTTTTCATGCCAATATTTTGTTCCCCAGGTATATCCTCCTGGAGGAGTACGTGTGAATGTTCTAGTATGAGTAGCGTCATTCAAACGAGTATTGGCTGTGATCAACGCTGAGATGATCTCACGGTCAATGTCCAGAGCAACTTGTTGTCCTAGAATGTTTACGATTTCAGCTTGGATGGAAATATCAAATAGAGCACGCATATCTTGCTCCATATTGATTGTCCAGTTTGCACTGATTTGTCTATCTCTTGCGTATAGACGAATCTTATCAACATTTAGGGTTACTCTTGGGTTAATACGGTTTTCTTCTAATGATGTAGTAACTGCATATCTAATTGATACAACAACACCAGTTGTACTTGAAACATCAACTGTACCATTTAGATAATCAACTTTACCTGAAATAACATCAGCATTACCACCAACATCAACACTTGAAGAAAAGTGGCCTTCAACAGCTGGTACAATTGCTACATTTGTAAATGCAGTACCATCTGCAGAAACTCCAGTAATCTCAAAGTCTCTTTCTAGGTGAGCTTCTGTGCTGTTAATACCAGCAACTAATAGAACATCATAAGCAGAGCTAGGTACAGGCATACTAGCTGTAACAGGAACTCCAACAGCAACACCAGCAGAAATATCTGGTGTTAGTACTGGTGCTGGATATTGTGTAGTACCAGTTCCTGGTGATGCTTGAAATTTAGCTGTAATGAAAGCTTTAATTGTTTCTGGTTTGTCCATTGGACTTACAGTAACAGCTTCTTTTGCAACTAGTTTTGGATAGAAAACACGAAGAATCGGTAGGGTCAATGTTTCGTATGGGTTGATCTGAAACATAGAGTTTTCCAATAGATTAATACGTGTGTTCTCTGCTAGAACCATGAAAGCAGCACGATCAGTTTTATTTTCAATTGATTCTGCTAATCCTTCTGCATAGCATGCGAACGCAGCATCATCAACTAAAACAGCTTTCAGGTTTCCGGGTTTAGAAGGATCTACACCACTAACTTTTTTAGTTGTAGCATAAACCTCAGTAAGTAATTCCTTTAACATGATTATTTTTCCTCCATAAATTTATAACGTTATAAATAGATATATCACCCACAAGTTTAAAATATGTTCTAAATTATAGGTATGGTTGGATTTATACTGATAATCATAGGTTGGATCAGTTAGTTTCTCAAGCTTTAAGATTCTAACTGATTAGCTGCGTTGGAATCTTTTTCGTATGATTTGCA
>Ga0307379_10005464_pt1 | contig 17685 bp, 40 predicted proteins | sample UN2MG_FD_202237 | JGI IMG/M metagenome (GOLD analysis project Ga0307379, IMG submission 202237) | Soil microbial communities from Risofladan, Vaasa, Finland - UN-2 | ecosystem: Environmental > Terrestrial > Soil > Coastal area > Acid sulfate soil | place: Finland: Risofladan, Vaasa | collected... | reverse complement strand
TGAATGGATCTTTTCTCAAATCTTCTAAAGACCGTATTTTTAATATTTTTTGTAAATTTAATTCCATTTTTACTCCAAAATTTTATACCTAAATATAACACTATTCAGGATAAAAGTCAACTGTTTTTTACTTTTCGTCTAAATAGAAGTTCATTAGAGAAATAACTTATTAAATTTACGGATAAAATTATTATCTAATTGTGAGCTTGCTAAATTTTTTATTCTCGGAACATATATTAACTTAATACCAAGTTCATCACATACAACCTTTTCTGCCGGATTTGGAGCATATTCTTCACCAATACAATGAATATCTGGTTTGATTTTCCGTAACCATTCATTAGGTGTATCTTCATTAAATGAATCTATTTGGAAAAATATTCCAGTATTAAATAGTATTTGTTTTCTTTGATCTAATGTATAATGCGGAATACGATTTTTTTTAAAAAGTATGTATTCATCAGAATTTATACCAATAATAAGTTTGTCGCCTAATGCTCTGGCATACCCGAATAAAAATAAATGTCCGGGATGGATGCCATCATAACATCCATTTGTTGTAACAATCATTGTTTTCTCGCTTCTCGCCGGGCAGCTTTTTTAGCTTTTAACGGATCTTCGCCCTTTTTCACCTTGTATTCCTTTTTTTCGGGAACTTTCTTTTCGGGTTTCGTTTCTGCTAAAAGAATAGATAATTTACGTCTTTCTTTTTCAGCACCCTTGTCCTTGCCAAACATTCCATCCAACTTTTCAAGTTGTTGTTTGGCGGTAAGTTTGTTCCGCTTCTCGGTGCGCTCGAGCGCTTCAGAATTTTTTTGATCTTTCAACTTTGGCATGAGATTATCCTTTCTCTTTGACCTATATACAATAATATAATGATTAATCTAATAAATAAAACAATACAACCTTTTTTAATCGGTAATGATATACCGCTTTCCCCGATAGTTGTTTTACTTCGCTCGGCGAAAAAAGTTCCGTGCTATTTCAGGTTTTTTCGTATTTTTTGTGCCATTCTTTTTTGTTTGTTTTTGAATAGTCTTTCTTCTTCAAACATCGTAATAAAAGTAGTTAGATTTGTCCTATCTTCAAGAGTTATTAAATCATAACCAGTTAACATATTAATAAATTCAAGAGTAGGATTGTAACCAAGTTTTTCATAAATAACGTGAGCACATTCTCTCGCGTCTTTAAAATCCATTCTTTTTTCCATATATGCCTTTTGCATTGCCATCATAGGCGTTTGTGATTCACTATATAACTTTTTAATTTTTTCTGCTACATTCATAAGTTACGAAACAGAATCCTTATTGTCAACTGGGTTTTTACCCGTGATAGCCATAACTATTAAAGCTACTAAACCTAAAATATCAATAAATACAGCATTTTGTAAAACTTCGGGACTTCCACCACCAAGAAGACCAATTAAAAATCCTATAACAAAAATAGCACCTACAGGTATTAAAGCTTGAGCTTTCCAACCTCTGTTCCATACAACGATAGTCAAAATAATTTCTAAAATTAAAATCATAATATTTCCCTTTCTTGTTTGTGTATAACATTTTTAGTAGTCAGAGTGGGACTTGAACCCACACGAGATTTCTCCCACACACTTCTTAGGCGTGCGCGTCTACCTATTCCGCCACCTGACCAAATCTATTACATTTTTCTTTTACTTTAAAACCACATTCATCACAATGAACACACTCTTTACAAAGTGATTTATTCCATAACTCGTGAAATGTTGCTCCGTTTTTTCGTATCCATTGTAAAATAAAATCGACTCCAGGATCATCGTTTTGCCGTATACCTTCATTCCATTTATCAATGTCAATTTTGTGGATTTGATTCATCATATATTTTTTGAATGATTCGTTCATTATTTAACCTGAGCGATTTTCTCCAAAACATTTTCTACATCACTTATACTAAACTTTTTATGTAAGAAAAAAACATACGGATCATTTGACAATTCAGCAAGTGGAAATCCACTCATAAAAATTACTTTTAAATCATTTGATAATTCTCGTATTTTTTCATATACTGCTATACCAGTAATATCTGGCATCATCATATCAATGAATATTAAATCTAATTCATTTATATTTTGTTGTATTTTTTCAATACCTTCAATACCACCATAGGCGACAATAACCTCAACACCCAACTCAAGTGATTCTAAAACTTCTTGTAGATATTCAACTAATTCTTGTTCATCATCTATTATTAATATTAATTTCGCCATTTATTTTTCTCCGCACAGCTCATTATGTTCAACTATAAACTTATTCATGTTCCATTATAAATATATGAAATATATTCTTTATACGAAAAAAAGTGAATAAAATCTAAATTTTTATCGACAATATCTGTTAGCAGCATAAGTAGCTGCCCAAGCATATGGTTTACCCTCTACCTTGAATCCAAGAGAATTCAAGTATCCAATAGCAGAATCATAAATCATATTAGATGCGTATTGTTTCTTTACGTTAGCATCAACATGTGTTCCTATATCATTGATATTGATACCATTATCAGCTAAGAACAAGGCAGTTTCAACAACACGTTCAACTTCATTCCACAATCTTTTGAAGATGCCGCCCTTGTCTTCGCCTAATTTAATATCACGTTCTCTTGTGTGAACAATGTGAACTCCACGCCCAACACCATCAGTAATCTTGTGTATTCCAATAACAACAGAATACATTGTACTTTTATTACTTACTTGAGAATCACAACCTACAAAAATCTCATAAGATATTTGTCCATTTGCATCTTTCATGTAGTCTTTTATGTATTTCAAAATATCAGGAATTTTAGTTCCATCGTGTTTTACAAATCGTCTGTTCATTTTAATTCCTTTATTTGTCTTTTAATATTCGTGTTTTTCTGTATCTTTTGATATATAATGATGTCTAAAAAATTTCATTTCACCTATAAGTTGTGTAAGTAACTTAATGATTTTGTATAAACCTAAGGCGAAAATTCCATAAATCAAAAATTCCAATGCTTTGTATGATAACCATATACCATTTTTACCTGCGATTTCCATACCAATAACTATTAAAAAGAATATACCCATAATAATAAAACAAGATTTACTGAACATCTTGATTATATCAGATTCGTCTAATCCATAAAACATATAACCTCTTTTCTTTATCGTTTAGTAATTTTTCCGGCCATTATTTCAGCAATTTTACCATTTTCCGTTACAACACGAACTTTCATTTTTATGTTAATTGTATTAATACTTTCACAAACAATACCTCTTTTTAAACAATTCTTAATTTGAATGTATATCTTGTCGCCACAACTAAAAGACAATTTTTTCATTTTATTTTCCTTGTTTGTTTTTGACCATTGAATCAATTTACGAAACAAAAACCATAATGTCAAGAGTTATTTTTAAAAAACTTATCTTTTCTTTCTTCTTTAATTTTAATTTCTTCTCGCATTTCCATTAATAATTTTCCTAACATATTATATCCAGCACCATCTTCATTTCTTCCCCAAAAATAATCTTTTTTGCTATATTCAATTAATTCGGCAGTTCCGGTAGACAATAAAAGATTTTTAAAACGTTCTATATTTTTAAATTTTGCCACAAGAGCTCGTTTCATAACTAATAATTTTACTTCTTCCCAATCACCACGCAAAGGTAATTCTTTTCTGCGCCCTTCACAAGCCGCTTCAAATGCTCTATCTTGATTCCGTATATGTTCTTCCCATATAGTACCTTCGAATTTTTTTGATTGATAATAATGTTCTACGCTTTTATATTGTTTTGAATCAATAATAAGTGTTACAGGATAAAAATTACTAAATTCTCCGAAAGGTTTTTTTAATTTACAAAAAATTATTTTTTCCATAATATTGATTTTACTTCAAGTGAAATTATATCCATTTTTATTTTATCTATACTTTGCTCAAATTTTATTGGATTCCAACATATTCCACAACTATAAATTCTATCAGGCATAGCAGATGCCATATATTTTGGTTCTTTACATTTACAAAATTCTTTTTCATTTTTCATTTGGAAATCTTGCCTTTTCCATTTTATCTAAAAAATTTAAAAGTTGTTTTCTTGTGTTATCATCTTTAGTTTTACTTATTCGCCAACGTGTTTGTGTAATCAATATTTTTGCTTCATTGTTATTAAATCGACCTAATATAAAGGTGAATTTCAATAAATGATATGAAACTCGTATAAAATTAAAAAAATCTTTTATTCTATTAAAGAAGTTTACCATTGTAAAGGATTCCTTTTATAATATATTTTTTTTATTTGTTCTTTTATTTCAACTATATTCCACTCAACATCATTTTCAACATCATAATCAATACAATCAAGTTCATCTAAACAAACAAATTCACAACTCAAAAGATTGTCAACTCTTGATTCGTGCCAATGACCATAAAACCAAATCTTAGGCCGGTGAATTTCAAACATTTGACTCAACGCGACAGCAGTTCTATTTCCTTGACCATCACTAACAAATGGTTTATTGAATATATTTTCAATACCTATTTTAGGCAATTCGTGAGTAATCATTATATCAGGTTTTACTTTTTCATATTCATTTATAGCATCCATCAATACACTATACTCAAGTTGTTCTTCTTTCCACCACGACACACCTGCAAGTCTCATTCTCCAATCTATTGACCATGCACCACGAACAAAGAAAAACTTTAATCCATTAAAATCAACTTCACCGTATTCTTTTCCAAAGGTATATTGTTCTCTTAGACCTCTATAATCATCGTGATTACCTGGAATTATTTTATGTCGTTTAAAATCTACCTTATGAGTAACAAGTGAATACCACTCTTTGGCGAAACCGAAATCACCTAATTGAATAGAATACTCCGCATCCTTTATTTTTTCCAAATAAGCATAAATCTTTCCGTGAACATCTCCAATTATACGCATTTTATTTATTCTTTTTTATTTTGTTTTTAATATAATTACAAACAATAAAAACTATTATAGTTAATATGATTAATAAAATAACCATTATCTTTTCCTTCGAATTTATAATGAATTTTTAATTTTTTCGTAGAAATATTCTTCTGTTTCACTTAATGTTTCAAGATATTTTTCAAGTAACTTCCGAGTTTTTTTACTTAAATCATTACGTTTTAATAAGAATTGTAACCGTGTTTTCGCCATACCAAACTCGACTTTTTTGAGTTGTTCTAAAATTTCGCCCATACTTTTTCCTTATTTTTAATAAATTTATATTACACGTATCCATTCATCAACAATATTACTATTTTGATAAACATATGATGTTGGAAAATCTGTTATTCTACGTTCTGCAACAAATGCGAATTTTAATCCTTTTTTTGATCCTTTTCTTAATGCAGAAAAGGCGGCTTTAACTGTTGAGTTGTCAAAAGTTAAGGACTTTCCTTTTGTTTTAAATTTCATTAAAGTTTTACCAATTCCAACGTCATTCCTAGTACCTAATAAAATAAATTCATCTTTGTCTTTCCATAAAATAGATTGTTGTCCATATTTCTTAGCTAAATCCATTCCCTTATTTTTATTTATATTTGGAATCATATAACTTTTTTCAGAAGCAAATACATCTCCATCTTTGGTTTTATATGAATAACCACTATCTAATTCAATATAACCTTTTCCAGTAGAACGAATATCTTTAGCTAAATTTTTATGATTGAATTCATCATTATCATCATCCAAATATGCTGAAATAACAGCAAAAGATGAATTTGGATCATTTATATGCTGCCATACTCTTGATAATGATGTTTCTATGATCATTTCTTCCATTATTTTTTTTAATTTCATTAATATTCCTTTCATACATTTTTTAATTCAATAAAAGTAATTGTTTCCTATAGCCAGGATTCTGTCGTTTAAGATAATCATTTGTCTTGTGGCCTCAACCTTGCTATTATCAACCTGCTCACCGTCTAAGCTATTTTGAGTTGCACACTCGGTGGTTCAAACGCATTTTTTACAAAAATATTCTTGACATCTTTTAGGTTTTTTGTGATGAACTTTACATTTTTTTGTTGATTCATCATAATGTATACAAGGATCAAGAATAGCAAATCCTTGAAGCCAAATATAATTGGGAAATAATTTAATTTCATTTTCTTCAAGTTTAATTGCAAAACCCTTTGTACAACATTTACCACATATCAAACATTCCATAAAAACGCTCCCACCTTAAGCAGTTGTGTCCTGAGCTTCCTCTCCGTAGAGCGATTATCCAGAAACAATTACATTTCTTTATTATATAAAGCACATTCAGGTTGTATACATCCTTGAATTTTTTTATTCCTAAATTAAAAACTTTATATTTTATTAAATATGTTGATCCACATTTCGGACAATATTTTCCTGATCCTTCGCTTTATATTTATTCATCTAGTAACTTTTTATAATTTTGTTCAATTAATGATTCTATAAAAGATTGTGCTTTATATTCAAAACCTTCAAATGTAAATGTTCTGCCACGCAATTTAGAAAATGCTTGTGCAATTTTTCCGGGGTGAAATTTACCAATATTCTGAATTGATTCGTTTTTAAATACTAACGACACCTTACCTTCGGTTTCTTTACCTGAATAAACTGCTGCATCTTGATCATATTTCTTAGCTAACTTTTTAGTTAATTGTAACGTCGCACCGGGAACAAATAATACTGGTTCTGTTGATGCAACTAATTTAGTAGGTGGACATTTATCATACGAAACAGTTGTATCCTGACATTCAATCCAATGACCTTCTAATTCAATAAATCCTAACCCATTAGATCGTATTTCTTTTTGAAGTTGTTTAAATAAATCAAGATTTTTCTTTTTTGAATACCCAGCTCTCCATGATGTAATAATCATAAATCCGGTTTCACCTGATTTTTTCCAATGTTGATATACTCGACCAATAGATGCTTCATTTAGTTCTTCTATTGTAGATTCATTCTTAATTTTAATAATATCAAAAAATGATATTTCATCTATTGGTTTTCGTATTTCAAATATTTTTTTACCTTTTACGAGTTCACTAAAAGAACTATCAATAATTCTGCCGGATTTTGTAATCAAAATTCTAATATCAGCGAATGCATTGGCCCAATTTTTTTTACGAGCTTCTCTAACCCAATCCCATATATTGTTTTTTTCTTTATTACCAAAATAATATGTTTGAATTGTCCAAGAATCTTTTCTTGGAATATGACGAACACGCAACCAACCTTTTTTCATTAAATTCATCATAATTTCGCCACGAGCATCACCCTCAATACCAATAGTTTCACCATATTCAGCATACTTATCTATGATTTTCTTTTTGTCTAATCCAAATATTTTAGGATTATTAATTATATATTTTATATGTGTATTTGTTCCGACATCAATGGATTTCCCATTTGGTGCGACCCAGTATGCAACTGAATTAGGCATCCGCATTCTCCCTATAATAAACATCAAGTATCTTTTTCTTTACATCAAAGTTATAATGTCTAATGTCATATAATGTTTCAACATATTGTTCAGGTATGTTTCTATCTTCATTAAGTATCTCTGATAACGCCAGAGCGACGGCAGGCGACCGTGACATACCTGCCTCACAATGAATCATAAAGTTCTTGTATTCTTTATTCTTTAATCCAAAATCAATAATCTGACGAGCATCACTATCATCAAATCTAATAATTTTGTCGTCAACTTTATTTATAGAAACAACACGTCCATCAGTAAGTACATCGTGAAATCTCAAATAGAGAATGTCTTTTATATATGGACTATCTGCGACTTTATATTCCGAATATTCTGGCGATACAATTGATATACAAGAAAATGGAATTTTAATATGATCCATAAAAACTTTACTTTTTGCCATAGAAACACTGACAGCAATAAATTTAATACTCATTTATAACCTTTATTTGTGTTTTATTCTATAATCAACATCTTTTATAATATAATATGTTACTACTTTTTTTACAAAATAATGTAAAGTTACTAAAAACCCTACAAATGCAATTCCTACAAGTATCAATCCAAACATCTTATTCTCCAATTTCTATAATATACAACATTATTTTCTATTTGTCAACTGTTTTTTTATATATCTATATCTAAAGGTTTCATTTCATATCCAACTATATCACACAATATATTTATCCAAGTTTGTTCGGAATAAATACCATCAGCTAAATCGTTTCCTCGTGTCCACGTTTCACCAATCAAAGGTTTGCGCGTTGACACTGTACAACCAAGATAACCTAAATTATTTTCGTCTTTGTTTTTCTTATCTCGTCTACGGGCGACAATGTGGTATGAATGAGTTTCTGTGAATAGTTTTATCACAACCTTTTTGTCCTCTTTGTGATAAAATATTAAGGCAGCTTTTTCGAATCTTGCAATAATGGCGTTCAGCCATCTTGCTAATTCTGGAAACATATATGTTAATTCGTCTTTATGGATTAAACGACCACCATAATCTTTTTCTAACCTTCCAACAGTATGTTCTAACTTTTCTAACATTTCAGTCGCATTTTCTTTTTCCATTACATTTCTCCATTACAATCCTTCATTTAATACCCATCTTTTTATTTTTTCTTCTATCCATTCTTCTTTTGATCGTTTCTTTACTTCCACATCATGTTTGAAATATTCATATACTTCTTCAGCCGCCCTACGCAACGCATTTTGTAATATATCAATATCTAATGCGTGAAAACCATTAGCCATAATATACTCCTTTCATTTAATAGTAGCGGAAGATAAAGGATTCGAACCTTTGTGCCCAAAGGGCAGCCTCAGTTTTCGAAACTGGCGCTTTACCTGACTCAGCCAATCTTCCATAAAACCATATACTCGGCGTTCCCACCGCCCGATCTTCTTATTTAGACTGGTTAAGATCTACATCCCATTAATTTGGGCTATCCAGTATAGGATTCTTTTCATATGGTTTTGTGCGGAGAGTATAGGGATTGAACCTATGCGCCCAAAGGGCGACCGTCGCTTTCCAGGCGAGTACAATTACCACTCTGTCAACTCTCCAATGTTTATGCGTGACCTGTTTTCAATCTTTCCAACTCATATTCTAATGTCTTGTCATTCAATAATTGAATTTTATTATGTAATGTAGATGGTACGTTTTCAGTTATATTAATTATCCGTGCAATTTCTTCTTTTGATAATTTTCCTTTTTTTTCATCTTTTATTTCTTTTTTGCCAAATGCTTTTTCCCACTTACGATTAAATTCCGCTTGAGAAACGCTATGTGGTCTTAGTTTATCTCCCTTTCCACTGTTTTGTTTTGGTGTATTTTTTTTATCAGTTACATCCGTATTATTTTCTTTTGATGTATCTTTTTTATCAGTTACATCCGTATTATTTTCTTTTGGTGTAACTTTCTCGTCAGTTGTTTCGTCCGATTTTGGTATTTCAAAACTCATTTTAGTCTCACTCCTTAATATTAATTTGGAAATCTCTTCTTTATATAAATATATTTTTATGTAATAAACCACATATACCATCCATATAAATTAGCTAATGTAAATACAATCCATAAAACAATTTGTGCTCCTTCTTTTTTCTTTATCGCCCAATAAATCCAAAAAATGTTGGCGACACACCAAACCGGCCAACACAATATAATTTTGTAAGTATTTAATAAAATTCCTATAAATGAAATGGTTGCAGCACACCAACTAACAATTTTTAATTTTTTTATTTCATTTTTCTTTTCTGTTTCTTCTATGATCTTTATTGATTTTTTAACTATTGGATTTTCTACATCAAAAACTTTATCAAGTTCTTTATTAAAATCGTTCAATTCGTGTTTCTCCATATAACCCCCTTGTATCGAATGTAAATAACTTTGGCGGAAGGTGTAGGATTTGAACCTACGCTGCCCGAAGGCAGACCTCAGTTTTCAAGACTGGTGCAATACCGGACTCTGCCAACCTTCCAAAATGGCGGGAGCTTCAAAACACCAACTCATAATCATTAACTTCTCCCGCTAAGAATAATGAATAGACCTGATGCTATAATGTATAAATACAACACACACAACCCGCAGAATCTGTTGTGCCGACCATTTCAAATTCCGTGTGTTTGCACACAATGTTGTATTGGCGGAGAGTATAGGATTTGAACCTATGAATCCAAAGGATAGCCTCGGTTTAGCAAACCGGCACATTGCCAGGCTCTGTCAACTCTCCATTATTCTATTGGCCAAGATTTTATGACCATTTTATAAGTTTTTTCTTCTTTAAAATTTTCTTTTAAGTTCTCACATAATTTTTTAATAGATTTGGGAAGATAGTTTTCCGCTACAATCATGAATTCAGGATGACCAATGGTTTCCTTTTCAGAAAACATTTCCTTATCACAAACATATAGTTTATCTCCTTCTTTTCGTATATAAATAATCATATCTTTTCCTTTCTAAATTATATTTGAGTGGATGGTCGGATTCGAACCGACGAATACGGGTTTTGCAGACCCGTGCCTTACCTGACTTGGCTACATCCACAATTTATTTAACTTCTTGCAGACACATCTTTCTTTATCAAAAATTCTATTAATCCTTTATTCATTATTAACTTACCTTAAAATTCATATATAAATATACGAAAATAAAATAACAATGTCAAGTTATTTTTTGACTTTTTTCATTAATATTTCTTTTGATAAAATTTTAAATCAAATCTTATTCGTTTAATTTTATTTGCAACTTTAATCATTATCATTTGTCTTCCAATAAAATTTTGAAGTTCTTTTGGTTTTATTTCTACTTGTCGCCCAAATGATTCTATTTCTTCGTCTTTTTCATTATACAAAACTATTTTTAACCAACCATCATATAATCTATTTGTTCCTTGAATCTCAACTTCATAAAACAGATCAACAAAATATGTTTTTCCTTTACGATATTCTATTTCATATATACCCCTTTTGATTTCTGGAAGCGGCGATTCGTCAGAATATAATGTTCCTAAAAATAAAAATACTAAAAAAAATATTAAATACTTTTTCATTTTTTTACCTCTTTTTTAAACATTGCTGCTGTTATTTCTTTATTATTTTGTTTCTTTGTAATGTACGGAAGTAATATCGGTAATAATGTTGTCATTATCGCCATTAAGTTATCCATCGTATCATCTTTTTCTTTAAGATTTTCTTTTATTTCTATCTTTAATTTTTCATATTGATCTTCTACTTGTTGCATCCTATACTTTAGCAACTCTAACTCTAAATGTAATTCAGAATTCAATCCCGTTGGTTCAATAGGTGTCACCGTAACAGCACCTAAACTCATTCCTTCCACACCCAACACAGCAGACTCATTTACTATTGTTGAATCTGTACTAGCAGCACTTGGCGACCAATTCATTCCTGGAGTTCTCTCTACTTCTTGTGACGGAACAAATTTTTGTACAAACACTTCACCAGAACTTCCGCCAGTAAACATATCATAGACTCGTAAGAATGTACTTTGACCATAGGCAAAAATCAAAAAAATGATAAATGATAACACCCACATTAGTTTACCGACTGTAAACTTCATTATATTTTCTCCTATATTTCTTGTACTCTATATATAAATATAAGAGAAATAGATAATCATTTATTCCAGCTTTATTTCTTTTAGTTGATTCTTTATAGATAACAACTGATCATTTAGTATCTTTATTTGTTCGCCTATTCTATGTAATTTTATCACTTGAAATTGATAATATATAATGACACCAAAAAAGAAAAACATAACCATAAACAAAACGGCGACAATCCACCATAACAAAGTTTCAATCATTATAAACTAAATCCATCTAATTTTTCTGGTTCAATGTCATAAACACTGGCAAACATTGTCTTGAGATTTCCAAACCAATCAATGCCGTATTTCTGAATAATAGTGTAAAAATCTTTTACATCATGATCACGAATTTTATAATCAATTCCACCGTTCTTTTGATTTATCACCGGATAAACGTGTAACAACTCATGCCACATCAAAATCTCTTTTGTGTTGTCGTCAAGTTGATCCCACAAATCACCAGACATTTGAATGACATAATCGCATTCACCATAGACTTTCAATAAATCAGTCGCCTTTGAACACTTGCCGGCGACAGTTTTACTGATAGTAGGATAAACTAAAAGATACTTGATTGTAGCATTGTCTAATCCCATACCCTGATTGTGTATTACCTTGTCTGCTAAAATTTCTAAATCTTGGCTCTTTACATACTCTTTGTTTTTGATTTTTACTGATTGATCCATAACTTATTTCCTTTCTTTTTATTTTTTAAATGCATATATTGTCATTTCGACATATATTTTAACAGGGTGTTGTGCCGTTACCATCCAAATAGGATCCGAACACCAGATATTTTGTTTTTCATAAGTAATTTCTGTATAATTATCATCAGATACATTTACCGTATCACTGAATAAAGTATTTCTTTGTAAGTCTCGTCCTATAAAAATAATATAAGGTTCTTTTACATTAACGTCGTGTCTTTCAATTGAAAAAAGAGTTTTGTGTATTATTATTTCTTTGTTAAAATCTATATTTTCCTCTTTTAATATTGGTACTGCACTTTCTATACCTAATGTTCCATAAGCAAAATCATTTGCAGCATAAGAAATTATTGTAAAACTAGATATTTCAGGGATTGGATCAAACATATTCTCTGGTTCACATCTACAAAAAAATATAACTATTAAAATTGCAATCCCCAAAAAAATTTTGGATGGTTTTGAAAATGAATATTTAATCATAACATTTTCCTTTCTTTTTACGCTTTTTGTTCTATACCACAATACTTACATTTTTCGTAACTGTAATGTGAATCACGATTACTCGGCTCAAATTCATGTTCACATATTTCTTGTAACGATCTAATAGCTGCTTCAATTTTGAGTTGTTGTTCACCTAATTGAATTCGTTTTTTTTCTAAATCTTCAACTGCGACTTGTAATACGGTTTGATCCATTTTTATTCTCCTAAAATTTGATATATTGTTATCTTTATTTTAAAAATAAACTTTCTTCCACATTTAGGACATACGGCTGGTATATTTTCGTATATTCCCAAACTTAAACATCCACCATCCCTATTAAATCTTTCGCCGCATACACAAACATCTAACGGCAACCATTCACCATCATTATCACCAAATTCAACATCTTTTGTTACATCTAATAATTTTCTCATTTTATATTGGTATCATCATTTCATCGGCTAAATATACTTCATGGCGACTATGACTTTTTGGTTGAAGCCTTTTAGCAAATACTTGAATAACTGCTCGATTTTTAGGTACTCTAAACATTTTTTGTAAAAATTCTTCTGTTTGTTCATATGATTTTAATACATGAAAACCTGATTCATAATAGGTAGCACAAGAACCATCTTTAACTTTCTTTTTGTCAGCAATCAACCATTTTCCAACTTCCAATTTTCTTGACCCACGATTTTTGTCGCCCTTAATTCCGTGAAATAAAGTGTAATATTCACCATTAATAATTTCTACAATTTTATAACAAAAATAAATATCATCCATAACCTTTTCCTTTATATTTATACTATTTAAATTGAATTAAGTTCCATTATCTAATATACTTCTTACCTTTTCTGCTAACGAATTCAATGATATTGGTTTTTGAATAAAGTTAGTTCCAGGATCTAAAATTCCCCGATGTACAATCGTGTTATCAGTATACCCGGACATATATAACACTTTTAATTCTGGTAGAAAACTGCTAAGCTGTATTGCCGATTCTCGACCATCCATTTTCGGCATTACTACATCTGTAAACAACAAATCAATCTTTTTATTGTATTCTTTAGCAACCTTAACTGCCTCAAAACCATTTGATGCTGATAAAACCTTATATCCTAAATCACGTAATGTTTCGATGATCAAATCTCTTACATCCGTTTCATCCTCTACGACCAATATAGTTTCAGTACCACTAAAATCTTTTACTTTAATGTGTTTATTTATATTTACGACATATTTTTCTACTTTCGGCAAATACACCTTGAATGTTGATCCCTTTCCCAACTCACTATAAACCCAAATAAAACCATTACTTTGTTTTACAATTCCATATACAGTAGACAATCCTAATCCAACACCTTTGCCTATTTCTTTTGTTGTGAAAAACGGTTCAAAGATTTTTTTTTGTATTTCTTTACTCATTCCAATACCATCATCAGAAAAAGCAATCATTACATATTTACCACTTATTTCCTTCATTTGTTTTTGTTTATTAAAATCACCATCATCAAAATTTACAGTCTTGGTTTCAATTGTTATTTTTCCAATATCTTGAATAGCGTCTTTAGAGTTAATCATAAGATTCATAAAAACCAAACTAAGTTGTGTTTCATCTATAAAAATATTATTATCACCTGGTTCAAGAAATACTAATATTTCTATATCTTCTCTTATCAACTTCTTCAACAATTCTTTTTCCTTTACAACAAACTCATTTATATTTATTGTTTCAGGACTCATTATTTGTTTTCTACTAAATGCAAGAAGTTGATTAGTAAGTTTTGTCGCTCTATTTGTAGCATCATTTATAGTTTTCAATTTACGTTTCGCATACTCACATAAATCTTTTATTACTGGTGCTATTATTTCATGTTCTGAGTTTATTATCTTTTTATTCAACAACTCGGCGTGACCACCAATAATAGTAAGAATATTATTAAAATCATGAGCAACTCCACCAGCAAGAAGACCTATTGCTTCCAGTTTTGCTGATTGTTTAAGTTGTTCTTCCATATTTATTTTTTCTGAAATATTATAAAAGATAACAAGTATTGAATTTTTTCCCTTATATGTTATTGGTTTTGCGATAACTTCAACTAAAACTTCATCGCCATTTTTGGTAATAAACTTTTCAACCAATAATTCAGCAGTCATTCCGGTTCGAATCATATATTCTATTCGTTTTTTTACCGTTTCTTGATAGTCCGGATGAACAAAATTTGTTACGACTAATCCTATAACATCTTCACATTTATCATATTTCAATAATTTACATGCAGCCGGATTAGCAAAAATTATTTCTTTTGTGCTAACATCATATACTACGATTGCTGTTGGTAAAAGTTCAACTAAATCTCTAATTGGAAGTTCATGGTTCAATTAATCTCTCCAAAATAAAAATCGGCTATGGATAATTGCATAACCGATTTTAGAATCCCCGGTGAGAATTGAACTCACATTTTCAGCTCCATTTACGGCTACAAGCTTAGGAGGCTCGCCCGACTACGGGGACTTACTTTCTTTTTTACTTTTTTTTATTAATTTTTTAAAACCTTTTGGGTCTTTTTCGTACATCAATACCATTTCAGTAAGTGCTTTCTTGACACCTTCTTCAATAGTCATTCCACACTTTTTAATCATTTTCACGGTTTCATCTTCTAACTCTACGGTTGTAAAAACCTCATCCGTTAATTCGTCAATAAGATTTATTGTTATCATAACTATACTCCTATCTATATAAATATACTCAAAATTTTTTATTCAATTTTAACTCTTTCTTTCGCCAAAATTAATTCGCGGTATTCATCTAATGTATTTACCATAGGGAATTTTATATTCTTATGATTTCTACGATACCAACCATTGCCCCTTTCTCGTTTTAATAATACACCCACATTTCCATTATTATGAAATTCTACAATCGTTTGTGGTTTATCATCTAAAAGATAATCGGCGCCAAACAATTTTTTTGTATCGGTAAAAATCAAATCTTCATGTGTCATTTTGTTTTCATTTAACCATTGAATAGTAGCAATCTTAGAATGTGTTGTATATTGATGTGTTGATATAACAATCCTACAATTTGGAAATGCGGTTTTCAATATATAAATATGATTTTTCCATTCATCTGGCGTAATCAATGGTGGTGCATAACGAAATACATTTGTGGGTTTCTCACTAAAAAACATTTCACCCATTAACTTATCAACTTCTCGTGCCTTGTTCAGTGGCCAAAATTCATCTCCCATTGCCCAACCACGAATTTTGTCTGATGGTACTTGATATTGTTTATATTCAGGATATTTCTTAAAAAACAATTTATTAGCATATTCGGGAAAATTGCGTAGTATGCCATCTATATCGTGATGAATCATTACAATTCTATTTGTAATTATTTTTCTATTTTCCATAATCCCCCATTTATTAAATGATATGTTTTATACATATCAAATAATTTTTCTAACTGTTTCTTATCTATTTCTTTATCTTGATGTACCTTTTCTATTGTCGCCAATATCATTTTCGCCCGTTTTGATCGTGTTTCGTTTTCGTTTTTTTCTTCTGGGTTGTATCCAAACGTCTTAAATGTTTTAACCAAATAACATTTCAACAATGAGTTGAGTTTTATCAATGTTGATTCTTTCATATTTTCAGGTATTATCATAATAATCCCTTTTTAAGCATTGCTTCATCAACAAACTGTTTCGCTTCAACTAATGACATTATTTCGCCTTTCTGCCCAAGTAAGTTTTCTCTTGCATACTTTATCGCTGGAATTTTACCTTCATTTTTGACTATATCTATTACTTTCCATTCCATCACATCCTTGAATGGAACTTTTTCTCCATTATGTTCGTCTTTGTATTTCTTTACCATTTGATTCTTTCGCCAAAGAATGTTCATTCGATCTAATGTTTCTTTCTTAGCTTCACCGGAACGCTCAATCTTTGTAATTGTATCAGTAACTTCAATCCAATCTTCGTGAAAAAGATTGTCAGTGTCGCCTTGATGCACGTCTTCTAACAACTTTGTCAATATACTTAATTTGTCTAAAACAACTTGTTTTTTGTCAACTGACATTAGTAACCCTTTTCTTTATATCTACGGTCTAAAAATCTAAGTAATGTTGAATTATCAACTTCACAATGATCAATGTATTGTTCTTGTAGTTCTAAAACCATTTTTCTCGCACCACCAAGATCATTATTTATTATACGATACCAAATACGTCTGAGTTCCAACTTTAATATATTACTGTTACTATTTTTCATCCACGTAACTAAGTCTTTCTCAAAACTATGTATGTCGCCTCTATCAAGTGCTTCAAGATAATGTTCAAATATAACTGCGGCCGGTTTACGGTGTTTCCCTACATTTAGCATAAATCCCCCTTATTCATTTTGTTTAAATCTTTCTTCCATAAATGTTTTCATTCTGTTATTTCTGATTTCTTCTACATCTATTTCATTTATAACTTTTATTATCGCTATTATAGTAATGCGAAAAGGTCGGCGCATCGACCATTTGGTTTCTACACCGACCAGATTATATTCTCCTTTTTTCTTCTTCAAAACTTTTATGATATTACGATAATTAAAAATCGTAGCATCAAAAGTAGTTTCGAAAGTATAATCTTTTTGTATTATATTAGGCATTCTTTTTTCTCAACCATCCTTCGTAGATTTTAAATTCAGTAGGACTATCAATGACGATTTCGCCATTCGCGATTTTGGCAAGTTGACCAGCATACCGCATCATTTTCTTTTTTAAGTGGACAAACTGCCCTTCAGTTACGAAACCAACTTTCAAGAAAAACTTGGCGACTGAAGTCATAAACTCACCATCAAAACCACTAAAACCAACACCATTATTATATTTGGTGTATTCGGCGTTTTGTTCGTCAC
>Ga0307379_10005460_pt1 | contig 17690 bp, 20 predicted proteins | sample UN2MG_FD_202237 | JGI IMG/M metagenome (GOLD analysis project Ga0307379, IMG submission 202237) | Soil microbial communities from Risofladan, Vaasa, Finland - UN-2 | ecosystem: Environmental > Terrestrial > Soil > Coastal area > Acid sulfate soil | place: Finland: Risofladan, Vaasa | collected... | reverse complement strand
TATCTGCTCAAGTTATGGATGTGAGTGGCTGGGTGGCAGGTACGATTGGATTTTATTATGCGTCTCAGGATTGCAAAGACGATAAAGAGACGAGGAAAAAATCGTTAAAGGAGGCGTGTCTCGAACTACGAGCAGCTGGTATAAAGTGTGCGGCTGTGGGTTGGTAATATTTACTTTTTTTTATTTAGGATGGATTTGTGAAAAAGTTTTTACTTGGTGCCTGTGTTCTCGCTACATCAGCTTTTGGAATGACTGAATTTGAAATCGAAGATGCTAAAGAAGTGATCAGCAATTTAGAGGTGACAGATTTTAGCTTTGAGGCCGAGGCCGCAGGCGACGATAGCATTGTTCATGAGGTTGAGTTTTACGACAAGGTAAACACTCTTTTTCAAGTGAAAATGAAAAACAATTCAGGGCATCCTCAAGTCGAAATTGGAGCTATGAAGTGTTTGTTTAATTACAAGACATTGTTTGGAGCATCAGAGAGTGAAAATGTTGAAAAAGAATTTACTAAAGTGATGGATGGTTACACGGCTGTCACCTCGGGCACCAAAAAATTATGTACCAGGAGCTACGCTTGTCGGACTGTTATTCATTTTGTTGGATGCGAGGAGGCCGGTTGTTATAAGTCGTTTGATTCGGCTATTAATTACGATGTCGATCCGACTTTCGAGAGTATGTGCATGATTTGGGCAAAAGGCCGGATCGGCTCTTGAAGTATTTACTGGTTCTCAAATGTTTAGCGACCACATACATGCTGTATGTCATAATAGATCAGCATGGTATTGAGCATGGAGTTTTGCATATTGCAGCGGTGATCTTGCTGGCTGGTTTAGTCAACGATTTAGGAGATTACCTGAAGCGACGATAAAATAATAATTTCCCTTAGCATCGATAAACTCAGGCCATCTTTGATCGCCTGAGTTTTTTTGTGAAATTGATTTCATAGATTTTTATCCAAGCTTTACAGCGTTGGCTAACAGAATTAAAAGAGAACAACTTAGTTGTTTTTAATCAGGATGCGAGAAATGTTAACAAATATTCGGTGAGATTTAATAATGGAAAATGACGATTCAAGATTCACTAATCCTAATACTTGGATGGTACATACTTTTACAATGTTGCCAAAGGTAGCTTCATATGATCCAGAGATGACTCCTGAAGCTTTTTGGATTTATGACCATATTTTAAATAGGCGTTGTCGGCAGTACGATAGACCGCTTACGGTCAAGCAAGTAATGGTTGAATGCAAATTAAATAGAACCAAGTTTTATAAACATCTCAAAATTTTAAAAAACATTGGTTTCTTGCGAGTCGTTCCTCGGTTTTCAAAAACCAATGTTCGTTTGGCTAGTGACTATTACTTGGTTGCACCATTGGAGATTTATGGCCGAGAAATAGTCACAAAAGGATGGCCTTCATCAGAAGAAGTGGGTTTAGCAAGAGGCTTTAAACCCAGCAACGAAGCCTGTCCCATATCGGAACCCCAGCAAACAAAAAATGAACGTGTCCAGCCAGAACCCAATAACGAAGCCTGTCCCATATCGGAACCCCAGCAAACAAATAGTTGTCAAAATCCCATATACGGAACGGCCATAATCCCTAATACGGGATTTTCTTCTATAGCTTCAGAAGAAGATTTTAAGAAAGAAGAAGATTATAAGAAAGCTCCTGCGGAGCATACTACTACTACTTCACCCAGCCATAGCTCAAACAGCCATAGCCAATCAACAGACTCTCTTGCTGTTAAATTACTATTTGCTGGTATGGGAAAAAAGGACAAACCAAAACAGGTGGACAAACCTAAAAATAAGACATTCGCTTTTGATGTAAGTAAAGAGATTAAGGATTGTCACAATTGCTACTCCGAACACATGAGCAGAAATGGCTTATTTGGTGGTGGTTTAAACAAAAAGAAAATAGATGTTTGGTCCAGTTTCCTAGAACGCTTTAAAACGGTCTCTGACGGCCTCAAAGTCATTAACTATGTCCTTACCCATTGGGACACACTCAAACGCAAGTACAGGCTAACTGAGAGCCTTCCAGCGATATATTTCTTCCAGACCGGATATATAGATTCAATCTCGATTGAAGTTTTGGCCAAAGCGACTACAACTGGATCTCGACCAAACGATTATGCAGATTTTTCAAAACTGGCCGACCGAGTGAGAGCCAAGTCAAAATGGAGCGATCCTGATGAGTGATGTTTTAGCGCCAGAGAATGAACCGTTTACAAAAACAAAATTTGCAATACGAATTGATATACTTGAGTCTGAGATTAAACAGTTACGAAAGATTGACATCAACCGGCAAAAACAGATAAAGCAAATGTCGGAGCTACACAGAAAACTTAATATTCAATTCACGAAAGTCGCTCAGGTCACAGACCTAGAGGTCGAGAGTTTCCGTAAATATTTTTTGATGTTTTTGGTTTTGCCTGAAGATGAAAAAAAGCAAACAGAAAATCTGCTTAGTTCTCCGCAAGGCAAGGCTGCTCTAAAACAGGCATTGCGTGTCTACGGCACGAAGCTAGTGGAGGACAAGGGTGATATTAAGCCCGAGCAAAAGGGAAGTGACAGCTGAAGATTTTGAGTTAATGGAACTCCCGAAATCTTTCTGGAAGGTCAAGTGGAGTGACTTTAACGATATAGCTGATAAAAAGCATTTAGAACGGTATTTAAAGCGAATTCATGCAGCCTTTGAGGATGGGGACGGCCTCTTCATTCTCGGTCCTCAGCTTTCAGGCAAAAGTCATCTTTCAGCATACATTGCACGTCTAGCCAGATCCTATAGTGCGACAGTGCAATGGTCTTCAGCGATTGAAATACAAGATCGAATTACTCGACGAGACACCTACCAAGATAACGATTTTGATTACTCAATTTTGGAGCGATATCGCAAGGTCGATTTGCTTGTGATTGATAATCTTGGTGGTGAGTTATCGGCTGTTCGGGATCGAAATCATGTGACTGAGTTAATAGAAAATAGGATTCACTGGAATAAGCCGATGGTGATTAACACCTATCGCAACGAAGCTGAGATGAGTGAATTGTACCATGAAGGTTATTTGAACTGGTTGTTGTCGCTGCATTGTCCTGTTGTTTTGAGTGGAATGGTTGAGACTGTCATGAGCAAGTACAAGGATTGATTTGTGGATATTGATTTAGGGCTACTTGGTGCGGTATGTCGAGAGGGAATGTCAGAGTTTTTAGATCAAGCGATTACGGTTGAGATGCTTGATGGAAGTGCGGTGGTCGCTTATCGATTTATCGAGGAGCATTGGAAAAATTATAAAATAGTCCCGACGATTGATACGGTTTACAAAGAAACAGGCTTAAATTTTCATACAGTGCCGATCGAGCCCTTGCCATTTTGGTCTGATCAAATTAAAAAGCGGCATCTCTATGAAACAATTAAATCCGGCTTAGAGCCGATCATGACTTTAATGGAGCAAGTTGAGCCTCATAAAGTTGTCTCTGAAATGGAAACTTTGCTGTTTCAAATTCGCAGTAATATGTCGGTGTCGAACAGACCTGAACCGATGTTTAAAAATCCTGAAAAAATATTTGAAGATTATGAAAGAGCGAAGCTTGGGATCACTGGTGTACCTACACCTTGGCCGAGCCTTAATGGCATGACGAGAGGTTGGCAGCCAGGAGATTTTGCTTTGATTGCTGCAAGACCTTCCGTTGGGAAAAGCCTTCATCCTGAGACACCAGTTATTATGGCTGATTATTCTGTAAGGCAGGTGCAGCATGTAAAGCCAGGGAATCAGTTATTAGGTCCAGATTCTAAGCCAAGAAATGTTATGGGTGTGCATCGAGGCAGAGAAGAGATGTTCGAGGTCATTCCTAAAAAGGGTGAGCCTTGGAAATGCAATCGTTCGCACATTTTATCTCTAAAGATGAGTAGTGATAATGGTTCGATTTACAAAAGAGGGCAGATTTTCAATCTAACGATTGATGAGTATTTAGCTAAAAACAATAAATTTAAGCACCATGCCAAGCTATGGCGTACAGGTGTTGATATGCCTGAAAAAGAAGTGTCTTTTGATCCCTATCTTATAGGTTTATGGCTTGGTGATGGCGGTATGAATCAGCCGACATTTAGTTTTAGCGATCTCCCTCTTAAGGCTTACCTAGAAACCTTTGCTCATGAGAATGGCTACAATATAAACGATGAATCGGCTGAGGGCCGGTGTCCGACCTATCGAGTGTCTAGGGGGAAGGGTGTTGATAATCCTTTGTTAAATTTTGTGAGAGATTTTGCTGTTGAGGGTGGCGAGAAAAAGATACCAGGAATATATAAAATCAATTCAGAATGGAATAGGCTAAAGCTTTTAGCTGGCTTATTAGACACTGATGGTTACTTGGAGCATAAATGCTTCGAGATAACGACAAAATACAAGACGTTATCAGATGACATTTTGTTTTTAGCTAGGTCGTTGGGTTTTGCGGCTTATCACAAGATGAAAAAAGGCAGCATCAAGTCAACGGGTTTTGTGGGTTGGTATCACAAAATTATAATATCTGGTGATGTTGATCGAATACCATGTTTGTTGGATCGAAGGCAGTCTGAACCTAGAGAGAAAAATCGTGATGTATTGGTCACAGGTTTTGAGTTGAAGTCACTAGGCGAGGGTGAATATTTTGGTGTTGAGCTAGATGGGGATCATCTTTATTTGTTGGGTGACTTCACAGTGACACACAATACTTGGGTGCTCCTCATCATTGCCATATGGGCATGGGAAAACGGCAAGACAGTCTTGCTCGGCAGCACAGAGATGTCTCATGAGGCTTTGAGGCGTAGAGCAGCGGCTTTATTTTGTCGGCTTTCTTATTCAAAAATCCGTGATGGTGCTCTAACTCTTGATGAGGAGGATCACTTTAAAACCAAATTGGAAAGCCTAAAAGACGATGAGAGGTTCATAATTTTGGGAGATGGTTTCGATGTGACTTTGAATTCATTAGAAGCAGGGATCATTGAAAAACAGCCTGATTTGGTGTGTGCTGACGGAGCTTATCTCTTCAAGTCCGGTGGTGGCAGGCGAGACAAAAAGCATGAGGGCATGGCAGATCTATTCAACGAATTTAAGTTGATTGCGAAAAGAAATAAAGTGCCGATAGTGGGAACGACACAGATGAATCGACCGGATAAAATGAAAACCGGAGCGCCAGATTTAAGCCGGATGGCTTTCAGTGACAATGCCGGAATGGTAGCGGATTGGGTTTTCTTTTTGAAACAGACTAAAGAGATGCGTCAAAACAAGGAAATGGAAATACAGCCTGGTAAGATGCGAGAGTCAGATTTTAGCGGTAATATTAAAATCAATTTTAATTTTGGCATTCAGGATTTTACTGAAGTTGAAGATCGACGAGACGATGCTCCATTCAATAAAGCTATAGGGGTTTTAGAAAACATGGAGTTCCCCGAGATGGGTGAGGACGAGCCGTTTTAAAACATTTTGATTTGCTAGTGATGATTGTTTGTCTTCTAGCCTTCATTTGTTTGGTGGTGACTATGGAGTATTGGCATGGATGAGTCGGGCATCATGAAGATGATGGATATACTTGGATCGGACACTTCCAAGGTAAAAAACAACGGTGGAAATTTGATGTTTCCCTGTCCCCTGGCTCAATACACTCATTCGAAGGGCAGCGACTCCCATCCTTCTTTTTCAATCTCGATCAACGATGGTGGTCCATCGAGATGGCGCTGTTGGAGTTGTGACGAGCGAGCCAACCAAACTATAAGCCTTCTTTATAAACTAAAAGATTATGGTGCTGGATGGCGGTCAGAAGTGCATGACATGATCAATGCGAACGAAAGGGGTTCGGTTGTAAATAGAATAAAGCGCCTTGGCAGTTTTGAAGATGTTCGTCGAAAAAAGTGGGTTAAGCGGAGCACGAACGACTCCTGGGAGATAAAGGACTATGAAGCCAAAATTGATATAGCTGATTTTGCCGATGAGCTAAAGGAGATCCCTCAGTACGCTTTAGATCGGGATATAAGCTTAGAGCAGGCGGCTAGTTGGCATATTGGCTTTATGGCTAACATGTACCCTCCGAGGTTGATGTTTTCGATTTTGGATGAGACTGGAAACATGGTTGGTTGGTCGGGACGAAAATTGACGGACGATTCAGATGATGGTCATTCCAAGTATCACCACATGAAATATTTCAAGCGAGAGAAATATTTTTACGGTGAGTGGCAGCTAGATCGGTCTAAACGGACTGGTTATTTGATGGAGGGCTTTATGGATGTTCTCAATCTCGACCGATTAGGATTAAAAAACTGCCTAGCGACCATGGGTGTAAGTCCATCTAGCTATCAGATCGAGAAGTTGAAGAATTGGTTTGATAACGTGATTATATTTCCACACGATGACAAGCCGAACAAGGACGGTATTCGAGTCGGTTTAAAAATGGCCGATGACTACAAACTAGCGTTGTCACTAGTTGGTGTAAACGCTATAGTCGGCCCAACAGTCCCATTGGAACACGATTTCGCAGGTGTTAACCGTAACCCCAAAGATCCAGGTGAGTGGTCGAAGATCGACTTGGATTGGGTGTTTGATAAATTACGAGGTCAATTAAGTGAGCGCAAACGCCAAGCAGAAGCAGTTGGAAAAAAAGAAAAAGAAGCGTGAGGAAAAGAAAAATCTTCTAATGCAGGTAGCAGAGAAGCGTATTGAAAAGCGAGGCGCTCCTGATTTCGGGATGAAAGAGGGTGATTTTTTAAATTTAAAAAATATCGTGCAGCAGTTGACGGTATCGAACAACAATATTGCTGGAGAGATTGAAGCTTATCGCCAAGCCGAATTAGTAGAAAAATCGAAGCACAATAATTGGATGTTATCGGTGTTGCTCAAAATGGTGGCAGATGCTGGGACAGCTATTGGCATGGTCTCAGTGTTATTGCACGAAAAGCAGGTCATAACTGACTCTGATTTTGCTGCGATTGATGGCAGAATTCCTACAGTAGAAAAAATTCATGAGGCTTCACGCCAAGAGCAGGAAAAAGGCGAGGGTTTAAGTGATAAATCGAACGGCCAAGTTGAGGCCGGTGATATTGTTATTATGAATTTCATTTTGTTTGATCAAGAGAATAACGAACTACATAATGAAAAAGGCGATGCTGGCTATACCGTTGGCTCTAAAGGCTTGCCGGATCAAGTTGATGCTGGCTTGCTTGGTATGAGTTGTCGAGAGATTCGGATGTTTGATGGCGTAGTATTTGCTAAAGGTCAAGTTAAAGACGGTTTAGAAAACAAAGAGCTTAGAATGCAGATAACTTGCAAGGGCATCAAAACCCTAACCAAGCCTTCACTCCACTCTGTTTAGCACAGTGCAGTTGACTGCACAGAAATAGGGGGAAGTGCATTGCGAGTTTTATTTTATGCGAAGGCACCGGATGCGACTAAGTATTATCGTGTCGATGTTCCAGCAAAATATTTGAGAGAGCAGGGCATTGATGTAAAGGTCAAGTTTGCTGAAAAACAGATGATGGTTCCAAAAGCAGAGGCAATGGAAATAAAGGACTTCGCTGAGGCAGATGTTGTCATTTTCCAAAGGCCGGTAACAGGTGCGGTCGTGCAGGCGATTAATTACATAAAAAAGAATCATCCTAAATTGCCAATAGTTTGCGATTACGATGACGATTATTATGCTGTTCCCAGGTGGAATCCTGGCTACCCTCACATGAAAACTAATGAGGACAAGTGGCGATCGATTATCGAGCAAGGAATTGATGGCGCTATTTGTTCGACAGATCCGCTATCTGAGGTGATCAGGAAACGCAGTAGACCAGGCACTTTGGTGAGAACTATCGGCAACGGCTTTGATTTTGATGAATTTGATCAGCTAAAGCCTCACGCTCCAATTCAAATTGTGGCACCAGATCCAACTCAGACTAAAGATAAAATCGTTGGAATGTACGATCTTGACACCCTCCAATTTAATGAGATGGCAAAAGACCGCACGGTTTGTTTATGGGCAGGCAGCAAGTTTCACTATTGCGATTTGGATTGGCTACCTTCATCAATTGCTAAAATATGTAAAGAGAGAGAGGACATCATTTTCCTCTTTGTCGGTTACATGCAAGGCAACATAGTAAAGTCCTCAATAGCCAACCGACTTTTTTTAGCCAAGGGTGTTCCAGGCGTCATGCCATTTTATTCCTTGCTTCAATCGATCGATGCCGACATTATGCTGGCACCTTTAGATCCTAATCCGTTTAATAAATCAAAAAGTAATTTAAAGGTTATTGAGTCGATGTCTCAGGGCTTTTACCCTCTCTGCTCGGAATGGGAGCCATATGAATATGATCTTGATCCAGAGATGAATGAAGATATGGACGATGTTCACGGAGCCCTTGTGGGCTATGAGCCGAATTCCTGGTATCGATCGATTTTAGAAGCGACCGAGAAACTGGAAGACAAAGATTACTGCAAAAAATTTAAACGAGATAATGACGCATATCTCCGCACGACTCATGCAGCCGAATTTCGGAGTGATGACTATATCCAATATTTCAAAGAAATTATTGATCTTAAGGGACAGCCATGACGACAATTAAATATAGTTTAATCATCCCGACAACAAGACAGACGGCTCTTTTAAAGAGGTGTGTCGATACCATCAGAAAGCATGAGAAGGGCTCTGATTACGAGATTATTATTGTCGATGACGGCTCGGAAAAAAGCATCCAAGATTGGGTTGAACAATTTTGTCAAAATAATAAGTTTAAATGCAATTTACAGCCAGAAAACAAAGGTTTTGCCCATACTGTAAATATAGGGCTAAGAATGGCCGAGGGTGAGCATTTAATTCTGGTTAATAATGATGTGGAATTCATCAAGCCGATTTTAGGCTTGATCGATAAGACTTTTATGGCTTTGCCGAAAGTTGGCATTATCGGTGCGAAGTTGATGTTTCCTCCTGGTGATAAAGTGCAACATGCTGGCGTTGTAAGAATACCGAATAGACATGGCGGTGGTTCGTTTATTCACACCAATAAACATGTGCCGAGACATAATCCTGCGGTAAACCAGTCACGATACTTCACATCAGTCACAGGCGCTTTGTACTGCATCAGGCGAGAATGTTATGAGGTTGTTGGCGAATGGAATGAGAAATATTTTCTCAGCTGTGAGGACACTGAATACTCTTTGAGGGCATGGAAGCATGATTGGCATGTTTACTATGACCATGCGATCGAAGCCCTTCATCATGAGGGAAAGACGAGGGGTGCAAACGATTTTCAGAAAAAGAAAGAATCGATAAAATGGTTCCAAAAGGAGCGAGAGACGATTCCTTTGTTTAATGCTGATTTAGTCAAGTATGACCTTGAAAAATTTGATCAGACAATTCGTGCATTGAACAGCGGTTCACTTCAGAGAAAAGTTGTAAATATCCCTACGCCAATGTCTGCATTGAAAACAAGAGTTGTCACGAATGATTTGCCGGTAGCTCCTCCGAAGCCAGTCGCACCAAAAAAGCTAGAGGTTGGATGTGGTGAGTATGGTCAGCCTGGTTATATTCACTTAGATATCAGAGCCTTGAGGGGTGTTGATGTTGTTTGTGATTTTAGCAAAGACAAATTGCCGTACCAAAATAATGAAATCGACGAGTTGTTATCAAACCATTCGATTGAGCATGTTTCTTTTAGAAAATTGCCTCACGTTATTGCGGAGTGGTTTCGAGTTTTAAAGCCTGGTGGCAGATTATTTTTTAGGACACCTGATTTAGAATTCATAGCGAGAACATATCTTGAGGGTAAAACTACTCCTGAACATCCTAATGATGAAAAATATATAACTGACAATTTCAATACTAAAGTCACTCCTGCCTGGTGGGCAAATATCAAGTTATTTGCAGGCCAAGATTACGATAGCAATTTTCATTTTTTATGTTTTGATTTTGCGATGGCTAAGGCGACTTTAGAAAATTTTGGTTTTGAGGATGTAACTAGATTAGATATTGATCCAAAATTTTCGCCAGGGGAGCTACAGGTTGAGGCGTTTAAGCCTGGATCGGAGATATCCAGACCATTTGTAACCAAGCCGTTAACGAAGGTTCTAGTGAAGCGCAAAGGTGCTGTAGGCGATGTCATCTTAACGACTCCGATATTGAGGAGAATGCGAGAGATCCATGGTCAAGAGGCGGTGATTAATTTTGCGACTAATTGCGGATCAATATATCAAAACAATCCTTACATCGATGCGGTTCTTCCAGGTAATACAACAAATGATGGCTACACTCATTTTGTGGACCTTGACACTTCTTATGAGCGAACGCCTGAACAGCATATAATCGAATCATATACGAAGGTTGCATTTGCTGAGGATGGCTGGCAGTACGACAAAAGAACGGAGTTGTTCCCAACAGAAAACGAAAAAGATTTTGTTCATGGCAAGCTGTCTCATTTTAATTTAGATTCAGATGAAATCTTGCAGAAATGTGTCGTGCTTCATCCGGCAGTCACATGGAAAAACCGCACATTTCCGAAAGAGTTTTGGCAGAGAGCTTCGGATCTGATGGCAACGAATGGCCGTAAAATAATTTTGGTCGGTAAATCTAATGATCATCAAATTACGGGTAATTCTGTTGTCAACATGCAAAACATATTTACCTTGCAGCAATTAGCTTTTCTGATATCTCTTTGTGAGACCTTCGTTTCGAATGACAGTGGTTTATTGCATGTGGCTGGGACAAGCAATACAAAAATAGTTGGGTTGTTTACCTGCGCTAAAGGGGAGTATCGTGTACCCTTCAGAAATGGCGAGTATGGGTATAATTGTTTAATACTCAAGCCTCAAGTTGACTGTTATGGTTGTTTGCACAAAGAAAAGCCTCCAGTATTTTTTACTGATTGTCGTCGAGGTGATTACAAGTGTCTTACTGAAATAACGCCTTCACAAGTAGCGGAGGCTGTTGGATGACGTTTGAATTAACGATAGGTTGGATAATAGCGCTTTTTATAGTGTCGAGTCTGGGTTGTTTGATTTTCGGGATAGTGATTGCATTTCTTTGGATTGCTAGAGATGACAATTATCAAAAAGTCGATTCCTCTCAGATTATTATCGAAAAAACTGCGCTAGATGAGTTTATAAAGGGAAATAGATCAAGGCGAGGCGCTCGCATTCCAGAGGCCGGATCATATGTCACGACAGAAGAAGACGATTGAAAGGCCATTTCCAAATGATTTGAATGCTGGCATTTTATTTTTGGGCATGGTTGTAAAGCACTATTCAGATAGTTTTGAGATCAATGGTGCGGTGAAATTGAATAGAATGCTTCACACTCGATCGTCGTTAAATCAAGAGAAGTCATTTGCACTGATAGCCGATAGCTTGGCTGTAGGTCTTTTAGTGTTTGATAAGAAAAACAGCAAACGGCTAACGGTTGATGAGGACATTTTTCGGGTATGGAGGGATGTCTTTTCTTTTAACGCTCACACTTTTCAAAGTTATGTTGCGTCTCCTCGGTGGCCGATAGCTAAAGTGAGGCGAGAGTTGACAGAAATCGAAAGGCAATGCCTTATAAAAAATGTGATGAAAGGCAGATTATTTCAAAAAAAGCGGTTTGAACCCGATAAATATAGCGATGATAGTGATTGGTCTGTTATTTAATGGTATATCTGTTTCTTAATTTAATCATGATGTTTTGTGAGGTTAATGATGAGCCATTCTGAGGGTTGGGATGATTTAGACAAAGATGTTGCTGAGGCAAAGCAAAGGCGAATTCTCCAGCCATATCGTTTTTGGGTTGCTAAGGGTGAATCGAAAGAGGTGTCGTTTATAGATGATCGGGCATTCTCATTTCGAGAGCATAACTTTGAGAAGGACGGACGTTGGGGTAATCATGAAGTATGCGTGGGTGCTGATAAAGGATGTCCTTGGTGCCTAGCAGGCAATAATTATTATCGACCACGACTATTTACGATCATGGATCACTCCTCGTATACAAATAAAAAGAATGAGGTGATAGCCGATCAAATAAAGATTTTGGCTATTAAAGAAGATCAGGCATTGCTCTTAAGAAATTTGATGCAACAGCTGGGTGGCTTAAAAGGCAAGAGGCTTACAGTTTCGAGATCGAACGGTAAAAATTCTCCGACTTGGGGAGAAAGTTTTACACCGACAATGATTAATGGCGAGTTGGTTAAGACAGATTGGTCGCAGTTCGATCCTAAGATATTGAGGGCATTCGATTACGAGGCAATTTATGTCGAGAAGCCAATTGATGTATTGAAGCGAATTTACCATGGTTCACGCAATTCTAATTATGCAGGTAAGACACACGCTGTCGGTGGCGGTGGTGCGGCTCATCCGGCAGGAAACTACCCTGACGATATACCCTTCTGAGAAACATAATATAGTTTATTATCCACTTGTTTGAATATCAATCCTGAAATGCTATAAACCGCTTGCATCGGCTTATAGCGTTTCGGCATTGGAGAAAAAAACATGAGAGTTACCATCAGTAATATGGCGTGGCTGGATAAAAAAGATCTTTCCCTAACAGATATATTTTTGATCAAAAAAAACACCACCATTATTCCGAAAACGACGACCTATGCGAATGAGATGGTAAAGCCTATTGAGATGTTTCGGGAAACCGAGACGCATCTAGGCATTCCTCGCCATTACTATAGAAAAAATAACGACAAGAAAAACGAAGTTACTTATGATCTTGCGGAGGGCAAGCCATTACCTAAAAATGTGAATTCGATTGCACTGAGAGAATTTGATCAAAAACCAGTGATGGATTTGGTGTATGAAAGTTTAACTTGCGGCCATTGGGGTAGTGGTTTGTTAGAGGCATATACGGCATTCGGTAAAACGGTATGTGCAATTGATTTGATATGCAGATTGGGTGGTAATGCAATTATTTTGGTGCATTCAGATGCTTTATTGATGCAATGGAAAGAGCGTATTAAAGAGTTTTTCCCGAATGCAAAAATCGGCACTATACAACAAAAAACATGTGAGTATAAAGATAAAGACATTGTGATCGGGATGATTCAGTCGTTGATGCGAGAGACGGATGGAAAATACCCTGATGAGATATATAGTTATTTTAGAACTATGATTTGCGACGAAATTCATCGCTACGGCAGTTCCGAGTTCGGAAAAGTCGCTCCAAAATTCTCAACAAAATATTCACTAGGTATGTCAGGCACGATTCGTCGAGCAGATGGATGTATCAATGTTTTTAAGTGGGTATTGGGAGAAATTATTGTCAAAGCTGATGACAAGTTTCGAATCAATCCTGTCATATATGTTCGGTACACGCCTTTTAGGGCTGTAAGAAAAGAATGGCAGCAAGTTAATTCAAAGACCGGCCATTTGGACGATAAAATATTTGATATGAATAGCTTTACAAAGCCGACTCAGCTTGGATTTATAGCTAGATGTAAAGAGAGAAATCTATTTATAGCGCAGGATATTGTGAGAGCTTTGAAGTCCGGTCGTAATCCATTGGTGATGGGTGAGCGTAAAAAGATTTTTTACGATGTAATCGAGTTAGTAAAAGAGATGACCGAAAAAGATCCGTTCTTTAAAAAAACTGTGTCTCAGGGTTTGTATATAGGCGGTAAAGACAAGGACACAAAAAGGTCAGAATTAGAAGCGGCTTCGAGGTGTGATGTTGTTTATGCTACAATGCAGCTTGCAAAGGAAGGTATCGACATAAGAAGACTTGACACATTATTTCTTACCACGCCTTTATCCGATGTTGAGCAAGTAGTCGGAAGAATATGCAGGCCTGATATAAAATTTGAAGACGGTAAGCCGATTATTGTAAAAAAGGCTCACCATGCAATGGTTGTTGATTATTGCGATGAGCAGTTAAGATCATTTGAAGGTTTGTTGATGTCGAGAGTCAAACTATATTCTCGGCTAAACTGGAAAATCGTTGGACTGAAGGAGTTAGATCGGGAATGGTAGATTTTGGCAAACATACAAAAGCTGGAAAAGAATTGTCTAAAGCACTAGAGGAAGAAAACGTCTCACTAGAAACAGAGGTGACTATAAGCCAATCGTTGGGATCTAAAACTGATTCTATGTTTGATATAGGCGATACTCAATCTCGTCCAGAAATCACAAGAGAAATTTTGACGACTAAGGAATTCAAGGAAGGTCAATACTCGAAGGTGAAAGTAAACTGTGGTCATACTCTTTCTCTAGGCGATTTTATGTTTTATCGATGTGACGTTGGCATAGAGGATTTTTGCAGGCCTAATGAGAAAGAGATAGCTCTCGAAGAAATAAAAGAAACAGCTAAATCTTTTTTGCTAAAAGAGGTACAAAAGGTAAAAGCAAGAAATTCTGAAAATCGAGAAAAAAAGCGTAAAAGATATAAATAGTGGGAACTAGTGGCCAAAAAGAAAGAAAAAGAAAAAAGCTCTGAGAACCACACGAGGCTCGTGCCGTCCGATAAGGTTACTGTAGTAGAGACTGCTATAGAAAAAAGAGCAAAGTTACAAAGCGACATAAGGGCTGCAATCAACAAGCAGTATGGCGCTGGCACGGCCTCTAAAGCATCGACAAGAGAATATGTCGGTGCGCCTAGAATTAGTTCGGGTAGTTTCTCACTTGATCATGCGTTAGGCGGTGGCTGGCCGAGAGGACGGATGATCATATCGTGGGGACAGAAATCATCTAACAAAACAACTGCATTTATTAGGGCTGTAGCTGACGCTCAAAAGCGAGATAGTCGCACTAATAGATATATCTGGACGATGACTGCCGAGGAGCAAGCCGAAGCGATGCCCTGTTCAATCGCTTGGATAGATTCCGAAGGAACATTTTTGGAGGAATGGGCTCTCAACTTCGATGTCGATTTAAGTAATCTTGAGTTGATACGGCCTGAATCGCAAGAGGAGGCGATAGATGTTCTCGATTCATTAACTCGATCAGGTTTGTATGACGTTTTGGTATTGGACTCTTTGGCAGCGATGACTCCGATTGCAGAAATTGAGGGTTCAGCTAGTACAAATCATGTTGGTGTTGCAGCACGTAAAAACAATTTAATGTTTCGAAAACTGCAAGCGGGGATGAACAAAATAGCTAAGGAAGAGAAAAGAATTGCTCCGACTTTGATGATTGTAAATCAGGTTAGGCAAAAGATTGGAGTCATGTTTGGAGATAATAAGATCAAGCCAGGAGGCAACGGCCAGGATTATTATAGTTCGGTCGAGGTATTTTTTTGGGCTTCAAAACTAGATTATTGGGATGCTGAGACTAAAAAAGTTCCAAAAACGATAACCTTCAATTTTAAAATAGAAAAAAATAAAGTTGCTGCACCGAGAGTGAACGGCTCTTATCAGCAGGCATTATCGGATCATCCAAACGGCCAGTGGAAAATTGGCAATGTGATAGAAATTGCCGAAGTAATGGAATTTGCTGGTAAACTTGGGATATATACTGAGGATGAAGATGATAAGGGAAAAAAGATATGGTGCATGTATGATGAAGTTTTCCAAAGAAAAAAAGATGTGATGGAAAAATATTGTATTGATCCTAAAAACTTTTCCTTACTAAAAGAAGATTTGATGAAAAAAATGTTTCCAAGACAATAACATTGCCATTCTTGAGGGGGGTCTCAGCAATTTGGCTGACGGGGGAGGGCTGAACTAACTTTTTCCTCGCAAAACCCCCCACCATAGAAAGTTTTAATGAGTGGATTCATCAAAAAAAAGAAAAACACAAGTCCGTTGCAGGCCTATCGAAACATCGAATCCCTAGATCATGAAAGCAGTCCTAAGACTGTCTTTGCACAAGAAACAGAAATCGCTGAACTAGTAGATGGCAGGCGTCACAATGGTTCAGGAGCTTCGATGTATTCTAAGTCCGATGGTAGCTCGGCTCGGTATCAAATTGAGGCGAAACAAACCAAGCATTCATCCATAAGTATAAAGCTTGAGTGGCTAATTAAAATTACAAGAGAGGCGATAGCGAAAGTAAAAATTCCTTTGTTATCAGTTCGTTTTCTCAACATAGGATTTAAGGATCATGGCGTTGAATCAGACTGGATTATGATGCCATTATCTGAATTCAAGCATTTGTATCAACTTGCTAAAGGTGAAAAAATCGAATTAGAAAGGTGGGCAGATGCTAAGGATATTGATTCTTGAGGATCATCATCAATGCCAGCTATTATTTCAAGCAGTATGCAAGTCGATATTTCCAAAGGCTATAATAAAAACATTTAGCAATGGTGATGAAGCCTTAATAGAGTTTTCAAATTTCAAGCCTGACATTGTTCTTCTTGATTATAATGTTCACGGTGAAAAGACCGGACTTGATATTGCTAAATCTATTCGATCATGTGACATATTTACTCGGACTATCTGCGTATCTGATCATAGTGATCAGATAAAAAATGTACCAAAATATTACGATAGATACGCAGGGAAAAATCCCATGAAATTGAAGAGAATTCTATTAGAGTATAGAAGTATAATGTGAGTGTAATAATGGGTGATTTAATTCACATGAGTAACAGAAAAACAGGTTATTTGATTTTCAACAAGGAAACAAAAGATTTTATAAACCCGAGGACCAACCTTTTATATAAGACAAGAGAGACCGCTGAAAAAGCTTTGAAAAACTGGCCTAAGTTGGATGGACGAGTGGTTAAAGTATCAATCCATATTATTGCAGAGAGAAAATAAATGAGAGGAATCGTCAAAATATCTGACAAGGAATACTTCGGCCATCCAAATTTGAGCCAAAGTGGTTTTAAGAAATTTTTGAAAAGTCCTCATTTTTTCAAACACAACATTGAAAATCCTGGTGGCAGATCGAAGGCATTAGACGATGGATCGGCTATCCATTGTTTCGCCTTGGAACCGGATCTTTACTCTCAGCATTTTGCTGAATGGGAGGGTGAGTTTCGAACGAAAGAGTCAAAGGAATGGAGGAAGGCAAGGCTGGACGAGGGAAAAATCGTCGTCAAGTCAAAAGACATTGGCTATCTAAAAGTCATGGGTGAGCTACTCTATAGTGGGCTAGATCTATCGGACATTCCATCGGATCGTAAAGAGATCGCTGTTTTTGGTGAGATTAATGGCATCCCTTGCAAGGCTAAAGCCGATTTTTTAGATAACGATGGGTTTCTCTGGGACATCAAGACTACCAGGGAATTAAAGGTTCAGACTTATGAGGACGGTTCAGTATGGCGTGACATGGTGACATATGGCTATCACATTCAAGCCATGTGGTATTTATCGCTGTTTGAGCAATTCGTTGATGTAAAAGGATTTCGTTTTGCGGTGATTGAAAAAATCCCTCCCTACGATTACATGATTTTAAAGCCTTCTCAAAATCGATTGGAGCAGGCAATGAAAACGATAGAAAGTGGTTTATTACGATACGGTGAGAGCATGGAGTCAGACATCTGGCCTGGGTACGACAAGGAAACTTTGGAGGTATCGTGACCTTTTCAGCCATAGCAGGCCTAGACCTTTCGCTGCGATCGGCTGGCGTAGCGATCATAACTGCACCTTTGAAGGCTCAATATTTTACTTTTGGCTACGACTTGAAAAAGACGGCAAGCCATCGAGATCATCTCGTCCGAGTGATCAATATCACTAACAATGTGATGTACGTTCTTAAGAAATACAAATGCGAGCATATTGGGATCGAGAACTATGGCTTTGCCAGCAAAGGTAAGCTATCGATG
>Ga0307379_10005458_pt1 | contig 17702 bp, 15 predicted proteins | sample UN2MG_FD_202237 | JGI IMG/M metagenome (GOLD analysis project Ga0307379, IMG submission 202237) | Soil microbial communities from Risofladan, Vaasa, Finland - UN-2 | ecosystem: Environmental > Terrestrial > Soil > Coastal area > Acid sulfate soil | place: Finland: Risofladan, Vaasa | collected... | reverse complement strand
GAACCTCAAGACCCTCATGAAATTTTACGAAATGGGAATAAGCCGGTTCGGCGTAAACTACGAATCTACAAAGAAAATATTTGATGAATGCAAGCAAACCCACGATTAATAGGCCCCAAAAAGCACCCCAACAGCAAAGACCCCTGTTTCAAAATTGAGCTCAAGATATACTGATAATACCTCATTGAGATAGTGAGAGAATTGATTGTTTGCGCTGAAGATCTTCTATTAAATTTTTTTTTTCTTGACAATGATAAAAATAAATTTCAGAATACAAAAATAGGTTTACGGAGGTTACTACCAACCTGATTTGCAGAAAGTATAATAAACAATTGACAAATGAATCGTATAAGATAGAATGTAATTCAAGCTTATTCCATAACCTCTTTTTATGATTATTCCATTTCTGAAAATGAGGGTGTTATTTCATGGAAGTATCAACCCACAGCTCCCTTCGAAGGTCTCAAACACACGTAAGATCGATCTTCGAAAAGTACGGCATCTACATCTTCCTTGTTATTCTTATTATAGTAGCGTCTATTATCTCCCCAAATTTTCTCAATCCCCAGAACCTCAAAGACATACTCAATCAATCGGCTGCATTGGGAATGGTTAGCATAGGGCAGACATTCGTGATCTTGATAGGAGGAGGCGGTTTAGATCTCTCCGTCGCATCCGTGATGTCAACAGTCACCGTTATAATGGCCCACACCACAGAAGGACAAAATTCACTTTTTTTACCTATTACAGGGGTGTGTTTGTTCTTCGGTATGCTCGTCGGCCTCGTTAACGGCCTTCTCATAACGAAAAGAAAAGTACAGCCGTTTATGGCTACATTGGGGATGATGATCATTATCCAGGGCCTTCGATTCCTCTATACAAAGGGTATGCCGAAAGGAGAATTTCCGCCTATACAGCGCTACCTTGCTACCGGAGACATCGGACCTATCCCGACATCCATCGTTTCTCTCATTGGAATGGTGATTATCGCACTCTTCGTTCTCAGAAAAACAACTTTCGGAAGGAAGGTATACGCGATAGGGGGAAACATAAACACTGCGAGGCTCTGCGGGTACAACATAGATCTTATCAAAATAGCAGTGTACATGATATCCGGCGTTATGGCCTCTATCGCAGGACTGTATCTTGCAGGATGGATCGGTATTGCGGACAACTGGGTCGGAAAGGGCTACGAGATGGACTCCATAGCAGCCGTTGTAATGGGAGGCACAACCTTTGAAGGAGGGAGGGGCGGAGTTTTAGGAACAATTGTCGGTGTTCTTATCGTCATGATGCTTTACAATATAGTTTTACTCGTCGGTATGCCGGTCCAGATGCAGTACGTCCTGAAAGGTGTCGTAATCATCCTTGCGACATCGTTCTATGCATCATTCCGAAGGGGAAAAGCCTGAAATATTTCGAAAAGGAGGTGAAGTAGAAAAGAGAGCGGATCAAGCACGGAGTAGAAACAAAAAAAAATTTTATCCAACTTTAACAAGGAGGCGCAAGTCATGAAGAAAACAGTAACAATCATTGTGGCAGCTGTTTTTCTGCTCACAATCATGGTACTCGCTCCAATAGCCTGGGCGAAACCGTTCCCGAGATCGTGGCTCTATAACTCGGTCGCGCAGAAGATGACGGATACCTCGAAGTACAAAAAGAGGGGACCCTACACCGTTGGATTCAGCAACGCTTCGATCTCTAACTCGTGGAGAGTTTACTTTGCCAAGCAGGTCGAGTATGGGGCTCAAGACCTGTACAAGGCTGATGTCAAGAAGCTTTACGTAACCGATGCAAACGACAAGGCGGACAAGCAGGTAAGTGACGTTGAAGATCTGCTCGCTAAAGGGGTCGATGTTCTTATCATCAGTGCCGCAACGATGGCAGCGCTCGACCCCATTGTCACCCGTACTATGAGGAGGGGGATCCCAGTTGTCTGTGTGGACAGAAGGGTAACGAGCGACAACTTTGTCTCCTTTGTCACGTCGAGCAACTATGCACAGGGAAGGGCCCAGATGCTCTGGCTCTGCGAGATGCTGGGCGGTCGTGGAAATATCGTCATGCTCGGTGGTGTCGCGGGCTCAGGACCTGCAGAGGAGCGGGCCGGCGGAGGACGCGAGGTGCTCACTGCATTCCCAGGCATCAAGGTGCTTGACTTCCAGTACGCAAACTGGTCTCCTTCCGAGGGCAAGCGGATAATGAGCGCCCTCATCCAGACCCATGGAAGAAAAATCCAGGGTGTACATGGCGATGGGCTACAGACGTCGGGCGCAATGGAGGCATGCAAGGAAGCCGGAATAAAGATCCCCATCACCGGCGATCACCTTAACGCATTCATCGTCCGTGCACAGGAGTGGGGATTCCCCGCCATGAGCATCGACTTTCCTGTATCTATGGGAACGTCTGCTGTTGAGATAGCGATAAAGACCCTCAAGGGCGAAGCAGTACCGTTTATCTATGAAGTTCCCAGGACCATCATATGCACAAAGGACACTGAAAACATAAAGTCCGATATGCCTTGGAGCAAGATGGTACATAAGGATTGGCCGGATGAGGCGTGGATCAATACGCTTCCAGCAAACTGGCTGCCTTATTAATGAGAGGATAATCTGGGGAAGGGGCTGGGGTCCTTTCAGGACTCTTAGCCCTTCCCTACTCTTTAGGCGAGGATAGAAATACAAATGGGTGAGAATATTGTTGAGATGCAGGGTATATCAAAATCATTTCCCGGTGTGCTTGCACTCGACAGGGTTGACTTCAATGCCAGTGAGGGGAAAGTCCACGCCATAGTCGGAGAGAACGGGGCCGGAAAATCCACACTGATGAAGATCCTTGCTGGTGCGTACCGGCCGGATAACGGTAAAATCCTGCTCAAAGGAAAAGAGTACTCGTTTCATTCACCGCGAGAGGCTCAGAAACACGGAATAAGCATAATCTATCAGGAATTCAACCTCATTCCTGATCTCACCGTTTCCGAAAACATATTCCTCGGTCGCGAGCCTCTTAAGAGAATGGGCTTCATCGATAGACCGAACCTCATAAAAAGGGCACAATCTCTTCTGGAGGACCTCGGAGTCGAGATCAACCTCGAGTTGAGGGTTGCGGATCTCGGTGTTGCCCAGCAGCAGATGGTGGAGATAGCGAAAGCCCTCTCGCTCAACGCCGACATCATCATGATGGACGAGCCGTCCGCTGTTGTATCCGGGAAGGAGCTCGAATCCCTGTTTCGTATCATCAGGACCCTTAAGGAGAACGGAAAGACCATAATCTACATCTCACACCGGATCGACGAGATCTTCGAGATAGCCGATCGTGCTACAGTCCTCAAGGATGGAAAGCTGGTAGACACGGTCAGCACCTCCGATACCGACAAAGCGACGATCGTCAGGATGATGGTGGGGAGAAACCTCTCCGAAGCTTTTCCCGGCAGGAGAAAAGGTACAGGTAAAAAGGAGGTCCTCTCCCTGAAGAACGTTACGAGACACCGCATTCTCAAAAACGTCTCATTCGAGGTGTACAGCGGAGAAATTCTCGGAATCGCGGGTCTCGTTGGCGCAGGAAGAACCGAGGTGGCACGGGCCATTTTTGGAGCGGATCCCCTCGACAGCGGGGAGATTACACTGAATGGGAAGAAAATAAAAAAGGGGTCCCCGAAAAATTCAATTAAAAGCGGCATAGGATTCGTTACTGAGAACAGGGCGTTCGACGGGCTCGTCCACTCCCTCTCTGTTAGGAAAAACCTAACCCTCTCCATTCTCGACCGTGTTAAGAAATGGTTCATTGTTAACGACCGTCATGAGAAAGAGATCGGCAGGAAGTGTGCCGAGCAGTTCAATATCATCACTCCCAGTATCGAACAGGAGGTACGATATCTCAGCGGAGGCAACCAGCAGAAGGTTATCCTGGGAAAATGGATCAATATCAACCCAAGCATCCTTGTCCTCGACGAGCCGACACGTGGGATCGACGTTGGGGCAAAGGGAGAGATGTACACCCTCATGCGGGGCCTCGCCGATGGGGGGACTGCAATCATCATGATATCCTCAGAGCTGCATGAAATAATCGGAATGAGCGACCGGATTCTCGTCATGCATGACGGAGAGATAATGGGGGAGATATCCCCGGATGAAGCAACCGAAGAGGGTGTACTGATGATGGCCACCGGTCAGGAACGCGGTAATACCAAAGCGGAGGAGTAAGATATATGCGTTCAGGATTTGTAAAACGTCATTCTGCGGTGCTTATTGTCTATATCATTCTCGCAGTTCTCATCCTTACGACCAGTCTGCTCTCTGATGTATTCCTCAGCTTTCGAAACTTTGAGAATCTACTCCGGCAGGCGGCTCCTCTCGGTTTTGTCAGCATAGGCCAGACATTCTCTATTCTGTCGGCAGGAATCGACCTGTCGATAGGCTCGGTAGTCAGCATGGCTTCTGTCTTGACAACGGGCCTTATAGAGGGGCAGGAAAACCTCGTATTTCCCGTGCTCGTCCTCGTTATCGGGCTGGCCCTGCTCATAGGATTCATAAACGGTACGATCATAAGCAGAACAGGAGTCCACCCGCTTATTGTTACCCTCGGAATGATGTCCGTCGTCCAGGGCGGCATTCTTCTCTATACAAAGGCTCCCACAGGGTCCGTTCCTATTATGTTCGATTACTTGGCATGGGGAAACGTCCTGTTGAAAAATGTGAGGATCCCGTTTCCCTTCCTGCTCTTCGCGTTTGTTGCCGCTATTGCAATAGTATTTCTCAAGCTTACCGCTTTCGGACGCTATGTGTATGCTACAGGAGGAAACGAGGAGGTTGCCCGGCTGTCCGGCATAAAGACGAGTAGAGTAAAGGTAATCGTATACATGATCTGCAGCTTCTCGGCGAGCCTCACCGGTATCATGCTTGCATCGAGGATGGGAATGGGTGATCCGCTCGTTGGTGAACGCTACATGCTCGATTCCATCGTCCCTGTACTGATCGGTGGAACGAGACTTACCGGCGGAGTTGGCGGTGTCGGTGGTACTCTCGGAGGAATATTTATTTTTATCATACTATCGAACGCCCTGAACATGCTCGATGTAACTGCATACTGGCAGTGGATCGCCGAAGGTCTGGTCGTCATCGTCAGTGTCTCGCTCTACTTCAAACAGAAGCGCTAACGATGTAAGGCCCGTAGTTCGAACTCCCGCAGTTCGTAGAAATCATGCTATTAGTAACAGAAACCGAGGACCATCTGCACGAACAGTACACAGGCTTACATCTTATAAAATGTATCTTGAAGGGGGTATTTCAATGATCATCAATGGTGTCCATCACACATGTGTAATCGTTTCCGATATGGAGAGGTCCCTTGCATTTTACAGAGATACTCTTGGAATGGAGGAGATGACTAATCTGAAGTACGATGCAGATCCGGTAATGATGGATCTTCAGGGAACAGAACCTAAACAGCACCTTATCATGCTCTCAGCCGGGAATACCATAATCGAGCTGATCCAATACATTGAGCCCAAGGGCAAACCGTACGACCGAAGACCGTGCGACATTTCAAACATGCATATCGCTTTTTCTGTCGATGACATCAACAAGGTCTATGAGGAGCTGAAGGCGAAAGGGATACGGTTCCACCGTGATCCTGATATCATCGGCGAGGGAGGCGAAAATCTTGCCGGATACGGATATGTGTACTTCCGCGGTCCCGATAACGAAATTCTAGAGCTCATCGAGCCGATGAAAAAATAATGAACCGAAGGGCCACCTGCTTTCCCTGCTGGCCCTTATCGAGGAGGAAAACATGAAGATAGGGATGTTCACCGCTAATTTTCTTGACAGGGACCTCGAGTCAGTTTTCAAGATGATGTCTCAAAAGGGATACGAGATGGCCGAGATTCCGGCCTTCTACGGATCGAGTCATCTCGATATCGAAGATATACTCAAACCGGGCAACGCAAAGAAATTCCGCGATCTCGCGAAAAAGTACGGCATCACGATTTCCGCGCTGAGCAACCATCCCGAGGGACAGCTCGTACTCGGACCGCATACGAGAGATACCGACGTTCTCTATGAGGGAACTCCATCAGAGAAGATCAAGTTCGGTATGGAGCGGATGAAACTTACCGCAAAAGCCGCTGCCGCTCTCGAGGTACCGGTGGTGTGCGGGTTCATCGGATGCGAACATTTCTTCCGGTGGTTCCCCTGGCCCAACCCCAAAGGCTGGGACGAGATGGGGAAGGCCTTCGCAGAGCGTTGGGGCGAGATCCTCGACGTCTTCAAGAAGGAGGGTGTCAAGTTCGCCCATGAACCGCACCCGAACGAGTACGTGTATAACATAGAAACAGCGATCAGGAGTATCGAGCTCGTAAACGGTCATCCAGCATGGGGATTCAATTTCGACCCCGCAAATATCATAATGCAGGGGATAGATCCGGTAATCTTCGTTCAGGAGCTCGGAGAGCGTATATACCACGTCCATGCAAAGGACGGGGAGATCGTCGAGCACAACGTCAAGCGGTCGGGCCTGCAGCCTACCGGCAAGTGGGACCGGATCGATCGCGGGTTCAGGTTCAGAATTCCGGGATGGGGCTCGGTACCGTGGAAACGGGTGATTACGGAGCTCGTGCTCGTCGGGTACGACTATGTCCTGAGCTACGAACACGAGGATGTAATCATGAGCCGCGAGGACGGGTTTGAGAAGACGTTCGAGTTTCTGGAGCCGCTCATCATAAAGAAGCGGTATGAAGGCCGCGGCGATAAGCTCTTTGAATAAACTTTATGCTGCTGTTCTTGATAGCCAAATCTTGAAATATTTGGGAATGCCCAGGGCGGCGTGATGTAGAGATATAGACTGAAAATAACACTTTGGAAGTATATGAAAACATCTTGAGCTGTCATTAAAGACCTTCGGTTTTTTAAAGGAGAGCGTGAACAGGAGATGTCAACACCAAGTCCAATTTTCAGATAATAATATTACGTTTTTTTGAAACAAGGCCCTGTATTTCCCTTATTAGAAGCCGTGGTGTATTAGATCATATTTTATAGAAAGAAAAACATCATTCAGAAGACCCTCTCTTAAGGAGCTAAAAATGGCAACAAAAGATCCTCTCTTCCGAGAGGTCAGGATAGGTACTAGAACATCTGTAAACCGGATAGCCCTCAATGCGATGGAATGCAACGACGCAGACAAGGAGGGAAACCCCAGTGAGCTCACCTACAAACGCTACACCCGGGCGTTCGAGGGGAATGCCGGCGTCATCTTCATGGAGGCGATCAGCGTTATCGAGGAGTCAAGGGGAAGGCTGAACCAGCTCATAGGCGCCCCCCGGAACCAGCCTGCGCTAAAAAAGTTCATCGCTGAGATGAAGAGTGTGAACCCAAAGCCGCTGCTTTTCATACAGCTCACGCATTCCGGTGAGCTGAGTGAACCGCAGTTCTCCAGACGGGTCTGCGTAAAACCGCTCCCCGGTTTTGGAGGCGATCTGCTTACCGAAGATGAGGCGGAGGAAGTCATCGACCGTTTCGTCCTCGCTGCAGAGGTCGCGCACGACAGCGGTGCCGACGGTATAGACATCAAGCTCTGTCATGGATACCTCGGATCGCAATTCCTCCGCCCCTACAACGACCGCAAGTGGAAATACGGCGGTTCATGGGAAAACCGTACAAGATTTGCCTACGAGATTTACGAACGCACGCGGAAGAGGATAAACGATCCGAACTTCATCCTTGGATCGAAGATCTCGGCATGGGAGGGTTTCCCGGGAGGGTTCGGAACTGCAGGACCTGACACGCCCGTATTGGACCTTACGGAGCCGATAGATCTCGTCAAAGGCCTCGAGGACCGCGGGGCGAGCTACATTCTGCAGTCCGCGGGAAGCCCCTCCGTCACACTCGCTCTCACTCAGCCCGACCGAAGGATCCCGGATTACGCATACCTCCATATGAGCTTTCAGAAGAGGATAAAAGAGGCTGTAAAACCTGAGACCGTTGTCATCGGCTCGGCTTACTCCGTATTCAGAAACGGGAAAAACAAGTTCCTTGCCGTGAACCGTGACGAGAGCTCGCTTGTCTACTGGGCAAACAAGAACATACAGGACGGTGTATGCGACATGATCGCACTAGGCCGCCAGTCGCTCGCTGATTCCCTATTCCCTGCGAAACTGGAGAAAGGAAAACCGGAAGAGGTCAACTGGTGCACGGCATGCGATAACTGTGTGGAATTCCTCGTACGGCAGCAGCCTGTTGGCTGCGCGACATATGACAAAAAGTATACCAAAGCCCTCCAGGCGATAAGAAAAGAGATGGGAAGGCTGAAGGAAAAGCATACATAACAATGAAAAGGTGACAAAATGAATCTTACTATCGATGATTTCAGACACCGTATCGAGTACAGCCTCTGTCAGCAGTTCGCCTCTGCGGATGATTTAAAAGCCTTCTGTGAGAGAGCACGCTCTGCCCGCGTCGGCGTTGCATGCCTCAACCCTGTATGGGTAAAACTCGGGAGCAAGCTCCTTAGCGATACAGATATGGATATCAGCTGTAACGTGGGATTTCCTTTTGGATCTCACTTTACGGAGGTCAAAGTGATGGAGACAAAAAGGGGCATAGCGGACGGGGCCACCCAGATCGATATGGTGATCAACGTCGGTGCTCTGCGGTCGAACGAGGATAACGTTGTTCTCGATGACATAAGAGCGGTTGTCGAGGCCGCCGAGGGAAAACCCGTCAAGACCATCATAGAAACCTGGGTCCTGACCACGGGAGAGAAACAGAGGGCCTGCAGGATTGCAGAAGAAGCAGGTGCACACCTCGTCAAGACGACGACAGGAGTACGGACCCAGTACCTCGAGATGATGAATAAAAACCCGAAAGGGGCCGTTCTCGAAGATATTGTGCTCATGAGAAAAGTGTTGAGCGACAAGGTCAGGATAAAGGCGTCGGGCGGTATATACGATCTCGATTATGCGCTGGAACTCATAAAGGGTGGCGCCGACCAGCTCGGAGTGAGCAGGGGCGAGGAGCTGATCCGTGAATTCGGGAGCAGATACGGAAACCAGGTCGAGGTTTAAACCGGCCTCTTGACTGAACAGTCTTTTGACTGAACAGTCTCTGATATTTCGGCAATATTAATCTAAAAACCAATGGACACTGCACAATGGAAAAGATGATCTTAGCCTGTGACCTCGGGACCGGAGGGAACAAGGCCTCCCTCTACGATTCCGAAGGAAACCTCATTGAGAGCACGTTCGTGCCGTATGAGACGTTTTATCCAGAGATAGGGTTACACGAACAGCGGCCCATGGACTGGTGGGACTCAGTTCTTACCAGCATCGGGAGGCTTCTAAAGAAGCGCAGGGGCGAGGCCGCAAACATCGGATGTATATCATTCTCCGGTCACAGCCTCGGAGCCGTACCGCTGGAACGGGACGGGGCGCTGCTCAGGGAGAGAACCCCTATCTGGTCTGACCGCCGTCCGAAATCGCAGACGAAAGAGTTCTTCGAAAAAATGGACCAGCGAGAATGGTATATGAAAACCGGAAACGGGTTTCCCCCTGATTGCTACTCCGTTTTCAAGATCATGTGGTACCGTGACAATGAACCCGATCTCTTTAAAAAGACCCATCGAATCGTCGGAACAAAAGACTTCATCAACTTCATGCTGACCGGCAACATTGTTACAGACTATTCATATGCCTCGGGAAGCGGCGTATACGACCTCCGGGGATGGGATTATGCCCCGCAGTTTATCGAAGCCTCGGGCCTTTCCCGGGACCTTTTCCCGGAGATCGTCCCATCTACTGCGATAGTGGGCGAGCTAAAGAAGGACGTCGCTGACACACTCGGCCTCCCAAGAGGTGTAAAGGTCGTGTGTGGCGGAGTCGACAACTCCTGTATGGCGCTCGGCGCAAGAAACAGCAAGGACGGAAGGGTCTATACATCACTCGGCACTTCCTCCTGGATCGCGGTCTCGTCGAACAATCCCGTTCTTAATGCGGAAAAGAGACCGTATGTGTTCACCCATGTCATGCCCGGTATGTTTACCTCTGCAGTAAGCATATTTTCCGCCTGCAGCTCGCTGGAGTGGGTTAAGGACACCCTATTCGGAGACCTCAAAGAAGCCGCGGATAAAAAAGGTAGGGACATATACGAGATCATAAACGAGCTCGCTGCAGAATCGCCTATCGGGGCTCACAAGCTTCTCTTCAATCCGAGCCTCGCAGGAGGCAGCTCGCAGGAGGGAAGCCCGCATTTAAGGGGTGCATTTTCAGGATTAGACCTCGGTCACACCAGAGGAGACGTGCTCCGCAGCGCTATGGAGGGGATCGCGATGAACCTCGGTCTCGTACTCGAACTCTTAAGGAAATTCACGAAGCTCGAAAACGAGATGCTGATGGTGGGTGGCGGCTCTAAATCGAAGCTCTGGCGGCAGATATTTGCGGATGTGTATGACATGCCCGTACTGAAGACAAACATAGGACAGGAGGCCGGGGCGCTGGGGGCCGCTGCAGTAGGAGCCGTGGGCACGGGAATCTGGCCCGATTTCTCCCGTATCGATGATATCCATAAGATACAGGATATAACAAATCCGATACGGGAAAATGTAGAAAAATATAATAAGATCAGGCTCCCGTTTGATAAACTGAGAGAGACCCAGACCCTGATCAGTGATATGTTGCACGATTTAGATCTTTAAATATGGTCTAATAATATTATGATTCAATAACGGAGGATTGTATCATGGCCGAAACAATGAAAGCTGCTGTAGTTGAAAAACCGGAGAAGATCGTTTTCAAACAGGTACCTGTACCTGAGATAACGGATGACGAGGTTCTCATAAAGGTAAAGTATACCGGGATATGCGGGACCGACTGGAGCATCTACACCGGTAAGTACTCAAAAGACAAGCTCCCGCTCATTTCCGGACACGAGTTTTCCGGTACCGTGGCAAAGGTCGGGAAAAATGCAAAAAATCTGAGGGAAGGGGACCCGGCCACCGCTGACATCAACATGAGCTGCGGACACTGCTTCTACTGTAGGCGCGGTCAGAAGCTCATGTGTCCCGAGTTCACCCAGATCGGTATCCACATCGACGGGACATTTGCCGAATACGTCAAGGCACCGTGGGAACAGGTGCACAGACTGCCCCAGACCCTTGATTTCAAGAGAGGGGCCTTCATAGAACCGACATCGTGTGTTATCCACTCTGCAAAAGCGATGCAGGTCGAGATCGGAAGCAGTGTCGCAATCATCGGCAGCGGTTTGGGCGCGGTCCACGCTGCAGTTGCGAGGCTCCGCGGAGCGGCTCCGATCATCGTTATGGATATAAACGAGGTGAAGCTCGAGATCGCAAAGAAGCTTGGAGCGGATTATACGATCAATATCAACGAGCAGGATCCTGTAGAGGCGGTGATGGAGCTCACCGAAGGAAGGGGGGCGGACTATGTCATCGAAGCTGTGGGGACTGTCGCCACCTATGAGCAGGCCTTCAAACTGGTGCGTCCGGGGGGCAAGATCGCTGCTTTCGGAATCACAGGCGTAGACGATATAATAAGGGTGAAACCGTTTGATATGGTCCTCGGGGAACGGAGTATGGTAAGCTCGTGCGCCGGCGTTGGGAACGACTGGAACGACGCGATCGCACTGCTTCAGTACGACCGAATCAAGCCGGAGCCGCTCTTTTCCATGGTGGTGCCGCTCGAAGAGCTCGAGGAAGCTCTCCATGAGCTAAGAACCGACAAGAACCTCTTCAAGGTCTTCGTCTCCTCGGAGATCACAAAGAGGGAAATTCTATAAAAAAACAGTAACCGGGGGGACTCTCTCTCCCCCGGTTTTTTTTCCAGATCCTACCTGCCTTTTTCTGTCTTAAGCCTGTTGTAGTGTCCGACTATATCGCGGCCGAATCTGCTTTCCGGGTCGACGCCCGATATCTTTTTCAGGGTGTATTCAACCCCCTCCTCTTTCACCATCCGCCGAAGCCTTACGGTCTCCCCATCCTCTGGATCATCGTAGAGAAGCGCGGCCGCGCACACACATGATATGTTATCGGGAAGGATACCGGATGACAGACAGAGTTTCGCGCTCCCGATCAGCCTCTCGTCAGGCCCGAGCTTTCTGACAGGGTTCTTCCCTACCCTTTTTATGGTATCCATAATAAGAGGGTTGCTGAAACGGAGTTTGATGTCGTGGATTATCTCTCTTTTTTCCTCGCAGTCGATGTTGTCGGGATACTTTTTTACAAGAGCGTCCATGCTCTCGTTGAGCGCCCCTTCCACCACTGATACCGTAGCGCTGTCCTCGAAGGATTCGTGGATATAGGAGCGGCCTTTCAGATTTCCAAGGTACCCGAGGGCGGCATGGGCAAGATTGTAAGTATAGAGCTTTTTAGTCATCTCCGCCGTAAAATCGTCTACCGGCTTGAGCCCTTCGATGGAGGGTGCCGGCGATTTCCTCGCCATGTTGTCGTACGGAAGCCTGTGATACGCATCCGAGACAACGAGCAGCGGATCTTCGCCCTCGAACCTTCCGGGCGCGGGGACAATACGCATGACAGCGGTCCCGATAAAACCTACGTTCCGCTCAGCCCATCTCCTGAGGTCCCCGGAGAGTCTATCGAGCACCGCAGATTTCAGGATCTTCGCTGCATGGAGGCTGTTCTCGCACTGATAGATATCCACCGGAAAAGAGCTCCGCCTGAAACGCTCTTTTATACCGTCTACAATGAGGGGGGCGATATCTTCAAGTTTCTCCACCCCGACCGCCGTACTCATCACATCGGAGAGGGCGATCGCTTCGACTGCCTCATCCCGGTTCATGAGCGTGAGTGCTCTGAAACGGTCTATGGCGATATCTCTCTTTTTTCTCGTGCCCGCATCGAGGATCCGCAGTGTGTAGCTTTTTTTTTCGTTGAGCAGCTTCACGAGAGGTTCTTTGACGTCAACGAACACGATCTCATACCCGATCTCCCAGAAAAGCTGTCCCATAAACCCGCGGCCGATGTTCCCGGCACCGAACTGGACTGCACTTTTCATTGCACACCTTCTCAACCGTCGAATCAGCGGGAAGGTTGATTCAATACGGTTTTTGTTTGCTCCAAACGGTCTATACCGTTTCGCTGCAAGCTATCGAGTTACAAACAATGTCGCCTCGGACGAATAGTCCTGGACTATATTCTTAATTACAGATGGGAGAAAACGCCCTCATTCTGCCGCTCTCACAGGGTCTTTAGAATGGAGTGCTCGCACTCCTCCTGATATATATCTCATCGACCATCGATCGGTCCGAAAGAGAGAGGAGGTACAGCACAGTATTGGCGATGTCTTCAGGAGGAATAAGCACAGAATCGTCGAGGTCCGGGCGCGCGACCTTCCCGAAATCCGTATCCACCACTCCCGGGCAGATCACCGAGACCCTGATCCCGTACTCCTGCGCCTCTACGGCAAGCGACTTTGTCAAGCCCATGAGACCGTGCTTGCTTGCGGTGTATGCCGACTGGTTTTGGTATCCCTTGAACCCCACGACGCTCGACATGTTTATTATATGGCCCTTGCGTTTGGGTATCATCAATCGCATTGCCTGCTGACAGCAGAGGTATGTTCCCCTGAGATTGACGGCCATGATACGATCGAAATCCTCGATAGAGAAATCTGCGAGCTTTCCGAAATACCCGATACCGGCATTATTGACAAGGATATCGAGCCTCCCGAACTCTTCACTGACGGAGGAAAACAAAGAATCAATATCCTCCTTCTTAGAAAGATCGGCCGGGATGACGGCTGCCTCGCCGATCTCCCTCTTTACCTCTTGAAGCCCCTTTTCTGATCTTGAAGAAAGGACCACCCTTGCACCGTGCGAAGCAAGCGCAATGCTGATACTCCTGCCGATTCCCCTACTCGCACCGGTCACGAGCGCGACTCTGTCCTTGAGGTCAACGTTCATCTATTTATCCCCCTCTACTGTTACCATCTGTCCTGGGACCATATGTACTGGTCGGGATGCTCCCGCATACGCTGCTCAAAGAACCCCATCACCTCTGCGATGTCATCCTTAAGATTTTCCCCGTTGAGGTGTATCGGGGGGTCAAAACAGAGGGCTATCTTACCGTGCCGGTCCCTGAAACTGTAATGCGGGAGAACTGTTTTTCCGGTCTTCTGCCCCAGGATAAACGGTCCTCCGAATACCCTCAGCTCCTTACCGAAAAGTATTCCTTTATACTCCCCACCGAGCGCCTCCTGATCTGCAACGATAAACACGATCTCACCTTTCTTAAGAACATCAATCATCTTCAGAAGCGATTTAGCGGAACGCCTCGGGTCATACCCTGTCTCCAGGACCACTACATTACGCCCCTCCCTCATCCAATTCAAGGCCCTGTTTCCGGAAGAATCCTCGGTGAATACAGGAGCATACAATGTGCGGTAGTTCTGCGCAATGTATGCCCCTGCATACTCCCAGTTTCCGAGATGGCATGTCATGATGATGAACCCATCTTTTGACTCCAGCAATTCTTCGAAATATTGTTTCCCCTCTTTTATGTAGCATTTTGCGTTTACCCCCCGTCTCGTCTTGTGTCGGGCTTTGAGCAGCTCTCCCGCAAGACTCAACAGGTGCAGGGAATTTCCCTCTATCACCCTGCGATGCCACTCTCTGTCCTTTTCAGGAAACGCCTTCGGTATTATATCCGTATACTTCAACCCCCACTTTCCCTTTTTCGATGCTCGAAGGAAAAGCGGTGCAAAAAACCTTGCGAAAAGCATAACCAGCGGATCAGGTACAGGTGCAAAAACGTGAGAGAGTATTTTTACCAGAAACATACGGCACCACTCTATCAATAACCCGAATTGAAAAAACAGGTATCTCTACTAAGATATATAACAAACGCCCTCCTGTTCAACACATATGTACTGCTTATCATGATCCCGGAACGTACGGCTGATCTTTCTGTAAAGGAAAGGAGGGAATCTACTGCTTTACGGGAGTCACGCTCACTTTTTTCTTCTTTCCCGTGAGCTCCTCGCGCTCCCCGAATATGTTGTACACATAGAGGAGGATGTTGATCTTGGAGAACTGCCCTATCTTCAGGAACATGAGGTGGTACCTCTCTACCCGATCGTCCTTCGTGCTGGAAACATTGACGATCGAACCGAGCACAACAACCCGCTTCTCTTCTGATAGGAAGAAATCAAGCTTTAGCTTGGCATTCTGTTTCAGGCCTTTCCCTGCGATCATGGCACATCCTGTATCCGAGAGATCGATGATCTTCGCCACATGCTTCTTTTTGGAGATGAAAGGCTTGCCCCCTCCATCGGCAGACGAGTAACCGACAGGATAGAAGTTTGCCCTGATATTCGCCTGTACCCTCACACTCTGGCGTTTCTGTACCCGCTTGAGTTTGTTTGAGTGGATCAGGTACATGAGCGGGTACTCTTCATGGGAGATCTGCTGTTGAACCTTTGTTTCAAAGGAGTAGCCGGCGTCCTCCATTCTCCAGAAATAGAGATTAACCTTTCTGCCGGTCCATTTCAGCGACCTCCACCCCGACTGCCCGGACGGCTGTGTGATCACGAGATACCGCCGGTTTACCTCTACAACCCAGCTCACAAAACTCCCATAGGTGCTTTCCCGGACTATGAGCTTCTGCCTCGGGAGGAGAGCGTTGGTGTTTCTTATCCGTTTCTGATATTTCGGGAGATTAAACTCCGCCTTCTTACGGAGCTCGAGCAGTTTATTGATCATTGAGAGCTTGGATTCCTTGGACATGTTCTCATCTGCATTAATCTTCCTGATTGCAGGACGGAGGCAGCGGTCGAGCTGACGAGTGGACCAGAAAATAGACTGCGGTTTAATGAGCTTATTGCTTATCGCTATCTTCTTCAGAAACCGGATCTCCTTGAACGAGAAACCCTCTTTTCTTCCTCTTGAGAAGAACTCGTACCAGGGAAATTTGTCCTTACCACCCCTTAAACGCCATACGACTACTGCTATGATAACGAAGACAACGGCGACAATGATAATAATCCGCAAATTACAACCCTCGTTTATTTTTGCTGAAGCAGAGCATGTTTCGGATGTAACATACTACTCATATGCCCTCTTATAGATGTTCGACAAGTCACATGAAATAATTTAGTTCTTGAGTAATGAAAACATCGTATGTTTTAAAGGTACTGTTAAGGACAGAACACCCCTTTAAACGGGACTGTTACCAAGAACCATGCAGAGCATTCATCATAAATACATGAATCAAAACCGCGGCCTCTCATCCCGGAAAAAGCCGGATCCACAGGACACAGTATCGTGAATGACAGTATATAATATATTGAACTCAGCGCATTCTATCAACACCTTATCCCCTGCTCCCGGAGAATGCTCACATGAGAGGGATATCATCTCCTGAGGCAGTAAAAACCCGCGAAGGACGCGAAACATCCTGTTATCCTACCGTTCTCACCCGATATTCCAACAATATTATTGATATGTGATGCTGCCTGCAGGTATCGTTTTCCATGTAAATTGCGTGCTCATTCTCCGTGGGATTAATATATTATTATCAGCATACTACTATCTCCGGAGGCATCAATGGAACTCGGAATAAAACGAAAGGTCGTGCTCGTAACAGGAGCCGGAAGCGGTATCGGCGCTGCCGTTGCCCGCGCCTTCTGTAAAGAACAGGCAACGACCGTCTTTACAGATATCGACGAAAGCGGACTTAAAAACGCGGTAAAAGGGCTGGGCAGTTGCAGCAGCTATATGGTGTGCGACATCTCCCAAAGGGCCAAGGTAAAGCAGCTGTTTTCTGAGATAGGAAGACTGTACGGAACGCTCCATGTACTGGTAAACTGTGCCGCAGTCAACACCGCGGCCTGGGTCCAGGATCTGAAAGAAGAGGACATCGAGAGAGTGGTTGCGGTAAACATAAAAGGATACATATACACAACGGTCGAGGCCATTCCTATGATGAAGGCTTCGGGTTTCGGGAGGCTGATCTACATAAACTCCACTTCCGGGCTCAAGGCTTCTGCCGGCCTCTCCTTATACTCTGCATCCAAATATTTCGACAGGGGTTTTGCCATATCTACCGCCCTCGAGGTCGGCGAGCACAATATCACATCAAACTCAATATGCCCCTCGGACATATACCCAGAAGGCGATATAGAAGCGAAGAGCTGGAGGACCCCGTCCCTCCTGGAGGTATCGATCTTGAAGGAAGGCGTTAAAAGCTTCGAGGAGCTTATAAGGAAACGCAAAGAAAAAAATCCTATGAAAAGGTCGTGTACAGCCGATGACATTGCACAGCTCGCCCTGTTTCTCGCAAGCGAGCGGGCGGGATTTATCAACGGCCAGAGTATCGGCGTAAACGGCGGGTCTGTACCGTACTGACGCGACAGTGTATGTCAGCGCGGCGTTATAAAGATATACCGGATAATTATTCGGGTGGCTGACTATGTTAATCAATGCCTTGTGAATAATTCGTATCGTCAACTGTAGAATACATTTACCCAGCCGCCAGTGAACCTGTCAGGTTCAGGAGTCTTCGGAAGTATCCGGTGCATTATTCATCGGATACTCATCACCCATGCGTGACCCCTGCGCGATACCCCCGGTTATTTACTCATATTCCTCATACACTACCCACTCGATTCCGGAAGATCCATATTTAAAACTTCTTTCTTTATTATTGATGATATATTAATATAACTTTATGCTAAATGCGCCTGT
>Ga0307379_10005454_pt1 | contig 17706 bp, 18 predicted proteins | sample UN2MG_FD_202237 | JGI IMG/M metagenome (GOLD analysis project Ga0307379, IMG submission 202237) | Soil microbial communities from Risofladan, Vaasa, Finland - UN-2 | ecosystem: Environmental > Terrestrial > Soil > Coastal area > Acid sulfate soil | place: Finland: Risofladan, Vaasa | collected... | reverse complement strand
CTCCTGTTTGCTGTAATTCTTCTGTTGGTGTAGGTTTTTCAACTACTTTTTCTTCTTCTGTTTTCTCCTCTGGTTTACTGGTGGTAGCCTCCTCCGTTGTTGTCTCTGGTCTGGCTGTGGAAACACTTTCCTCCTTAGTGGGAGAACCAAGCATACCAATGATGGCAATAAAAGCTGTAAACACCCCCAATCCAGTCAGGATTGGATGCCGTCTAAACCAGCTTCTCAAGTCGGTTTGGCAATGTGGACATTTTGTTGCTTTATCATCAATTTCTTTCTGACAAGCTTTACATTTTTTCATTCTTTCTCACCTCTTTTCCTTTTTTATTTTACCATAAAAACTGAGGCCAAACTATCTCTTGACAAACTATGGAAAACCAACATAAACTGACAAGTGGGGCAAGCTATTTTTCAAGTTTAGGACATCGGGTTTTCATCCCGAAGATCGAGGGTTCGAATCCCTCCGGGGTCACAGGCAAGGAATTGTGCCATCCGGATCAATTTGCTGGTTGCAGGAAACTTCAAAAAAGTGGTGAATGAAGCGATAATAAAATTGCACACCTAAACCCCGACATTCGCTTTCATTCTCTAACAATAATGTTTTCATCCCAAACTAAAGCGGAAATCTTTGGCGTTTCTTCTCTGCGCAATCCTGGAGTGACTCTTATCGTAGCCACTCCTCTTTCTAACACATGCCAAAGATACCTGTGTTCCTCCCAACCAAAACCCAATACAAGACCAATTCGGGTGCACACATTAGTTTTTCTACGCTCACCAAAAATTAATGGAAAAAGTAAATGGTGACCTCGGGCAGTATCTGCTACCAAAAATGGTGTTCCAAGTTCTTTGCTAATTTGTAAAATCTGTTCATCAGGCATCTTTTTATCAATATCTGCAAATGCTATAAATTTAGTGTTTTCTAGTAGCGATCTTGGATCACCAAACCAGCACTCACTAAGCCCTCCATGAGGCAATGGCGAAGAGTTCGCTAGTTGCCAATCAATAGAAGAATAAATAACGTTAGTAATTCCAAATGACACTGGCTCTAACCCCCATTCTTTTGCCAGCCTGTTCCTTTGATCATCAATCCACTGCCAAGATAGTTTTTTCAGATCAAGGGCAACTTCTAAAGGAAAGGCTACTGCCGCTTCTTTTTGAATATATTCTTTCTTGTCTCGTTCCCGGTCGTAATAATAAAAACAACCAGCAACAGCCGCAATATCAACAAAATCACTAAATCTTTTCCAAAGATACCTTATTGCTTCAAGCGATGGCTTGCCTATCAAATCCCCCATCTCTTGAAAGACAACTCTTTGCCTTTCTATCGAAGTATGTGCCCCCTCATAATCCCAAACCGGCATCCCTAACCTAGTAAGATCGTCCCACAGTCTTTTACGCAAAGAATAATCTCGTGGTATTTCAGGCGACATTTATCTTTTAAAAAGCTGCCCCTTCCCGGGCAGCACAAATAAAGATACTTATTTATTATAACATTTTTTTCAATAAACGCTCATCTAATTTAACAGAAGAAAGCTAGAATTTTTGTATAATAGATCACCATGAACGTGAGCTATTTTTTGGATATCGTCACGATAGCCTACTATTTTCTTGTCCTGAATTTGCGTCCCGCGCGTATCAGCAGACAGACGTCTTTCCAAACTGGAGTACCTATAAGGTCATAATTATGGTTTAATTCTACCAAAAAACCTGCTTGAAATCGCTGAATAAACCCAGAACTGGTTTAAACCAACTTGCATGAGGGTCACAACATTGCTGAACTAATAGGATCCCTCTAGCAGTTCAAAATCTAACAACTCGTCGCCTTCTTTAAACATAAAATCTGCCTTAAGAACTAAACCTTTTAAAACTACCGGAAGCCAATGCTTATCGTCGGACCACATTGAATCAAAAGGAATTTCATCTTTTCTAAACCATTGCGGCTTCATTTCTTCGGTTTCCGTAGGCGCTCCCTCCCATTCATCTGCTAAAAACACACAAACTTGTTGGTTAAAATCCGGTTGATGAGGAAAGTAGAAGTTTAAGGTCGCTACTTGACGATAAGAAGTCAGAGTTACTCCAATTTCTTCTCGTGTTTCTCTTAAGAGTGCCTCTTTAATTGTTTCGCCTTGCTCGGGCTTACCGCCGACTCCGTTCCACCTTCCTTTACCAAATCCTCTCTTTTTCATCGCGAGTAAAACTTCACTGTCTTTAACTAACAAGCAAAGAGTCACTTGTTTTAACTGTTCAGTTAAAGTTTTGTGATATTCATCAAGTTTCATTTAGGCATATTTTAACATTTATGTTCCACCCCCCTACGGGCCAAACTTGATTCCATTTTCAAACCCGTGGGGGTTACCATTTATTAGACTTTTTAAAGATGGTTCTCTTCCGCTTCCTTCTCCATCTTTTCGAGTCTAGTATAGTAATTAGGAATTTCATTTAAGTGAGCCAGGGCAATTTTGCCAGTTATTAAGGGGTCATCGTTACTGACATTAGTATGAGAGTCGACTAAACCATGTTCTAATTCAATATCCATTCCCTTTCTAAACTGCTCAATATCAAATTTATCCCACTTTATTCCTAACTGTTCACCAATTTTTTTAGCCTCACCAGTATTAAAGTGTTTTTTGCTGCTCAAGCTTGTCACCTCCTTTCTTAAGAAGCAATCTCGGTTGCCCGTCGCCAAAGTAGTTCCCTTTCCAGCCATAAATTTTAAAGCCTGACTTTAGATACAAAATAATTGCGCCAATATTGTAAGGGTGAGTGACAATTTTTATTAATTTGTAATCTCTAAGTAAACTAAAAGCTTTCTTTACCACCATCCTGCCAATTCCTTTTCTTTGATAGTTTGGAATTACTGCCACTGTCATTATCTCTGCCTCACCCTTTCCCCTTTTTTCTATAGCAAAATAGGCGACAGGGATATCATTTTTGTAGACAATATAAGGGGTGCTATCTTTAAAAAAATCAAGCATTTCTTCTAAATTTTTAAAGATAAAATCAAAGTTTCGCGTGAAAGCCTTGTTGTCTAAATTAAAAACTAGCTCGGTGTTTTTTTCTAGGTTAATTTTTTTTATTTTTATGGACATTATTTCGATTTTATCATAAACAATAAACCTCACAAATAAAGACCCCATTAAATTTAGAAATTTGGGACTTTTTGTTAACTACTCATATCTTTCGGCATTTCGGCTCTAACGATGGAGGCAAATTTTTCATCAATCGCCTCTAGAAGGTCGGTTAACATCTCAATGCTTTCTTTAGGTGCCTCTGCCTCTAATTTATTGACGATTGCCTCGGCAAGTTTTTGACGTCTTTCTGCTTTTGCTTCAGGTGCGCATGGACGAGCTAGGCATTGAAGGAATGCTTCACCAAGCTCTCCCGATAATCTTTTAGTCGCTAATGCCTCATGTTCTTCTCTCCCCATCTTTTTCACCCCCTTTCAGCTATGGTAATCTTTTTTCCAATTGTCGTTGTTGGTCCGTGGCCTGGGTAAACCACAGTTTTTTCGGGAAGTTGGAAAAGTTTTTTAAGAGAGTTTTTGAGTTTTTTAGACGAAGCATAGGAAAAATCGGTTCGGCCTACACCTTGGGCAAAAACGGTGTCACCAGAGAATAAAATTCCTGGTGTGAACAAAGCAATACTACCGGGAGTATGGCCTGGAGTTTCAATTACCTTTAATTTTTCTTTACCAAACTTAATTAAATCCCCTTCTTTGACAAATTTATCAGGCGGCAATATCGGATCAGTTCTAATCTCTGTAAAATATTGAGCGGTTGCGCCTGACTTTTTAAGAAGAAATAAATCAGCTTTATGCATCAGAAAAGGAATTAGATAAGCCAGTTTTAACTCAGTGACGGCTAAAACATGGTCAAAATGGCCATGGGTTGCCACAATGAATATTGGTTGAATTTTTAAATCTTGAATTTTGCGAATGATAAAGTCAGCATCATCGCCAGGGTCTATAATTACCGCTTCACTTCGCTCTTCATCCCAAGCAAGATAGCAATTGGTCTGAAGTTGACCGACGATTAAACGTTCAATCTTCATGAGGAAGTTTAAGGTGAAGAAAGTTCAGATTCGATATCAGCCAGCTCTTGATCAATCTCTGTCAGGTCCGTTGAGTTTAGGTCTGCTTCAATGTCGACAATTTCATCAGAGGTACTCTGCTTTTCCAAAGCGGTCGTAGAAGTATCACTTTCAGTAATTGGTAGTTTTGAAGAAGCAGAAGTGGGTGTAGGGGTTGGCATCACTGTCTCTGTGGACTTAGTTTTTTGTTTAACCACCAAAACGTAACCAGCAGCGATAATCACAACCACTAAACCAACTGCCGCCAAAATAACACCCAGTTTTTTAAAAGGTTTAGGTTTGTTCAAATCAGGGCCGATTATTTCTTTAACTGGTTCAGGTGTTGGTTCCATTTTTATTCTTCCTGCCCGACTCTTAAGCCTTTAATATCTCCAATCAGATGAACCAAGAGTCGATGGACTTCAACTAATTGTTGCTTGGTGCCCTTAATAAGATCTTTCACATCAGCAAACGCTTCTTCGGGATTTTCATTGTTCAAAATATCTCCAAAACCTGCTTGAGCCTCAGCCAAGGCTGTTTCTGCCTCATCGAGTTTTTCTTTGGTAGTGGCTAAGGTCGCTTTGACATCAGTGGTGTCAATTTCTTCTCCTTCGGCTTCAATTTTTGCCAGTCTTGAATCAATTCTAGCAGTCAAACGACGGAGACGACTAGTGGCGGTTTGAAATCTTTTAGTTAAACGATTAAAGAACAACCTGGCTCTCTCTTGACGTCTTTCTGTTAACTTGGCAGCGATGGTCGCTCGGTGTTCTTGAATCAGTTGATGCCTAACCTCAATTTTTTCTCTCACTCGAGTTCTGATTTCCTGGAGCTTTTCTTGACGGGCTGTGACCGGTGAGGTAGTAGGAGTATTAGTCTCTTGAGCCAAAATCGGAGAAACAACCAAAAAGCAAAACAAAAGAAGAGTAATTATCTTCGGCAAGCGTTTCATCGCATTTTAAACTATAACTTTTTTTCTAATTTTTTGTCAAGTGCGATTGTTTTTACTTTTATCGCCCTCCGACCAGTTCTTTTTCTTAAATAATAAAGTTTTGCCCGGCGAACTTTACCCCTTTTTTTAACCGTGATTTTTTTAACCCAAGGGGAGTTGGCTGGCCAAATTCTTTCCACGCCAATGCCACCAATGGCAATTTTTCTAACCGTAAACATTTTGTTTTCGCCTCGGCCTTTAATGGCAATAACAATGCCTTCAAAAGATTGGAATCTAGTTTTGTCTCCCTCTTTAATTTTTTGTTGGACGCTGATTTGATCGCCAACGCAAAATTCGGTTTCGCCAATTTTGATTCGGTTAGCCATATGACGCAATTTTAACAGAGAAACCCTTATTTTTCAATAAAAAAATTAATTTATTGACAAAATCGTCGCTTAATTTTAGAATTCAAAAGCTAATTTATCTTTGCGATAAAATCATGATTATCGAAAGAACTGAAAAAAAAGCCGGAGCCCAAATAGTTGTTGGTGCTCAATATGGCGACGAAGGAAAAGGCAAAATATCAGCTTTTTTAGCTTTCAGAGAACAAGCAGTGATGGTCGTTCGTGCAGGAGTTGGCCCAAATGCAGAACACGGCATTTTTCTCGCCGAGAACGGGCCTTATCTTAAAGTCAATCAGCTGCCTTTAGGTTGGGTGTTGACAAAAAACTCCCAAATCAGGATTGGCTCAGGTGTTGCCGTCAACCCCAATTTGTTTTTAGAAGAAATTAAGAAATTTGAATTACAGGAACGAGTTATGCTTGACTATCGTTGTCCAATTATCACCCGAGAGCATATTCAACAAGAAGAAAAAAGTAAAAAGATGGAAAATATCGGCTCTACTTTTAGCGGTAGTGGGTATTGCCACGCCGACCACGCTCTAAGAGTTGCCAAACTTGCTAGAGACATTCCAGAACTAAACCCATACCTCACTGATGTGGTGGTAGAAATAAATGAAATAGCTGGCACTGATGTGGTAGTTGTAGAATCCAGCCAAGGAACCTACCTATCTTTGGCCATTTCTCCAGATTATCCCAATGTCACCTCTGACAACGTCACGGCGATGGCCGCCGCCGATGATGTTGGTTTAAATTGGCGAAAATTAAAAGAAGTTATTTTAGTCTTAAAAACCATGCCTACTCGCGAGGGCGTCGGTTCTCTTGGAAGCAAAGAATTGTCTCCTGAGGAAATCAAAAGGGAAGGATTGCAAGAATACAGTTCAATCGGCGGCGTTATTCGACGAAAAGGAAGGAAAATCAATTTTGAAATGCTTGCTTATGCTGTCGAGATTAATGGCGCCACCCAAATTGCTTTAACTTTTTGTGACCACTATGACCCAAACGTTAAGGGTGCAGGAAATAGAGATCAAGTTACTAAAGAAATTTGGCGGCTAGTCGAAAGAATCCAAAAGGAAACAAATGTTCCCGTTACTATGTTGGAAACAGGCAAACTATGGCACAACATTGTTGACTTAACCGATAGAAATATCGACTTAAGTAGAATAAGAGGCGAAATTAGATTTCCTATTAACGGATTTTCCATGGGCCAACCAAATAATCAAAATCAAATTTTTTAACCTTTTTCTCTAATGCCTCAGCCACTTTTTCCACCAGTTCACCGTCACCTAAAAGGTTAAATGAGGCAATCTTCAACTTGGGTCCCAAAGCAACAATCGGTAGTTTGCGGGTTAAACCACAGAGTTTAAGGATGTAGTATTCCACTGTGTTTGGTCTCCACTATATGATTTATTTTAATCAACTGGTGAAAACTTATCAAGCTATTGTCCTTGTTAATAATAAAAAGCTTTTGAGAGAGGAGTTTGGGCATCGGTGGTGACCCAGAGACCAAGTTTTCGGAAGGCACTTTCATCACCTTGAGCGGGAATATGAGTGGTGTGCATTTTACAGTATCTTAAATGAGTTAAGCACTTAAGGGCTTGGTTGGCGGTCGGATTGGTGGTACTGGCAATTGAAAGAGTAGTTAAAATTTCACTTAAATTTAAACTTTCTGATTTTTCTTTAAGAATTGTTTGTTTGACTCGATTAACGCCATTGACAATGTTTGGTGACAAAAGATGAATTTTGTCAGGAATTTCGGCTAAGATTTTGATAGCATTCAGAACCGCGGCTGCTTCGGCATGAAGCAGGGGTGAATTTTTACCGGTAACAACTTGACCATTGGGCAACTCAATGGCAGCACCGCAATAAGTGGCTCTTTCCCCTTTGTTTTTCTTTTTAATCGCCTCTTTAAGCGCCTTTCTGGCAGCTGGCACGACTTTTCTGTCTTCAGGTTTTAATCCCAATTCTCTCATCAGCATTTCGGTTCTTTTAAGGGCTTTTTTGCTGGCCAGACCTTTTTTAATCTCAGTCTGATGACGGAAAAAGCGGAAAATAATCTCTTGCCGGGCCGCCTCTTGAACTATTTGGTCATCAATTATCCCTTCACTGATGTAATTGACGCCCATATCAGTTGGAGATTGGTAGATATCTTTTTTAGTAATCTTTTCCAGGATTTTTTTAAGAAGCGGAAAGGATTCAACATCCCGATTGTAATTGACAGCAGTTACTCCGTAAGCTTCTAAGTGAAAGGGGTCAATGAGATTAAAATCTAACAAATCTGCGGTGGCGGCTTCATAGGCAATATTAACTGGGTGTTTTAAAGAAAGATTCCAAACTGGAAAACTTTCAAACTTTGCATAGCTGCTTTGGTGACCACGCTGATAATCATGGTAGAGTTGACCTAAGCAAGTGGACATTTTGCCACTGTTAGGACTAGGAGCGGTCACCAAAACAATCGCTTTGGAAGTCTTGATAAAAGGATCGGCTCCATAGCCTTTTTTACTGACAATCAAATCAATATTCGCTGGGTAACCCGGAATTTCTTTTCTTTTATATGTTTTTAAACCTAGGCGTTTCAGTCTTTTCTCAAATTCCAAAGCAACTGGCTCTTCTTCAAAGCGGTTGATGACCACGGCAGTCACTGGCAACCGACAATTTTTCAATTCGCCTAAAATTTTTAAAGTGTATTCTTCATAATTGAGATTGACATCACCATGAATTTTGCCCTTCTGAAGTTCTTTGGCGCTGACGCAAACTAAAATTTCCAAGTTTTTTTTTAACCTTTGAAGTAGAGTAAGTTTGGCGGTGGGGTCATAGCCGGGCAAAACTCTGGCCGCATGGCCATCAAACAAAAGCTTGCCACCAAATTCCAAATAAAGCTTTTTGGAATTTGCCAGTCTTTGGCGAATGGCTTGCTCTTGAGCCTTTAAATACTTTTCGGTATTAAAACCAATTGGCAGTTTTTTAGTCATCCTTTACATTCTACTTACTACTTACCCAAAGGTGCGGCTAAATAATCTAAAAGGTGAGTTAATTGTTTTTGAGTGATTTTTCCTGCCCGGACATAAAATCTTAAAGTTGGTTTTATTTTCAGAGCCGTGTGTAAAGTGTAGCCTTTCTCTGCCAATTGTTCGGCTCCTCCTTGCTCCCTATCAAAGACGACAACCACATCTTTAACAACTAAACCGTTTTCTTCCAGCACCTTGATTGCCTCCAATTTACTGTCAGCTCTGGTTACCAGGTCGTCGACAACAAGAGCAACTTCACCTTTCCGGTAAACACCGTCGATTTTTCTTATTTGGCCATGAGTCTTTTTATCCATTCTCGGCGTAATTTGAGGTTTTCCCAGTTTATCCGACATTGAAGAAGCTAAAGCGACGGCTGCTAAAGGAATACCGGCAAGGCAATCATATTTTATTCCATCAGCCTGTTCTATTAAAGCAGAAACTGCCTTTTGCTTAGCTTCTAGGCGAGACTGGAGGATTCTTAAGTCAATGTAAAAAGGTGAGAGAGGGGCATTAGGATGTTGCTCGTGCAGTTTCAAACGCCAGCCTTTTTTAAAATCAAATTGAATCGCTCCGGCTTCAAACAAACTTAAAGCCAGTTTTTCCTGAGTTTTAGTCAACTTTTCAGACACTTTGCGATATTGGTTAATCATGGCTCTTAAAATTTCTGTTTGCCGTCGCGCCGCTTGGGCAAAATCAGGGCCTTCAGAAGCAAAAATGATTCCTCTTGATGAATTGATAATCATCCCTAAGCCTTGACTATCTTGACTAGCTTTAACTGTTTTTTCTACATCACCGCCCTGCTTACCAATCCCCGGAATTAAAAAAGGTAAATCAGGAGCGATTTTTCTCACCTGAACTGATTCCTCAGGATAAGTGGCTCCCACCACTAAACAACAATTCCCGTTTTTATTCCATTTTTTGGCCACTTGGTAGGCAACGACTTGGTAAAGGGGCACTTTACCAAGGTAAGGATGGTCAACAATCAAATCTTGAAATTCTCCCGCACCTGGATTTGAAGTTCGGCAAAGAACAATAATCCCCTTATCTTTTTGATCTAAAAAGGGTTGTAAGGCTTCTTGGCCCAAAAAAGGATGGACGGTAATCGCATCAACACCAATGGTGTTAAAAGCTGCCTCTACATACCCCAGGTTGGTGTTGCCAATATCAGCTCTTTTGGCATCCAGAATTAGAGGAATACCAGGGTATTCGGCGTGAATATAACGGCTTGTTTTAATCAAAGCAGCTAAGCCTTTGCTTCCTTGGGCTTCATAAAAGGCAATGTTTGCTTTATAAACACAAACTAAATCATGAGTGGTATCGATTATTTCTTTATTGAATCTAAACATCGCTTTTTCAATGCCAACTCCCTTTCTCACCATTTCTGGAATTCTGTCGTATTGGGAGTCTAAGCCAACACAAACAAAATTATCTTTTTGCCATCTTTTTTCCAGCATTTCTATGAAATGGCTTTTTGTTTTTCCTGCCCTTTTTGTTCTAGACATTTTTCACCTCCTTTCATTAGTTTGAAAATTTACCACAATTTTTCGCCTGTTCTTTCTTCGTAATCAATCCCCGTCTCCGCCCATCCACACTCTCGGCATCTGACAAAAATGAGTCCTGATCCAATGTTTTCATCTGCTGGCCGTAGCACAGCCTCCAGAGAAGGTTTTTGGCAATTCAAATTAGGACAAACTCCCTCGTAAAAGTTAATAGTTTGCTGTCTCAATTCTTTAATTGTGTTTCTTGTTCGTTGAAGCTCAGGTGAATTTGACATTTTATTATCTTCTTTTTTTTGGCCAGCGGCTAAAAACTGGGCCATCTTGGCAAACAAGTCTGTCCCCTCGGCTGCATGATCCACAAACACCGAAACCACACTTGATTATCGCCTCCAAACTTACTTGATACTTTACCCTATAAGTTTTACAAATGTCAACCACTTTTTCAAGCATTGGTTCTGGACCACAAGCGTAAACAGAGCCTATCTTTTCTTCCGATAATATTTTCTCTTGAGCCTCAGTGGCCAACCCCTGGCGACCTTTGCTACCATCTTCAGTGGTAACCAAAACTTTCATGCCTAACTTTTTAAATCTTTTTTCAAACAAGAGTTCTTTTTTTGTTTTGGCGCCGATAATAACTGTTGCCTTTGATTTGCTAAGCAATTTTTCTGCTAAAAAATATAAGGGGGCAACTCCATAACCGCCACCAACCAAAAGATGATTTTTATCTTTTTTCTTAAAAACGCCTTTTCCAAATGGACCTCTAAACCAAATTTTATTTCCTTTTTTCAATTTATGTAATGCTTTGGTAAAATTTCCCACTTTAGCCACAGTAAAGGTTAAAGGATTATTATCAACGATGGCAAATGGTTTTTCCGCTATTCTTGGTAGCCAGACAAGAATAAATTGGCCTGGCTGGGCTTTAATTTTAGCTTGAGTGACAAAAGTTTTAACTTTGTCATTTTCTGTCACCACCCTGGTGATAGTCGTTGGTTGGGGTAAACTAGTCTTCATGACTAATGCCGCAAAAATCAGTTATTGATTGATAATTATGTTTTTTCATAAACTCTTTAATTTCTTCATTAATTTTTTTAAAAACTTTAAGGCCCCGATAATAAACTGCCGAACCTATTCCTACTGCTTTGGCTCCAGCCATCATCATCTGGATAGCGTCATATCCAGAAGTAACGCCGCCGATGCCGATCACCGGCACTTTAACACTGCTAACAACATCATAAACACAGCGAACGGCGATTGGTCTAATGGCCGGTCCAGAAATGCCTCCCCTTTTATTGGTTAATATTGGTTTTCCTGACTCAACATCAATTACCATGCCGATTAAAGTATTAATCGCTGAAATAACATCAGCTCCTCCATCTTCAGCAGCTTTGGCAATTAATTTAATATCAGTCACATTTGGAGAAAGCTTAACAATAATAGGAATTCTAACTGATTTTTTAACCGCCCGAGTGACCGTAAAAGTGTCTTTAACACTAACTCCAAACGGTTGACCAAATTCAGATTCGGTATTAGGACAAGAGATATTCAATTCCAAAAAGTCAGGTTCAGCAGAAGCAAGTTTTTTAGCTGCCTGAACAAATTCTTTAACAGTTCCCCCGAAAAAACTAGCAATAATTTTTGTTTCACCGAGAAGTCTCCTTAATTTTTTTATTTCCTCAACCTCTTGTTCGACTCCCGGATGGGTTAAACCAACGGCATTGATCAAACCATCTTCCCAAGCCAAAACGGTGGGATTCTCGTGGCCTTCCCTTGGCAACAATCCGCAGGACTTAGTCGTCACCGCTCCTGCTCCTGACTTGGCCACTCGGGCTAAAAGCTCGGCTTCTGTTCCTAAAATACCTGAAGCCAAAACAAGAGGATTTTTAAAAACTTTGCCACAAATTTTAGTTGAAAGGTTTAAAACCACCTTATTTTTCCAAAACCGCCTTTTAATTTATTGGCTTAATTAAACAATGAACTGCGCCACCAGCTTTTTTGAATTCGGAGACGTCAATTTCTTTGACTTGAAAACCTAATAAAGTAAATCTTGTCGCCAGCCCTTTTAAGCCCTGCGGGCTAATAATCTTTTTTTGGCAGACCAATGAATTCAAACAAAAATTAAAAGCCTCTTCTTTTTCTGCTGTAATTAAATTGGGAAAGATTTTTTTAATCAACTGACAAGAACCATCAGTAAACGCTTGAGGGTAAAAAACAGCCGTCTTTTTATCTAAAACGCATAAAGCCATATCAAGATGATAAAAGTAGGGACTGATTAATTTTAAAGAAATGACTTTTTTACCAAAAAGTTTAGCTATTTTTTGATGAGCTTTTTTTGTGGTTCTAAATCCCCAACCAGCCAAGATTTTTTCTTGATGAAATAAAAAATCACCGCCTTCAAAACTGAAACCGTTGCTAAGTTGGTAAAGTTGATAACCATTTTTTTTAAACCACTGGCTGTAAATTTTACCTTCCCTTTCCCTTTGGGGATGATAGAAATTGGCTTGAACAAAGTTTCGATGATGAAGAACTCCAGCGTCGGCGCTAAAAACCAAATCAAGGAAACCCTTTTTTGGCTCAATGCTAACTGTCTCTACGCCTAAGAAGTTTTCAATTAACCTCCTTAATTTTTGCCATTGATAGATTGCTTTTTCGCGATTAACTTTTTGTTTTACATCTATCCAAGGATTAAGCTGATGTTTAGTTTGAAAGTAACGGGGATGGCACATTAAAACTTTTGTCATTAATCCAAAAAAAATCTAGAGTTTTGGCTCTAGGATTCAATTATGAAAAAAGTTTGTTGGTTTTGTCAAGGGGGAATTTAGTTTAGGAAATGATTTTTTTTATCTTTTTTGCCAGTATGTCTGAGTATTTAACTCCGTAAGGAAGGGGCATTCGTTTTTGGCGGCCTAGGGTGTTTACAAAAACTAAAACAACTTTATCCTTCCCTTGATTTTGCTTTAAAAGCTTATTTAATTCAACCAATTTTTGGGGTGAAATTCGATGGGGAATTTTGACTTCAAACTCATCACTGGCTTTGACTTGAGAAACTTGGTTGCTTTTCATCATTGTCTCCATAGTTCCAGCGTTTTCGATCAAAATCGATAAAGTCTCTTCACGATATTCTACCCTTCCTTCAGCTAAGATAATTTTATCTTTTACCCAACATGTTCGTGTTTTTTGAAAAATCTTAGGGAAAATCACCAAATCTAGCGTGCCAGTATCATCCTCAACTTTAGCAAAAGCCATTTCTTGACTATTTTTCCTAGTCAAAACAATCCTTAAATCGGAAATGACTCCGCCAATTTTAACCGTTTGACCTTGGTGCTGATCTTTATCCAGCTGAAAAAGTTTATGAGTCCGAAAATTTTCTATCTGAGCTAAGGAAGAAGTTAGAGGATGTTCGGTAAGATAAAAGCCCAACAATTGTTTTTCCAATGAAAGCAATTCTTCTCGATTAAATTCTTCCATCTGGGGTAAATTATCTTCATAACCAGCTTGACCACCCGGATTGTTTTCAAAGAGACTGGTTTGACCATTTGCTTTCTCTTTTTGAATTTTAGCGCCTTTACTGCGAATATTATCCAAACCTGAAAGCATGGCCGCTCGCTTACCAATGCCAAAAATATCCATCGCCCCTGCTTTAATTAAACTCTCCAAAACCTTCTTGTTAACTTTTTGGGCATCAACTCGCAGACAAAAATCAGTCAATGATTTAAATTGGCCCCCTACTTCTCGAGCGTTTAAAATGGCTTCAATCGCTGCTTGGCCAACATTCTTAATCGCCGATAAGCCAAAACGGATAGCTTTATCTTGAAAAGAGCCGGGGTTTTCTTCGATGGTAAAATCAACATAAGAACGATTAATGTCTGGTAGCAAAACTTTAATGTCCATTCGCCGGCACTCATTGACCGCCGTCGTTATTTTTTCATCTTTCGTCGGACCAGATGAGCTTCCCGCTTCGGCGGTAAGTAAAGCCGCCATAAATTCAACCGGATAATTGGCTTTCATGTAGGCAGTTTGGTAAGCGATCATCGCATAGCATGAAGCGTGACTTTTGTTAAATCCATAAGCACCAAAAGGTTCAATCTGCCGAAACAATTCTTCTGCCTTTTCTGAAGTTAAGCCGTTTTCAATACAGCCTTGAACAAATTTATTTTTCAATCTACCCATCTGCGGCCGATGCCTTTTGGAACTCATGGCATGACGAAGTTTATCAGCCTCGCCCCAAGTGTAACCAGCAATTTGGGTGGCAATCAAAAGGACATCATCCTGAAAAGTAATCAAACCATAGGAACGAGAAAGAATCTCTTTTAACTGCGGAGCAAGGTAACGAATCTGCTGGGGATTGTGTTTTCGGCGAATAAACTCAGGAATTACTTGCATCGGCCCAGGCCGGTATAAGGCAACCATGGCCATTAAATCGAAAATTGTCGTCGGTTTTAATTCTTTGATATATCTTTGCATGCCGCTTGATTCCAATTGGAAAACACCCACCGTAGAAGCTTTTGAAAGTAGGTCAAATGTTTTCTTATCATCCAAAGGAATTTCAGAAAGGTCAACTTCTTTACCGCTGGCTTTTTTAATAATGCCTAAACAATGCTCTAAAGTCGAGAGATTTCTTAATCCCAGGAAATCAATTTTCAAAAGCCCGATTGCTTTTTCGTTGGCATCAAGATCAGTGGAATACATATCATATTGAGTGACTCGCTTTTTCTTGGTTTTTGGTTCTAACTGTAAAGGCACGTAATTAGTTAAGGCTTTATCGCCGATGACCACCCCAGCCGCATGGACTGAAGCATGACGAGCAACACCCTCAACTTTTTTGGCTAAATCCAAAAGCTTTTTGTATTCTGGTTGGCGATAAAAATTGGCTAATTCTGGAACGGAATCCAAAGCTTTGGTAATTGAGTGGTTAAAAGGAATTAATTTGGCAATTTTATCAGGTTCTGAATAAGGCATACCTAAAACTCGGCCAATATCCCGAATCGCTCCCCGGGCTTCCATTCGACCAAAGCTAATAATGTGGGCCACTCTTTCTTTGCCATATTTGTCAACGACATAATCAATCACTTCATCTCTTCGGTCGTCAGCAAAGTCAAGGTCAATATCTGGTGTGGAGGGTCGCTCAGGGTGCATGAATCGCTCAAAAGGTAGCTGAAAATATAAAGGGTCAATACTAGTGATTCTTAAAGCATAGGAAACAATAGAACCAGCCACTGAACCCCTGCCCGGACCGACTCGAATGCCTTGTTTTTTCGCCCAATTGACAAAATCCTGAACAATTAAAAAGTAGGTTGAGTAACCTTTGCTAATAATCACGGACAGTTCATATTCGACCCGTTTTTTGATCTCTTCGGTAATTCTTGGGTAACGTTTTTTTAAACCGTCTTCCACCAATTCTTTTAAATATGAGTCAGGTGTATAACCTTCAGGAACATCATATTTGGGCAAATGCCACTTACCCACTTCCATTTCTAAATTACATTTTCTGGCAATTTTTCTGGTATTTTCGATGGCTTCTGGGTAATCTTTAAAAGCCTCGATCATTTCTTCTTGCGAACGAAGATAAAAGTCAGGCGAATTAATCATTGTCAGCCGGTTTTTATCAGCAATCGTTTTTTGAGTTTGAACCGCCAGCAAAGCGTCTTGGGCCTCAGCGTCATCAGCATTAACATAATGAACGTCGTTGGTAGCAACAAGCGGAATGCCAAGTTTGCGGGAGAGCTTGATTATTTTTTGATTAGCTTTTTTTTGGTCAGGAATTTTGGGGTGGTGTTGAATTTCAAGATAAAAATCTTTGCCGAAAATTTCCTGATATTGCTTGACTTTTTCCTCAGCTTTTTTATTCTCATTTTTAAGCAGTAAAGCGGGAATTTCTCCTTGAAGACAAGCAGAGGTGGCAACCAAACCCTTAGAATATTGTTTTAGAAGTTCCATATCAATTCTGGGTTTGTAGTAAAAACCTTCCAAATGAGCCAGAGTGGTTAACTTAATCAGGTTTTTATAACCAACTTCGTTTTTAGCCAACAAAACCAGATGATTTCTGTCAGCGTCAACATTAGCCTCTTTATCAAAACGAGAGCGTGTGGCTAAATAGGCTTCCATGCCAATAATTGGTTTGACGCCAAATTCCAAACCAGCCAAATAAAATTTATGAGCGCCATACAAAACTCCATGGTCAGTTAAAGCCAGAGCATCCATGCCCAATTCCACCGCTTTGGCAAAAAGGTCTTCAATTTTGGACAAACCATCTAGAAGTGAATATTCAGAGTGGACATGAAGATGAGTAAATTTTGCCATTACTTTAATTTTATCACAATCAATCGGCGAGCTTGGTTGGGGTCGGCTTGGCTTTTTGTTTGTCTCATCACTTGACCGACAAGAAATTCAACCACTGTTTCTTTTCCTCTTTTGTATTCTTCAATGACTTTGGGGTTAGTTTTCAAAACGTGCTTGATGATTTTTATTATTTTTTGCTGGCTTATTTTTGGTTTGGTTTTTTGAGCGATTAAAATTTTCACTAATTGGTCTGGTGAGATTTTTTTAATATCAACCCGTTTGTTGATAATCACGTTGGCAATATCTTTGATTGGCAACTGGTACTTTTTTCCCAAGCTAATTGTTTCTTCAAAAAAGCTTAATTTTTGGAGGTCTGCAACTAAAATCTGGGCTTGATAGTTTGACAACCCGAATTCTTTAACAAACCGAGTTAGTTTTTTTTCAGGCAATTCCGGCAGTTGAGCTCTAATCGCATTGATTTGTTTTTTTTGCCAACTAATTGGTGGTAAATCTGGCTCTGGAAAATAGCGATAATCCTGCGCTTCTTCCTTGACTCGTTGGGAAAAGGTAGCTTGTTTTACTTCATCCCAACCTCTGGTTTCTTGAATTAATTTTTTACCTGCCCTAATTTGTTGTGCTTGTCTTTTAATCTCATAGTCAATCGCCTTTTCCACAAAACGAAAAGAGTTTAAATTCTTAACTTCTACTTTATAACCTGGCAATTTTTGTTCATTTGGCTTTTTCACACTAATGTTGGCCTCCAACCGCATTGACCCTTTTTCCATGTCACAATCAGAAATACCAAGATAACGAACATTTTGTTGGAGTTTTTTTAAGAATTCTTTTGCTTCTTGAGCACTGCTAATATCCGGTTCAGTAACAATTTCCATTAAAGACACGCCCGAGCGGTTAAAGTCAATTAAAGTTCGATTGGCGGAATGAATCATTTTGGCCGTGTCCTCTTCCAAATGCACCCGTCTGATTCGCACTTTACCCAATCTCCCATTTTTGCACAGAGGCATATCGTATTGACTAATTTGATAACCTTTCGGTAAATCCGGATAAAAATAGTTTTTTCGGTCAAATTTACTTAAAAGTGGGATTTGACAGTCTAAAGCCAAACCTGTCAACACTGTCCATTTAATTGCTTTTTTATTGGCCACCGGTAAGGCACCAGGTAAGCCTAAACACACTGGACATACCTGAGTATTAGGCTTCTTAGCAAAATGATCCGCGGGGCAACCGCAAAACATCTTGGCTTTGGTTTTCAGCTCAATATGAATTTCAAGACCAATGACTGGCTGGTAATTTAGTTTTTGTTTCATTTTAGTTTATTGTTAACGGCAATAATCATCGCTTGCCTCTTTTTAGCAAAAACGCCCAAAAGAATAATAAAAGCCCCCGTCATCAACATAATAAACCTGAGGCCAAAAAGATCAACCAAAGTGGCCGTAAACAAAAGCGGTAAAACCGCGCCTAAATTAACCATTGTATTTAAAGCGCCAAAAACACGACCGCGGACATCAAAA
>Ga0307379_10005452_pt1 | contig 17711 bp, 12 predicted proteins | sample UN2MG_FD_202237 | JGI IMG/M metagenome (GOLD analysis project Ga0307379, IMG submission 202237) | Soil microbial communities from Risofladan, Vaasa, Finland - UN-2 | ecosystem: Environmental > Terrestrial > Soil > Coastal area > Acid sulfate soil | place: Finland: Risofladan, Vaasa | collected... | reverse complement strand
AATGAGCTTTACTCCCAACGGGTCGGCACTGCCATATTTACCCGCCTCGGTGGTGGTAATCGGGTTGTACGTTCCAGTCTCAACTCCCTCACCCATGGCTTCAACCGTAGTAGTTCCCGCTGGTGCCGCGCTACCGTTTATTTCCACCGTGCCGTAAAAGGCGTGGGGCAGCGGCGGCATGTCAGCAGCATTTACCGGCACAGAACAAAGAGTTAGCAATAGCGCCACAACTATAAAAATAGTCGCCTTTCTCATAGCTTATCTCCCATAAGGGGGGCTCTATTGGAGAGCCCCCCTATCTAGCATTTATGGCCAATACTGACCAAAGTACCTGTACGACTTCTCCGGAGTGTTAAATATGCCGTCCGGCTCACCCATGGCATTGGCTACATCAAGCAGTATTCCACTGTCGCTCTCGTAGATGCCGGTTCCCAGACCGTATCCGAATAAATCGTAGTTGAACTCCCCGAAGTTCCATTGTATCGACCCGTCGGGGAAGAGCCAGAGCTGGAAGTAGTTCATATAATCTGGGCTATGGTATTCGTCCTCGTCGTTATAAGTTGGTGTTTCCCAGTGAACTACGACCACATCACCGATATCTTCCACCCCGTAGAATCCGTAGGAGCTTGACTCCAGGTCATCAAACCAGGCGAAGATGAAGTCGCCATCGGGATTTTCGTCGTTCACGAAGATCTCCATGGTGTCGTAACTGCTATCGTCGTAAGAATAAGTTTCTCCGGATTCCAGCAGTTCGATGTAACCGTTTGAGCTTATTCCTATGCTAACTATTTCTTTACCGGCAAACGGGAATGACCAGGGCAGTGTAATGGTAAAGTTGCCGTCATCATCCGCACCATAGGCGTCAGCGCTCCCGGTAGTCATCGAATACCACTCGAAGGGAACCTCCCACAGACCTGGACTTAACACCTCTGACGGTACTTCCAGTGAGAATGGAGTGAAGGTAAAGCCAGCCAGGGTATCGGGACCATTCTCCATGAACACCCAGTAGCCGCGGGTGGGCTGCATTATTTGAGGACTGCCACCACGAACAAGTGTCCACGGGCTCTGCGCCAATGGCGGGCTGATTACCACACTGTAACCGGTAAGGTCACTGGTAACCATGTACAGCGATGTTAGCGCATTATTCGCGAACATAGGGTCAAGCGAGGCCAGTCCAACCAGGTTCCACCCCTGATACACATCCTTTGTTGGCACTGTAGGTTCCGGGCTGTAGAGGATAGCGGCTATATCCGGCTCAGCCATCCTGACATAGATAGCATCGCAGGGCTTGAGACGATAATCGTCGTCTTCACCGATTAATGGCACCCACCCTCCTGGGACAGTAGGATCATAGGCGTAGGCGGGACTGGTACCATGTATATTAAGTCCATCGCCCAGGGCTACATACTCATCCCACTCATCACAGGCTGAGTCAAGGGCAACCGGGGTAGAGAAGGTATTCCAGCCAGTGTTGAGCTGAACCATAGGAAATCCGAAGTAGGCGATATTATCATCAAGCACCGTCTGGAAGTCACGGGTGAGCCAGGGTATATACTCTACATTGTCGCTGACTGCATTACCGGTGCCACCGGGGTTAGTCGCTTCATGCTCAGGGCCGCTGATATCACCCCAGTAGTTCTTGGTGGCATCAACAGTGCCTGACCATATAGTATCGGTAGTTGCTCCGATGGTGCAGCTAACAATGTCATTGTAATTGAAGGAAACATTGACCTGGCTTGTCATGTCCTCAGTACTGCCACCCCATGGCGCATATGTCCCCCACACCTTTATTCCGTATTTGTAACCGCTTACAGTATTGTTGGTAAACGTTCCGCTGGCACCATAATCCTTGTCCCACCAGCCAGGCATTACTCCAAGTCCGAAAGAATCGGTTGTAGCTGTTCCTGTCACGGTGTTTCCTGATACTTCGTGCTGCAGATCATCCACCTCGTAGGCATAACCAGGAGAAGAATCATACTGATCACCATCACCGCCGAGAAGAATGCCCTGCTCGTTTATATTCTTGGGATGGACGGGAATACCCGGGTCGCGCCTGGTAGTAATCGAGTTATTTGTGATGTGAATTTTGGCGAAGGATTCTCCTGTCGCTATCCCTCGGTGACACTCGGTAATGGTGTTATTATTGACAAATGTTTCCTCTACGTTAGAATTGACCACAATCCCATAAAGGCATTTCGAGATGATATTCTCCTCAACGGTCCCACCGGTATAGTCTTTGAGGTAAATAGCATATCCCCCGTAGGTGAAGTTATCTGAGTTATATTCCCACAGATTTGAATTGGTTATGGTGTTCCTCTTTATCTCCAGGCCCAGGGTTTTGCCAACCGCAATGCCACGATATTGACAGCCACCGGTGGTGCAGGCATCACCTGCGAAGTATTCTATGAGGTTGTCATTAATCGTGTAGCCTGTGCCCTGTGCCCAGGCTGCATCTGGGTCTCCGTTAATCCAAATCGCCGCACCCTTACAGTGGAGAAGGTGGCAATCTGAGACCTCGATATTTTCAAGGGCGGAAGTAGTCCAGGATACGTTGACCAGATTGCTGCACTGATAAGGGGATGAGCCTCCGTCAATCTTGAAACCTGTGATTGTTACGTTGTTAGCCGTGATAAGGACCACCGCGCTTGTTGCCGTATCGCGATTTATTGTGGTGGTTGTCTTTCCAGCACCTTGCAGGGTAACTTCCTCATCGATGGTTATGTCCTCCTGGTAAGTCCCCGTCGCCACAGTAACGGTGTCGCCAGCCAGTGCAGCATCAATGCCGCCCTGGATGGTGTCAGAGTAGGCGATGATTGAGCTTCCGGGATGCTCGACGGAAACGTTCTGGGTAAGCGGGGTGGTGGTAGCCGTTGCATACCACGGAGTGAAATCTACATTGTCGCTTACCACATCACCGCCTTGACCGGCGCCGTGGGGATTAGTAGCGTGGTCGGCTCCGGTGGCAGCGCCCCACCAGTTGAGCTCGGCGTCAAGGGTGCCGGTACCCAGGTTTTGGATGCCGAAGTTTTCGTTGCCACAAATATCGTTTGAGTTAGCCGATACATTTGAGACATCTACACCCGTAAGAACATCAATACCATTGACATCATTGCTGGCAATAGTGTTATGGGTGATATTTACAGTTTTGGTGCTTCCTCCCAGCCAGATACCATTATTCCATCCTGAGATTTCGTTGCCATTAATGTCTGCGGTAACATCTGGAGAATCACCACCTTCAGTAAGTCCGATGCCAATACCATCACCTAATCCACCGCCGGATAGGTCATTTCCTTGTATCGTAGCGGTTATGGAAGGGTTGTTAGCGTTAGCGCTTACATTTATGCCTTCTATATCACGCGGAGTTGCGGAAAGGCCCGGTGCACTGATGGTGTTATTCTCTACGGTAGCCGTAAACGTCCCCGCCTCATTTGCCTGGACCATTACACCCGTCTGGCAATCGGTGATGGTATTGTGAGAAGCGGTAGCGTTCGTGCACCAGAACTGGATACCCGCATCAACGTAAACGCTTCCACTAATGTAAGCCAGGTTAGATATGGTGTTGTATGAAGCAGTGCCGGTACAACCCCAACCGTACTGTATACCATTTCCGGCGCTGTCGGTCACTTCACCCCGCCCTGTTATTATGTTGTGATGTATGTTAGCAGTAAGGCCGGTGAAGTTAGCGGTAATAGCATTAAACCAAAAGCGGGAGAAGGAGCAGTTTTTAACCTCTACCGTTACTGCTGTCTGGTCCCAGGGCGTTAGATACAGGGCGTCATCGGGCCACTCATCATTACCTAAGAAAGTCACCCCATCAAGGATAGCGTTACTTCCGGTAGAGAGCATTTCGACAAATTTACTTGCTCCTGCGGGGCTACTTCCAACGTTCAAAGCATCAATTTTAATATCTTTTATGGTGGCGCTATCACTACCATTAACACCACTTACCACTACAATAGCGGCGGTTGGGCCATCACCTTGGGCATGGCCAGGTATTCTCCTACTGAAGAGCTGAAAGCTATCGGTGACAGTAGCCTGTGTCGGCTGGATGATGGTGGTATCGCCGGCGCCCTGCAGCGTCAGGCTCTTCTCAATAACCACCTGCTCATCGTAAATACCCGCCGCCACATTGATGGTGTCGTCAGCACTGGCTACAGAGATGGCGGATTGGATAGTATTGAACTGATATTCATATTCCGTTGTCCCTACATACAGAGTATCATCACTGAGGCTGAAGTCACCCGTGGCGGTGGCAAGAGGCTCATCAGGGTCTGGAGTAAGGTCAACCAGCTTAAACGTGAAGATATAGCTCCCCGGGGGGGCACTACTAGTCATCTGGAAGGTTAAATGGGTAGTAACATCATAGCCATCCGACATTTCAAAACCGGCCTCATTCCAATAGGCAACGATATTACCACCTTCGATACTGCCTGTTAAACCTCCAGTTATTATACTTGTAACATCCGCAAATGAACCTGTGAAGTCAGATTCTGCGGCAGTGATGGAAAATATATCCGCCAGAGTAGTCCCACTATCAAAATCTCCGCGGCCATCAAGCGTAAATTCGAACCTCACGCTGTCATAAGCGATTGTTCCATTTGTGCAGGTAGAGCTTAAAGTGAATGTCTCCGGCTGGTACACATTAGCCGGCATCGTCAGTGTCAATGATTCCACTTCTGCCCCCACCGGCACTGCCGTCACCAGACTCATACTCAGCACCAGTACCAGGGCAAAAAAGACACTAAAAAATTTCCTTTTCAACTTTCTAAAACCCCCTTTTTATTTTTTGAGGTTGATTTATTTTCTATAGTCATTCACGCTTTCCTGTGGGCAACAAAGGCCCTCCTAATAGCCTCGGCATACTGGAAATCCAGCCAATCTTCAGGCTTCACTTGCTGCCTGTCTCTTTCTTAGATTCGTTTCTGCCAATCAAGGTATATTTGACATTTGTGGTGGGTAGCCCTCCTGACAAGGAATCGGCTTGAATGAGCATATCAACCCCTTGTTATTCCCAGATATACTAAATAATCTTTCCTGCTTGGACATATCATTTACCTTTTCAGGTCGGGTACAAATTTAGCTGTACCAAAGACTAAAATAATCAGAAAGCCTGCCGTTTCTATGCTTCTAACTAAGATATTAGGCTCTCCCGCCAAATATTGACCATAACGCCAGATGTTCGAGAGATGCCATAACAAAGCACAACTCAGACCGACTAGGATTAAATCCTTTATCATTGTCTAAGTCTATCAGGCCGCTCGCGCCTACGAGCCAAGAAGAAAATGAGCAATCCCACTACTATCACTCCGCCTATAATGCCACCAATCACAGGCCAGTTAATTCCTTTGGCTGGTACCACAGTAAAACTACCACTCAACCCATCCACAGTTACAGTGTAGGTATCAGCTTCCTCTTTGGTTACACTAAAACTAACATCCAGGCTCTCGCCAGCGGCAATAGTTACTGTCTTCTCGGCTTCCTTCACCCCATCTATCTTTAAGACTACGGTATAGCTTCCGGGCTTACTACCGGTATTAGCTACCGATGCAGAGATTGTAACCGCCTCACCCGGCTTAACCTGTGTAGGCTGAAGGGAGAGGTCTGATACTGAGAAGACAGTCGGTGCCACCACGGTGAAACTGCCAATCAACTCGGCTACGGCGACACTGTAGATACCGGCATCCTCTTTGGTCACGCTAAAACTAACTTCCTGGCTGTCACCGGCGGCAACAGTTACCGTCTCATCTGCTTCCTTCACCCCATTTATGTCGAGGGTAACTATGTAGCTACCGGACTTACCGCCAGTATTGGTCACCACTAGGCTAATAGTTACCGTTTCACCAATATTAACTGTAGCTGGGGAGATGCTCAGTGAGCTGACGGTAAAGACAGCTGGTGGCGGCGTCACAGCGCCTATGATGGCAAAGGTGGTGAAGTGCTCCACATCAGCCGTAATGGTGTTGTTTTCGGTGTCAACCACACAGTCTAATTCTACCCATTCACCCGCCTCCTCATCATAGTAGGCTATAACTAAATCTTCTGGAGCTACACCCTCAGGCAAATCATCAAGGTCTAAAGTATAAGTCATGGTTATGTGTGGGTCGAAGGTAGCCCCGTCAGGACCAAAGTCATAAGCCAGCCCGATAATATGGGCACCCTCAGGTGGGTCAGGTGGACTTGGATCAACGTCTACTTCCAGACTATCCAGCGGGTCGCCATATTCATCCAGGGCAATGGTACCCTCCTCTATAACAATGGTTAGGTCCCCGGCCTCAGAGGTGGCTACTATTGTCTCCAGTATTTCACCCTCATCGCTAATATCAAAGCTCACCTCCACGCCAAAGAGGTTCGTGTCTATATAATAATGGGGTGGTCCAGGTCCAGGCCCAGGTGCAGCTATAGTCACTGATAGGTCTTTTGGCGAAGTCTCACCGCTATGCCACTCAGCAGTTTGCCCGGTGGAGACATCATTTACATAGAAGGTAATAATGGCCCCCTCTGTAATATCTCCCTGGACAATGAGTCTCTGCTCTAGCGGATTTGAACTACCATAGCTACCGACCTGAGTGGTTACAATCGGGTTGCCCTCAATGTCAGTCCTGACTTCCGCTCCCCTGGCTTCCACAGTAGTTCCAGCTGGTGCCGGGTTGTTGTTTATCAATAGCTCGCCATAAAAGGCGTGCGGCAGTGGCGGTATGTCATCGGCATATACCGGTGCTGCACCTAGGGCCAGCAAAAACGCCACAGCTATAAAGACAGCTGCCTTTCTCATAGACTATCTCCTTCAGGGGGGGCTTCATTAGAGCGAAGCCCCCCTTTAACCGATTTACATGCCCAGTGACATTGGAGTGAAGGTAAACCCAGCCAGGGTGCCATCATTGAGCATAAATACCCAATAGCCACTAGCCATCCACATCCAGCCATCAGGTGGTAGTGCTTCGGGGTCAGTCCACGGCTCTATAGGGTCACCGGCTATATATATCCAAGCCGGCTCATAGGCATTCACACCTGGACTGACAACGAGCTTGTATCCGGTAAGCCCACCGGCAACTTCTTCAACAGTTACCAGCGCCTCATTTGCTGGCATAGCATATATCTCTCCCTCTCCCAACCAAGCTAGACTTACCAGGTTCCAGCCAGCATACAGCTCCTTGGACGGCACTGAGACGCTTGGACTCAAGAGTATAGCGGCTATATCGGGTTCAGCCATCTTGACGTAGATAGCATCGCACGGCTTAAGCCGGTAAGTGCCAAGCACTTGCTCATAGTTCTGCGTATCACCATCAAAGTAGTAGGTAGTGGCATTAGTGTCTATGGCCAGTCCATCGCCCAGAGCCATATAGTCACCCCAGGTCTGGACACCCGTTCTGGCAATACTATCACTATCTTCCCACTCCACAACCGGGTCAAGGGCAATGGGCGTGGAGATGATATTCCAGCCGGTGTACAGCAAAACCATGGGGTATCCATAGTAGGCGATATTATCGTCAAGCACTGTCTGGAAGTCCCTGGTCAGCCAGGGCGTGAAGTCAACGTTGTCGCTGACTGCGTCGCCTAAGCCACCGGGGTTATTTGGCCAAGACTCAAATGAAGCTGCTTCATATTCAGGTCCGCTGATATCACCCCACCAGTTGCAGATGGCACTAGCATCACTGACCACAGCCAGTTGCTCAAGTCCATATACAGTGTTACCGGTGATGTCGTTGAAATGAATAGTGGCATCAGCTATGGCTGCCAGCAGCTTGATACCAATCTCGTTGTCGGAGATAGCGTTATTCCTGATGTTCAGGCTGCCGCCAGCATCCACCCTATCCACTTTTATACCGACTACACTTCCTTCCACACCGAGTATTGTATTATTGCGAATGATGAACACATCATCAGCGCCCACCAGCTCAATCCAGATGCCGTAAGCGGTGTAATCGGTGATGGTCACGTTCTCTATGGTAAAATCGCTGCCAGTCAGCGGAACGACGCGGATGCCACCGCTGATAATTGTCCCCTCGGTGCCGGTGATGGTTATCGGTTTGTCAATAATTACATCCCCGGTGTATGTTCCCGTTAGCAACTGCACGGTACCGCCGGATGGAGTGTCAGCAATCTCATCTCCCAGGTCGCCTATTACCGCGGCAAAGCTGGCATGGATGGTGTGGCCGGCGGTAACATTGGCAAAGGTATAGCTACTAACCGCGCCAACCGAGACATCATCAACCAGGACGTCATCTACCGCATAGCCGGTACCAGGGGTGATGGTGAATGCCTGGCTAGCGCCGGAGTTAACCACCACAGCACCCGAAGGGGAAATCGTGCCGTTATCACCCGCTGTAGCGGTGATGGTGAAGGTCTCAGTGATGGCAAAGGTGGCATGGATGGTGTGGCCGGCGGTGACATTGGCAAAGGTATAGCTACTAACCGCACCAACCGAGACATCATCAACCAGGACGTCATCTACCGCATAGCTGATGTTGGGGGTGATGGTGAATGCCTGGCTAGCGCCGGAGTTAACCACTACATCACCCGAAGGGGAAATCGTGCCGTTATCACCCGCTGTAGCGGTGATGGTGAAGGTCTCAGTCACTTCACCCACCATCAGGTTAAGCTCGGTTATACCCCAGATCTCAAAGGGGTAGCTATCCAGCGACTCACCTGCCTCAACATCATATAGGTTCGCCTTTATGCCACCTATATAGAACTCCACCGCCTCCCCAGTCTCTCCTCCGTCCTTCCCAGGCTCGCCAGGGTCGTCAGCCGGCACCTGAAACAAGGGCGTATAGCCATACCTGCCCAAAGCGTCCACCGTGGTGGAGAAGTACTCAGTTTCGCCTATTTGGGCTGAGACTATGGTTCCTTCTGGAGCTAGTTCAGCGTCGATGGTGACCGTGCCGTAAAACTGGTGGGGCAGGACAGGCGCAGCCAGCGTTGGAGCTGGAACCAGAACCAGGCTCAGGGCCAAGAGGAGCCCGAGGGCTCCTCCTAGCATCCTTGCAACTTTTAGCTTCTTAAATCTCATACTCCACCTCCATTAGGGGTATATCTTCCCAGCAGCATTTACCGCCAGCCAGTAGCCACTGCCCGAAAGTAGGTTAGTGGTGGTTATGACCGCTATGTAAGCGCCAGTAGCCGCATCATAGTGATACATCGCTTGCACAGTGTCCATTACGGAACCGAGGTAATCCTCAGCCTTCGGAGGAGTAGCAGTAATAGATGTGACACCGATGAGGTTCCAGCCGGCCACTACATCATAGGTAGGCGGGGCCTGCCCGTGCAGGGCAAGCTCGAAACCAGTGGCAGTAAGCGTACCCGCGCTCGCATCTACCCAGTAGCCCTTACCATCATTCATCGTGTCCAGGTCACTGGGAGCAGACGGGCTATAGTTTAGCCAGCTCCCAGCAGGGCCGCCGGTGTAGTAGGCTACCTTGTTAACGGTAACATCAGCGCCAGCCAGCACCGTGTCGATGTCGGGATCGACTGGGATAAGGGGCAGGGAAATCAGGTTCCAGCCAGCCACTAGGGTGATATCGTGGCTCTTGATGGGGGTGCCGCCAGCGGCATTAAGCCACGGGTCGTAGTCGACTTCGGTACTGACACGATCACCGATGCCGCCGACGTTAGCGGTGATAGTGGGTCCGGTGGCGCTGCCCCAGTAGTTGTTTTCGGCTTTCAACTCTATGTCTTTGGCATTGTAGATTGCGTAGGTGTTGCCGCTGAAGTCGTTGTACTCTACGATGAAGTCGTCAGGCTCCAGGTAGTCATCGGCGACGATATAGAGACTATAGTCAATGGCAATACCGTAGGTGTTGCCGGTGAAGGTATTCTGAGTAATGACTACATTCTGTTCATCATCCGCGTCTGCAGCCGCATTAATCAAAGTAACACCGTAGACACCAGCGTCAAAGTCATTGCCGCTGATCTCAAGCGTACCAACCCCAGTATCGCCGGTTATCAGACCTCCCTCTCCAGTTCCATATCCTATAGCGACTCCAAACCCCATGGCGGTCATTGTGTTGCCGCTGATGAGGGTGTCTAATGTAGTGATATCGAGCGAGTTAATCTCTATGGCGGAGGCTTCATCGGTTTTGTCTGCTCCGGTAAAGACATTGTCGGTTACGGTTAACTCACTAACTGTGGAACTAAGATGACCCCTAACTCCCATGTCGAATGTGTCGGCGATAATAAAGGTATTTTCCGTCACCGTCAAACCGGAAATAGCACCATTCCATACCCTTATCGCATCTACATTACCAGAGCCTGGAATGCGTGTAGTATCGAGCGTGTTATATGAAATGGTAACATCCGTCGGACCCGTAAGCGCGATAAGAAAGTCGGGGCCTTCCTGCAAGGTAAAACCCTTACCTGACGAACCACCGAGCACAAAGTTATTGGCACCAGCCCCAGTAACGCTGATAGTCCCTTCTATGATGGTGGTAGCCTTACCGTCCGTGGACTCAATGGTGAGGTAAGGCTTGTTGACGGTAAAGTCCTCTTCATAGGTGCTGGGGGCAACCTTGATGGTGTCGTCGGGCAGAGCGGCAGCTATGGCGGCAGTAAAGGTGTTGTAATAGGCTTTCCGTTCTTCGCCACCCCACAGCTCCAGCTTGGGATTGACCAGGATGGTTGTCGACGCTATGTCCCACGCTTGACTGACCGTCTCGTCAGCGGTGATGGTCACCGTCCCATCCGTAGCCGCATTGTAATCCCCTTTGTAGAAAAGGGTGTTGGTGCTGGCGCCGGAGTCGGACTTGCTGCTGTCAATCTGTATGGAGGTGATAACACCAGTACACGCAGCCTCACCATAAAAGTCGCCGCTGCTTGCCGTAAGCGTGAAGGTAGTGTTTTCGGTCACCACTACTGGGTTCCCATACTGGTCCTGGGTCTCGATTACGAACTCAGTAGAGCCTACTTGGTCTGCATCGGTGTCATTGGGCACATACTCGTCAACCGTTGACCAGGCGATCTGGGATATAGCAGTCTTCGCGGTGAGGGCGTATGCGTCCGACACAGCCGATATCCGGTCCCCACCGGTCCCTGTAGCAAAGGTGGTGTAAACGGTCAGCGTCCAGAGATCGGAACTCTCAGGGTCCGGGTTCAAGACAGTGGTCGGGTTGATGATATTGTCAACTGTTACCTCTGTAGCGCCAACTATGAGGGTGCCACCCAGGGTTATGGTGAGCACCTGTCCGACTGGAATAGGGGGGCTAAGGAGGCTAAGGGCAACGTCACCTGCATTCTTATCTGTGACAGTGACATCGTCTGCATCTACGTTGGAGATGTCGGTATCCACCGGGAACTCAATAACGATGATATCGCTGCTCCTCAGTTCCTCGGTAGTAGTAAAGTCGATGTCATACGTTGCCGCCGTGCCCACGGTCTGTGGGGCAGGAGCATCGTCCTCTTCTGTAACACCGGTCACGGTCGTACTGATCGTATACTCCGCCGAGGTTACTGCCGTCGGCTCCTCCCTGGTGTACACATCCAGGGTATAGTCGCCGTCAGCGGGGTTGGTAACAGCGTGGGTAGTACCAACTACTACCGTTACATCGCCGATTGGAAGAGCGTTGCCCAGGGTTATGCTGAGGCGCTGACCTACGATGACACTAGCCTGATCCGTGTCCTCTACTTTTACATCTGCATCAACTGCATCTGTTATGGCAGAGATAACAGTCCCCCCATCCTCGGGGAACTCGATAGTGATGGTGTCACCGCTCGCCAACTCTTCGTTAGTGGTGAAGTCGATGGTATAGATGGCATCGGCGGCCGCCGGAGCGTAGTTGTTTAGAGTAACCTCCGGCTCGCTAACAGCAGCACTTACCGGCGCTGCCATTACCACCCCAAGGCTCAACACCAGCACCAGAGCCAGCGTCGCTCTCCACATAAAACTAATTTTTCCTTTCATGTTAATCTACATCCTCCTAAAATGGATTTTTCTCCTGAGTAATTAACCTTTACCTTATAGCATCACCCCCTTTTAAGGCAGGGCACTGACCCCGATTAGTCAAGGCACCACACGGGACGGAGGGAGAATGGGGTGTAAAGAAACTACAAACACCTCGCCCTGACCCCCGGTACCCTGCTCCCATTTTTCTATATCTTGGTTTACCTTACCTCCACACCTTCCTCTATCCCCTTCTCCCTTTTCTCAAGCTTGATTAGCTCTTGAATGACACCATCGTAGCTCTGCCCTGTGTGCTTGATTGTGTCCAAGTCCTCCTTGGTTTGCTGCGACACGCTCAGACTCAGCCGCTTTCCCTTTTTCATATTCACTGCCAACTAAATCTCCACTTACGGGCTATGGCGTAACCTTCATGTTGGTGTTTCGTCTGCAATATACCGCTAAACAGCAACACCTCTATATCTATGTGCATATTTCTATTTATAACACTAAATTAATGTTTAGTAGTCAATAGGATAATTTTTAGTGACCAAAAGTAGTAAATAACCTCTTACAGCTTGCCAAATCCAGATTATTGTTGTTATAACGCTCTTGGTCACAAAAGCTAGGGGCGAAAAGCCCCAGGCACACGGCGAAGGCATCAAAATGATGCCCCCGAGTGGGTAAATCGGTGCTGGCTTTTGTGACCAACAAAAAGAGGTGCCTTCCCCACGAGGGGGCTTTCTTTTTGTCCTTCTGACTGGGTACGCCAAGAGAGGCCCTATGGCAAGAGGTTTTCAGGCGAGGCGGTACTTTTTGGGTAACTTTAGTACTATTTTTTTCTGCCCTAGGGCAGTCTACTCTAATTGAAGAATGAGCCTGAATAAAAGGGCTTGACAAAACATTAATTTAGCTGGCTGGTATGCTAGTGCTCGAAAGGAGGGACACATGAAAAGCAAGTTAAACGAATTTCTGCGTTATCTTCAGATTGAGAAGGGGTTCTCCCTGGGCACCATCGAAGCATACCAGCTTGATATAGAAAGAGGGCTAATTCCCTTCCTGCATCAGCGAGGTAAATTTGAAGTAGGAGAAGTCACCAAGGCTGACATTCGAGACTATCTGGACTACGTAGCCACTAGCAGAGGTAACTCCAATGTCACCAGGGCACGAAAACTGGCAGCGATAAAGTCATTCTTCAACTACTTGGTAGAGAATGAGGAATTAGAAGTTAACCCGGCAGCCTCAATAAGGAGTCCTAGGATACCAGAGAAAGAACCGGAATACTTAACTGAGGAGGAGTGCATCCGCCTTTTAGAGACGATAGCCCGTAAGGGCAAGCTACGAGTTCGTGATCGAGACATGGCAATAGCTGTCCTCTTCCTTCATAGCGGGCTGCGGGTATCGGAGCTAACAAATCTGAAGCTGGTCAATGCCGACCTTGAGAGGAGCCAAATAAAGATAACCAGAAAGGGGAATAAGGAACAGTACCTCCACCTGAACGGGGAAACAGCGGGAGCATTGGTGAATTATCTAGCCAATCGCCCACAGGCTCAAAATGGCAGGTTCTTTGTAAAAACCAACGGGAATAATCTCAGCCGCAGCTATGTTTATGGTATAGTGCGAAGATACCTGAAATTGGCCGGCATCGACAAGGGTAAGCGGGGTCCTCATATCTTGAGGCATACCTTCTGCACCAGGCTACATCAGAAGGGAGTGGGGCCGTTCACCATAAAAGACTTGGCTGGTCACAAAAGCCTCGACACAACCATGAGGTATATTAAGATTGAGAATAAGGAACAGGCTGAAGCGATTGATAGACTAGAGTTTGGTGTCCCCTTTCAACGAGAATGGGATAAGCCCCTCTAACTCACTCAAAGGTATTTCCAATAAATTCAGTACCGGGGACACTGAACAAGGTGAGTGATTGTTAAATGTGCCTTACCCACCAGCCAACAGGGAGGAAGGCCCAGCGGTGTCACTTCGGTTTCTCAACTCGTGCCCAAAGTACCGATACCCCGTTTTGCCAATCTATCCATTCACTACCGCTAAAAGGCTCGCGCCAGCGGAAATATCCACCCTCGTCTATAAATATTAGATACGCCACTTCAGTCCTGCCTTTACTGACAAACTCACGGATGCGTTCCATATCCTTGCCTACCCCATCATCCCAGAAAACAACCGGAAGCTTGGTAGGCCAAATATCCGTAAATTTACGGCCGTGTGAGGGTTCATACTTAAACTCCGCAGCCACTTCGAGAGAATTATCCTGCCTCAAAATTGCTAAGTCAGTCGTTTTTCCTGGAATGACCGGGAAATTGTGAAAGATACGGTAGGCCAAATTTTGTTTCTCTATCAGCTTAATAATATGAGTCTGGACAGTCCAAACTATGTCCCGCTCAGTGAAAAATCTAGAATCTCTGTAGTTCTCTCGAAGCCATGAGATAGCATTCTCAAACAACCCAGCTGCCTGCATTAACCACGCTCCTCTTTCCCGAACTCAAGGGATCAATTCGAGGTTAGACTGAAAGCAGTCACGCTACCCCTACTACTGGGTTATGGTCACCCGCTCCCGGACCCCGCAGGTTGAGAGTTTCTCCGCGGGATCTGTCACGCACTCATTCTAGCACCCTTGATTACGTATGGGAAGGAGCAGGATGTAGCCAGAGAGCGGAGAGCCTAGCCAAAAGGGGACTAAATAAGGAGAATTAAACAATTGTCAGAAATGTGACCTGATAGCATCCAGTATTTGGCTAGTAGGCTATCTTGTGCCGAGTCTTATGCGTATAACTGCAATTACACGCCTTAACGAGGGATCCGACTTCAAAACTTGGTACAAGCACTAGCAGACTAGGACTTCTTCTTTTTGCGAAATCCTGTTTTTGGCACAGGTAATAGGTGTGAAATCCCGGTAGGATATTGTAACCTGACACGCACCAATTTACGTCGGGTGCTCTTCAATAACTTCTTGTCTTCATGTTCAATTTGTTGAAGTAAGAATAGGCTTACATATTTGTCGTGTATAGATAGCTTACGCTCTTGTTCAAGTTGTGCAGACGTATCTAAGGCTTTTACTACATACTCTCGGGCATCAGCCGTGTCCACTATGCTCCGGTTAGCGCAAAACAATGCTAAACTTTTCATCAGCGCATCTGAAGTCTTCTCTTCTAGTAATTCATTGGCTACTGTAAGCCCTTCTCTAGATAAGGTTCTACTGAAGAAAGAATACTGTGACAAAGCAAGTACAAATAAGTCAGCCATAATAAGAGGAACTCTCTTTTCTTGCGATTCAAGGAGCTTGACTAAATGACTGTGTATAGGTTCAAAGTTCGTAACTCCTACTCGAATAGCTTGTTTCTTAATTTCTGTTGGAGTGTTCCAACCGGCTTGTAGAAGACGACCTATTAGAACTTTGAGAATTTCTGTTTCAAAAGCTTCGCCACAGTAGTTAGAAATACCATCGACTATCGCCTGCGTAATTCTTCTACGGATTCCTATATAGAAGAATGCTACATCAGTCCAAAAATCATTGAAGTACAGATTGACTATCTCATTATCGAGGTCATGAATTTCTTCCCTATGCTCGCTTACCCTTAGAGCCATAAAATAATCGAGGAAAGACCTGTGCCTGAAAAATACAAGTTCATCTCCTATACGCAAAATACCAGCCCTTTCAATCTCAGATATGAATTGCTCAAACTTATCTCTATCCCAAGAGTAGATGCCCATATATTTTTCGACAAATGCATCAAAATCTTCCCTGGGAATTCTAAGTCTTTCTTTTTGACCGAATTCCGCCCACGCCAACTCAGCCAAGAAAGTTTTCTTAACGATGTATACGAAGACCGATTCAATACCCCTTGAAATATCAAGCCTACCAAGGGCAAGATCTGTGAATTGGTCAAATACCTCAGCTAACGATGCTGGAACCTCGCGTTCTGCCTTTACTATGTCCACAAGTAGCTGCAAAGTTAATGGTGTGAAAATCAATTTCAACTCATCGCTACGAAGGCCCTCTCTTATTATATCCAGTACAGCTTCGTCATCGACTAGTCGTTCCAGAAGCTTGATGGCTGAGGATGCGGAATACCTGCGCCTCCGAATACCTTCTTGTTTTCACTTATGCTTCCTCCTGTTTTTATTTTACAGGAGTCTCGCATTAAAGGTGGTCCTATTTTCGGGGGGCAGGCCATTAGCAATACCGCCTAAATTATATTGCTCGGTCACCTTACCACATTTAGGGCACCTGATATCCATGAAGGGATTTCCCCTATAATTCGTTCTTAACGTACTTATTAAGGGAGTACGCAGCAAAATATGAACTTGATTGATGCACAACTCGTAAACAAGGTAGGCGAATTGGTTTCTCTGAGCAATACCGCCAACTTTACCGCCTGCAATCCAATGGCCTAGATTAGTCAAACTCAATATGCCATTGTATTCTATGATGATTATCCACTGTTTAAGAGCGCGGATCCAATAGTTATAAGCGGAGTTTGAATGTGCCGGAAAGGGGGCAACTTTCCTCTTTTGAGCACACCTAATCCGTTTCCTTAGCTCACCTCTATTACAATCTCCCTGATTAAGTAGAGAAATTGTCAGGAGTTCTTCATGCCATAATGAATCAATGCTATCAACAATGACTGCCATGTTTATATCCCCCAATTGAATCGCTTCGGTCAATTACCAAATACATAATTGTCACTTCAGTTTACCATTTTATAATAATACTTGCCAATAATATATTACAATATTACTTGACAAAATTATTATTATAAGATATAATGTAATACGTCACAAGTAGGTTCTAAGGAACAATAAGAAATCATGGGGGAGGGTTAATATGGATACTAACCAAAAAGGTAAGTTAGAAAGATACTTTAAGAATTCAAGCCGTTTTCTATGGGGACTTGGCCCTGGTAATCAGAAGGAAACGTATCAGTGGCTTAGGGGAAAAGGCTTTGTCTTTGACAACGGTACATATGCGCACGTTACCACCCAACTGCTGGAGAATCCTGGTATAGAAATACTGCTGAAGGATCTCATAATCCCCAGGGTAAAAGAGATATTCTCTGAAAAGGCTATTGATTTCTTGAGGACTTGCTGGCAAGCAGGTACGCTGCCTGACATATCATTCCTCAGACTATACAACATCAAAGATGCCCCTTCCTTTTTGGAGGTCAATACTCAATTTAACTATGTGGAAAGATGGGGAGAACTCGCCGGATTATGGTTTGAGGAAATAGAGGGAAAACTAAATGAAACTTGAAATGGCGCGTTTCCTCAAAAGTAGAGAGCAGACATTATATTACCTCGCTCACGAAAACATTGTTCCAGTCAAGTCACCACCTTGGGCCGAACATCCTTTCGGGCTAAGAAGAAACGAAAAGACGAAAAGGGGCCAAATTGGGCAACACTTGCTAGGCACGAAAACAACTCCACTGATAATGGAGCTTTTGGGTATTCACGATGAACGGTCTTGCAGGCAGGTTAGGCAGCATATTAGACTTATTCAACAGGAAGTAAGGCATGAGTAGTCTAAAGTCTAGGCTTCAGGAGTCGCAACCTAAATGGTAAAGCATCTTCCGTCTGCAAGAATAGGTATCTATGAATGTAGTCTCGGTGGAAACGTTGTCTCGAAGGGTAAGTGGGTTTGGCCTGCCCCCCGAAAATAGGACCACCTTTAATGCGAGACTCCTGTAAAATAAGAACAGGAGGAAGCATAAGTGAAAACAAGAAGGTATTCGGAGGCGCAAGTATTCCGCATCCTCAAAGAGGTTGAATCGGGGGTACCAGTGGTTAACGCGGCTCGGGAGCATGGGGTTTCGCCAGCCACCATCCATCG
>Ga0307379_10005451_pt1 | contig 17714 bp, 11 predicted proteins | sample UN2MG_FD_202237 | JGI IMG/M metagenome (GOLD analysis project Ga0307379, IMG submission 202237) | Soil microbial communities from Risofladan, Vaasa, Finland - UN-2 | ecosystem: Environmental > Terrestrial > Soil > Coastal area > Acid sulfate soil | place: Finland: Risofladan, Vaasa | collected... | reverse complement strand
CCCTAAATTGCCCTTGCGAAAACGCTCCACGTTACACCAGAATAATCAAATCACCGTAAACCCGGAAATACAAACCACTAATCCACTTAAAATACGACCCAGAACAAAACGTTGCGGATTTGCTGAACGGTCCGACGGACGCTTGACAAGTACACCTGTACCGAGTACAATCAATACAGGCCCCGAACTAATCTAAGTCCTGCCTGCGATCCTGCGTAAGAGGCAAACGCAGCCGTCATATTGATACCATGTCAAAACGGCCTGTCAAACGACATGGTCCGGCCGGCAAGCCAAGCCGGCTCCTCGGCTGACAACGCCCGGTCGTAGATGCGGACATCATCAATCTGTCCGTTGAAGAATCTGTCTTGCTGGGAGGGGCGACACCCCATTGTAACATCCCAGTCGGCAACGAGATTGAACGCGTCCGGGTCTGTTGTTTCCTGGGTGTCATCCTGGCCATCCACATAAATTCGCACGTCCGACGATGAGTTTGTGGCGTTCTCACTTATTGTCACGGCCACGTGGTGCCACGCACCATCGGTTACAACAGTCCGACCTTCGACCTGGCCGGCGCCATTGCCCATCCGTATGCGCCCGGTGTCATGGACTCGGAATTCACACCGTTGACCGTCGGCGTTAGTGCCATAATATACGATTTCTTGCTGCTCCAGCGAAGCCGTCTTGATCCAGGCAGATATGCTAAAAGCATTCGGGCCCAGGATACCCTTGTAGCCGGTTATCTCCACGTAGTCGTTGAGACCGCGAAGGTTAATGGCCTGGCCGATCTTGCCGGCTACAAAATCAGGATTGCCCACGGCAGTGCCGTTGCGTGCATTGCCGGAACTGTCGTTGGTATTACCTTCAAATTCGTAGTGTGCCTGCAGACCAGTTGTGCCGGGGTCTGCCGGCGTGGTCAACTGACGGTCATAAGAATACAGCCTGATACCGTCGAGCAAAACCATTCCCTTGCCGCCAACCGCTCCGATACGCTCAAAGCCAATGGTCAGCTCAGTGACATTGCTGAGGCTCACACCGAGCGAGGCCAGGTCAATATACCACATCTGCCAGCCCGTCAGCCTTGTGTCCTCGGCGCTGCCATCGTATGTTACCCTGGAGCCGTTAATCTTCACATACATCTGCTGCACAGCATTGTTTGGATCGCCGAAGAACCGCAGCGTCAGGGCTTTAATACCATGCATGGTCCAATCCCGGCCGACGTCTAAATCAGCGACATTCGCTGTGACCTCGGAATAGGTGGCAACGGTGTTGTCATAGAAAAGCGGCACTGACTGTTGGCCGTCATAAACAAGCGAGGTCTCGATTGTGGGTTGGAACGGTTCATTATAACCTATGGTCGAGCCGTTTGCCGGATTCTCAAATCCGTCCACCCATGTACCATATACTAAGTTGCTGCCCTCTTGCCCGGCTGGAATGTCATTGTAGGACTCGAAATCGTCCACAACAAGATACTCCTGTGTCGAGAGGTTCCAGATGTCACCCTGCCATGTTGTAGGAATCTCGGCATCGTTGACCTCATCAACACGCCAGTAGTAGGTGCCGGCTAAATCAAGTGAGGGAGTATAGCTGGGCTCGGTCACGCTGGCAACAGGGACATTGCCGTCGATAACAGCCTGCTCGTCGGTGCTGATATAAACATCGTGCTTAGCAGCCTCTCTTCCCGCTCGGAAACTTAGGATCGCATCCACGTCTACGTCTGTCGCCCCTGAGTCAGGGCTGGGCTTTGTGGCCCAGACAGGTACGTAGAGGAAGCGAACCTCGCTCAGACCATACTGGTTCAGGATGCCTCCCCAGTTGCTGTTAGCAGTTATCCTGACATATTTTGCCGCCACACCACCAAGATCAACGGTGGTATTGGGGGCATAACCAGCCGAACCTGGACCCCGGGCAAACTCGTGAGTAGTGCCCAATATGGCCCAATTGGTTCCATCGACCGAATACTCAATGGTGACTTCCTTGATGCCGAAGCCGACAAGCGGCTCAACAGAACTATTATAGTTCCATACCCACATCTGATACAATTTATGGACCCTGTCGAACTCGTATTTGATCCAGGTCGGGTTTGGATCGAAGCCGCTACTGAGCCACATAGCAGTGTTTTCTGTTGAGTGCAGGTCATCATCATCAAGCCCGGAACCGTTGACGGTATTTCCGGGTCCCTCATCGGCCTTATTCTCACTGGAAGCTGTGACAGTTATATTCCCGATGGGATAAGCGAACGGCTCGACCGTAAAGCTCCACACATCGCCCTTAAAGATGGTGTAGTCCGGTGGGGCATTGGCCTCATCAACACGCCAGAAATAAGTTTGGCCGAAATCGAGACGGCCGGGATCATAAGTTGCAGCGATTTGACCTTGACTGGCCAGCACGCCCCGCTGATTGCTTCTATCGGCATCGTTGACATCTTCGAAAACCGTGCCCAGGTAAACATCATGTGTGTTGGCGAACTCTCCCGGCGTCCAGTTGAGGACCACATCCCGCGGCACATCTGTGGCCTGATTAGCAGGGCTTGGATTGGAGGCAAGGCCAGGTGATTTTGCTAAGTCCTCACCGCTCATGACTTGCACAATCTCCTCCGCCGAGAGCGGCTGGTCGTAGAGGCGGAAATCGTCGAGCCGCCCGATATAGCCACCGCCGTGGTCGTAAGCCCTCGCGCCAATCGTGAATAGGGTGACTCCTGTAATGGGGCGTGTCTTACCGGTACCGCTGTGGAATAATTCACCATTGATATAGATGCACATTTCACCGGTATCGCAATCCTTGGTGAATGCCCAGTGCACCCACTGACCTTTTAGGAACTCCGCCGGTATCGCCTTGACGATCGAATCATAATTACGGCCAGTGCCGTCCCATCCGGTGTCCCAGTAAATATTGCCGTCCATCCACGGAGCCGCCATTGCCTGCCTTGCAACCTCGTTCGAGTTGCTGTAGGCACCAAAGGTAAAGCTCCAAACAGGCAATCCGTCGCCGCCAAACGTCCAGTAGGCCACGGTCACCTGCCTTTCAATGGGATCCCACGCTGCAGCCGAGACATCGACCCACCCGCCACGATTGACGTACAATGAGCCGCCGAGGTGCCCGGTATCCCAGGTTGCATTGCCACCGAGCGTGCCGTCGTTGCCCCTCCCGGAAGAATCAGCGGCAATAGTGCCGATGCCCTCATCGAACCTCCACAAACCGACGAGATCTGCGGACGTCGTATGAGCCAACCCCAACACACAGACAAAGGCCAAACACATCAACTTCTTACACATAACAATCCTCCTTCAAAAAATGACTAAGTATATTATGCACCACACGGTGAAGTACGTTTACAGTCAATGTCTTTATTGCGTTTTCTCCGGATTAGGCGGTTCTTCATGTTGCCTCTCTCTTCTCACTGAACTCCCAGGTGGCGCAGAAAAAAGTTGACCAGCCCTTCAGGATTGGCCGGCTCAATACCTATACTCCTGGCATACACTTGGGCCTCTATTCCCACCTCCTCAGCTCGTTTCTTCAGCGCCGCGGCGTGAAGCGGATGATGATTCCTGTGCCCGAGGTCTTCAGGTGTCCCGCCTTTCGTTGGATTCCATACATACAATGGCGGATCGTCACCCGACATCAGGCTGAGCATGTCAAGATCCGCACGAATTGCCTTACCCTCGGAACTGCGCAATTGCTCAATGCTCGTGAGTCCGTAACACTCCAACGCTTCCTTGAGTGCGGCCTCGTACGCCTGAGGATCGGGCGTATAGTCCAGCAGGTCGGGCCACTGCAGGAGGTCGTAGGTCGCCTGTGTCCAAAGCGCCCCCGCCACGGCCAATCGCGTCGATTCGCGTAAAACCGGGTCGGGACTGTCAGGCTCAGCCATGTCATCGTGAAAGGCCAGCCAGGTCGAAGTCCCCGACCCTGCGGACTCGCCATAGGCGCCTATTCGTTTCTTATCGATGTTCCACTCCATTGCCTTGCTGCGGATAAACTGCAGCGCCCGCTTGGAATCGTTCAGGCAGGCCCGCACGCCCAGCGGCTCGTTGGTTACATAGCGATAGTTGATCGTGGCAAAAGAGACGCCCGCTTTGAGAAACTTGGGCATGTCTTCTGACTTGTATATCTTGGACTTGTCGCCGATTCTAAATCCGCCACCGTGAATGAAGATCACAAGCGGCACAGGCTCGCCGGATTTGACAAGCCATATATCGAGCAAATTGCGCTCATGCGGACCGTATCGCACATTCGCATGTGTGGCGGCAACGCCCTCGATATTGATCGCCTTGGGCAACTCCCTTGCCTGGCGTCTGCCCCCAATCCCGTCTGAAGCCGATATCCCGGGATTCTGAGCGATTAAGCAGACAATCACATAAACAACACTCACACACTTCAAAGCTCTTCGCAGTTTCATGGCAACGCCTCTCCGTAACTGTTCACGGGTATTTTGAGCCTCCTGGACAACGAACCCGACATTAAAATACCCAAATTTCTTTTTATTTGTGTATCTACGAAAAAGAAAAAATATAACCGTTCAATGGTTATTTTGACAGTACTGTGAAACGCACACAAAATCAAGTCTTCCAATTCACTTTATAACACACACAACGTTGGAATTCAAGAAAGTAATCTGTATTTTACAAGCGGCAGGCCTCGTTCACCCGACAATAGTTGTTGCAAATTTATTGGGGACAAAAATTTACATCTAAACAAGAACAGTTCTATAAGAAGCAGCAAATTGCCGACCTACAAGTTAAAAACGCAGCTTTTAAAGAGCAAGTTACCTATCATTGAGTTATACGTATTTTCGGGCAAATGTCTATAGATAGGATTTTACTTGATGCCGATACCGTCATGGAGATGGAGTCCGCTGAACAGATCATCGAGTTTCTGGCTGAACAGACTCGTCCGTTGATGCCTGAATTGCCGGGAAAGCAGAGAAACTGAAGAGGACATGGCAACCTATCTGTTCATGGCCCCCGGCATTGGTTTACGTTTGTTTCGTGTCGATGGGTATGCTTGTATCAGCCGAGTAGATATGGAGATCTCGCTGTGGAAATGCTATCACGATTCCAGCCTTTCGGAACGCTTCGTCGATCGCGCAGTTGATACTGTGCCATACCGGGACATAGTTATCTATGCCTGAGATGAATACACGCAGTTCAAATTCCAGGCTATTATCACCGAAGCTCTTAAAGATAACCACCGGTTCCGGGTTCTTCAAGACCAGAGGATTGGCTCTGGCAACCTCATAGAGAATTCTCTCGGCTTTGGCGGTGTCGGAGCCATAGGCGATGCCCACAACGAACTCTCGGCGCAGAATATTGTCGGACAAAGTCCAGTTAATAAGACGGCCGGTAATAAACTCCTTGTTGGGAACAACAAGCTCACGCTGGTCCCATCTGCGAATTGTGGTTGCCCGGATTCTTATCTTGGCCACTCTCCCAGTAACCTCGCTTATTGTTACTACGTCATCTACACGAATTGGCTGCTCGAAGAGTATAATCAGGCCGCTAACGAAGTTGGCAAATATCTCCTGCAGCCCGAAACCCAGCCCGACAGTCATCGCGGCTACAAGCCATTGAACCTTCGACCAGCCTATTCCAATTTTACCGAAGGCCAGTACCGTTCCTATGACTGCAAGTGTATAGCGGAAAAGCGTCGTTATCGCAAAGCGCACGCCGCGATCGAGGGGCAGCCGCCTCAATACGATTATCTCAAGCAGACCGGGAACGTTCCGTGTAACAATCACAGTCAATGCTGCCAGAAACAATGCCATCGCCAGTGACCCGATAGTCACGATTTCCTCGGCACTCATTCTCCAAAGCTCGATTTTCGCCAGTTCTCCGAGAGCTGGTAAGACATCGTTCCAGACGTACCAGATCCCCCCGATAGGCAGAAATACCGTAATCGCATCGATCAGTCGGCGGGTTTGCTGCGATATCTGAAAAAGGGAGGTATCTTCTTTTGCCTTGCTCTGCTGGGATTCTTTTGCCGAAGCAGATTCTCCCTGGGCCTGCTGCTCTTGTTCGGTGGCCTCACGTTTTTGTCGCTCCAGCAGAGCAAGCTTGCGTTGCGCAACCATTAACCAGCGGACGAACATGGCCCTGACCATGATCGCCAGCAATATCAGGATGATTGTTACAACGAGCTTCTCGGAGAGATGCCGTGCCGCGTAGAAATAGCCCATGCCCGCCAGGACGGCAAAGACTACCGGAAGGATAAAGCACAGCGGATACCAGACGTAGCGCAAAGGTTCCATCCAGCCGCCGTGTTTCTGCTTAAGATAGGGTTTCATCAGCGTACCCGTTGGGCTCAGCAGGATGAGTAGAAACAATGCAAGGGCCAAAAGACCGAATATAAAGAACAAACGACCCGCAGAGTTGTACCATTGTTCGCTGGTCTGCTGGGTCTGCATGACTTCGACTAAAAATATGACAGGAATCACCAGAACAAAGTACCAGCCGAGCAGACGTCGAAAGAAAGACAGTGGCTCATGGCGCATGCGCAGGTGCTCCTGCGCCAGACCGTGCGGCATTGTGAAGTGACGCAAAAAGCCCAACATGAAAACAACCGGCACGAGTGCCCGGAAACCTGAAGCGAGCGATTGAGAGAAGTCATCATCGAAAGCGCTCGAAGACAGACGCCATTGAAACAAAAAGAGGACTATGGGCCACGTAGAAGCCAGGAACAACGTAAGCCCGAGTGTCTTTAGCGTATGTAGGAAGCTATCGGTCTGCACCTGACGGACCCGCCCGGAGATAATTTCAACGGTCCTATGCGCCTTTGGATGAAGCACAACCAATGAAACGACAATTAGCAAGACTGCCAGATAAGCTAAGATGTCTTCCTTAAAATCTGTCCAAAGGCTGATTACAACCTGGTGCCAGTTAGCCGGAGAAAACAGCCATCCTAAAGCAAACAAACCCTCACGAAGGTCGGACAAACGAAAGACGAGACTGCTCTTGATCCACAGAATGTTCGCATCGATGAAATCTGCATAAGCCTGTACAGTATCAACGTACTGCCGCTCTGTAGAGTCAAGGTTTGCCAGCTTTGTGGAGTAATCCCAGTGGAGGTCTGCTATCGCTCTTAGCATTTTACGCTGGCTTTCGTAGTAGTTTGTCACCTCCTTTTTAATTGTCTGGCGTTCCGCCTCGCCGACAGAAGGATCGATCTGGGCTAAGACTGCTTCCAGTTCGTCTGTGAGATCGCCCAGGTCCGACCATTCCTTATCGCTCTCGATCCCATGGTACTGAGCCAACGATATTTCCGACGGTCGGCTCCGAATCCGCAGCTGATTTTCTCTTATATCCGGCAGTTTCTCACGCTGGCCCAGTAGTGCCATCCCCATTGCATCTGTTACCTTACCGGCCGTATCGACTTTGGCGCTTACTTCCTCAAAGCTCTTTTTCACGGACGCAAGCTTGGCGTTTATTGACTCAAAATATTTCGCAACTGCCTCAACCTTGGCCACAAGATCGGTCTGCGTTTGCGCAAACTCCGCGTTCTCTTTCGCGATTGCCTGGATTGCGGGGTGGGCATATCTTGTCTCTTCCTTCGCGCGGATGGCTTCCTCTTTTGCCGTTTCAGCTTTCTTCTGCCGCGAATCACTTACCTTTAGCTGCCAGAACTCAACCAGCTTCTCTGCGCCGGCCAGCTGGCGGGTCGCCAAGTCCCTTCTGGCTGCGAGCAGATCACTGCCCGCATCATAGAAAAGCAGTTCCTCGGTGTTTGCACCTATCTGGTTCTCAAGGGCACGCTGCTGGACAATCAACAGTGTTCGGTTCGCCTGGGCCAATTCAGTCATCTGTCCATCGGCAACTGGTGTTAGGAGTTTTGTCTTTATTTCCTCAAGCTTCTGCCTGGCCGTGTTTGTCTCTTCCGGGATTTTGGTCCGTCGCTCTGCGCGTCTTTTGGGCTCATTTTCCCAATTGCTTACGCTGTTCTTAGCTTCCTCAAGGGCAAGCCTTGCCTTGGTGAGAGCCTCGTCGGCTTGCGCCAAAGTTATATCCTGCGCTACCTGCGGTATGGCCGAAGCAGGTTGCACTTCCAGAAGCGCCTTAGTCTTTTCCAGATTGCCAGGTGCGTCTTTTCTGGCTTGGCTGTATTGTTGCCTCTTAGCGTCGAAATCGACTGCCGAATTCAGTTGAGCAACTGCCTTGTCATAGGCTTCGGTAATCTTGGCCTTAAGCTCCTCGTTAAGTTCCTGGGATTCGATGATCTGCTTTTTCTTCGCGCGAAGTTGCTCAGCAGTTATTTCCTCCGCTTTTTTTGCGGCCTCAGCGCCCTCTGGGGCCGACAAGCCCAGACTGGCTGAGTTGGCGTCCTTTGCCCCACCCGCCGTCATCGCAGAGTCTTGTTGGGACTGCCCTCGAAGAGAAACGAATCCGGATAGAGCGAAGAGAATGCCTAAGATCACCACCAGAACCCTAACTGTTGTCCGGGGCAAAACGAATCTGGCTGATAGCTCCTTGAGCATATTCTGTCTCCAAAGCCTTGAATAATCCTACGGTTAGTTCTGCTTTATGTCTGCTGCCCAACCTGGCATTTCCCATATACACTTTACAGAAACATTCCTGCAAGCTTCGAGTCTCATAATACCGTAATGTCATCTCAATTTCAACAATCTTCCGGCAGGTTTAACTGTCGTGCCGCAAAAGAATACAAAAAAGCCAAACACTTGCATTAAGAACCCGTTTTTTCCTACTATCTTAACACACCGCGACTGTTGCGCGCACGTGCGCGTTAAGGTGTCCGAAAATTCGTTCTTGCCCCAAAATCACTATTGGCCTGAAAAAAGAGGAAGCAGGGCTGAGAAGCGGAGGAAGAGGAAAAAGCGAGATATCCTCAGCCCTGCGAATGTGCTCTGATAAATATTATATCAAAAAGCTCTACGCAAAGCTATACCCTTTTTGTCATAAAGTTTCAGAATATGGTTCGACTGCAAAAAAGTTGGTGAAGAATGAATCAAAAATAGTGGACATTATGCTGCCTTTCGTAAGATAAGTTCTTTGGCAAAAGTAACTTGTAAAACGAAAGGAGTCGCACAATGTCCGGTCTTAGTATAGCAAGGTATGTACCGTTTATGCGAGTAAAAATTACAAACCAAAATGTTCATCATGAAAATGCCTGCCCATCCAGGATCGGCTGCCCTGGGTAATTCGCCGAACAATAATAGCCTGACGAAGAGTTTGCTCAGCAGCATTGTTGGTCGGTGCAACAGCAGGGTCAAACAGAAACCTGAACATAGCGTTACCATGCTTGCAGAAACGCTTAGCGAGTGTAGCCGACTTGGGTGGCAAATCTTGCTGCTTGGCCAAGGCCAATATTCGATCCTTGATTTTGAACATAATCCGGCTGAATCTGTCCTTTGGGACTCTGTCTCGAAGATGCCAGATATGAAAGAGCCTCTTGAATTGAATCAGCAGGCTATCTGCAAGGCATTTGTCGGTCTCATTGGGCAAAGTCATAAGAGATTTGATGTCCCGAATCAAATGGGCCAGGCAGAACCGGACTGCACTGGATCTATACGGTTACATAATTTGGCAGATTTTCCTTGACGGCAAGGTGTCTAATCTGGTATAAATAAAAATGATGGATTTTGGCCTTTCTGTGGGACAAAAATCCTGGGCACTTCATACAAATGTCCTGCCGAGAAGGTTAAGATTAACGAGGAAGGAGTAAAGTTTTAGAGCTTTGCACTTGGCGGTTAGAGTTTATCCATTTCAATCAACGGTTGATGTTGGGCTTGTGCAGGCAAGAAAGAAGGTAGGGAGTGACAAGTCAAAAAAATTCCTGGCGGATGGAGATAAAATGTGTTGAGCGCAAGAATTATTAGTTATTTTGGTGTGTAGCCAAGGCACAGTCGTTTATTTTAACTTTTTTAAGGAGAATTATTATGTTTAGAAAAATGATTTGTTTGGTTTCTTTTGTTCTGGCGTTGTCTCTGGTGGGTAATGTTCAAGCTGCTACCGTAAACTGGACTGATGCTGGTCCAGATAACCTCTGGAGCACGCCAACAAACTGGGATAGCGGTACAATCCCCACCACTGACGACATAGTCAGAATCAAAATGATCCCCGGCCCGACTATCGCGAACGAAGGTGCCGTGGCTTATAAAGTACAGGTTGCACAGGGTAGTAGTTCCACCGGTGAACTGACAGTGGTCGGTGGAACTTTTACGGTAAGCAACTGGTTTACATCGGCCCAGGGCGTGGATAGTAACGCGATACTTAATATAAATAGTGGCACCATAACTGCTGGCGCCGGCTTTAATGTGGCGTACCAGGGTTCGGGCACCCTCAATATGACCGGTGGCACTATTACAGTCACGGGTGAGTTGTACATTGCACAACAGTCTGTAGCTACAGGTCACGCGAATCTGGATGGTGGAACTATTACTACCAGCTCGTTTTCGATGAGAGGGCAAGCTGGTTCTGTAGGCACGATGGACATCAGAGCCGGTACGCTGATAATCGACGGCAATGACCTTTCGCTCGTCCAGGAATACATCGACGAAGGCTGGATTACCGCTTATGACGGCAACGGTACGCTCTCGCTGGATTATGACGTCACGAATGAAGGCAAAACCACGTTGAAGGCTATCCACATGCTTAATCCGATTCCGGCCGACGGTAGTTTAGTACCACCCGGCGAGGTGGTGCTGAGCTGGACTTTGCCTGATCCGTGTGTGCCTGGTCAGCCGGTGCCGGTCGACGTCTACTTAACCGACGATTTGCAATTGCTGGAATGGTTTACCGACCCGGTAGCCATCCAGGTTGTGAGCAAGCAGAACGTGACTTCCGTTGTCGTTCAAACTCAACCAAAGACGCAGTACTACTGGGCCGTCGATACCTATATCGGCGATCCCAATGACCCGATTTTGGGGCCCATTTTCAGTTTCTTCGCAGATAATCAGGCTCCCCAAGTGGACGCCGGCGCCGATGCAGTTACCTGGCTGGTCGGCGGCGTCATGACAAAGAATCTGGACGCGACCGTCACCGAAGATGAGGCTTATACCGTGCAGTGGACGGTGGTTAGTGAACCCAATGATCCCAACAGCCCTGACGCCGTGATTACCGATCCGAGCGCCGAGGATACGAGTATTACCCTGTCAGCAGTGGGCGAGTATGTCTTGCAGTTGGAGGCCTTTGACGGTGAATACACCGATTCGGACACGGTCACGATCAACGTGTATAACGACGGTTGTGAGGCAGCCCAGTCACTGCCCGATTACGAGCCGTTTCCTGGGGACCTCAATGGTGACTGCAGAGTCGATGATCTGGATTTGGCTATATTACAGGAAGACTGGCTGAAGGATAATTCACTGACTGAACCGTAGATCAAGCTCGATTAACTGAGATTGGTATCGACTTAGAGCTTACCAGGGCGTTTGATATACGTGTCAAACGCCCTGTTTCATTTAGTTATGTAATGTAAGAATTTCTCTGTCTTCTTTGGCCGGGATTGTATGCCATTAGCCGTACACTGGACGATCTCTTTTGAACGACTATGGGGGGGGCTTGATAACTCTTACCTTTCTTGCCCAATCCACCCAGATTAAAATACGTATTTACCACAATTGACTAATTTTCGTGTTTATGTTATGAGGAGGAAATTGCCTGTTGGCATGGATGCTGACAGTCTTTTGGAGCTCCTGTTTTCTTCGGACTCCTTGTAGCAGGGGCTCCTTCTATAAGATGAGAAAGCTGCGCGAATTAGGACAAGAGCCAACTACCTTTTGTTTCAGCAGCTTTAGGAATTCCTGAATAAAAAGTTGGATGTTGCGGATATTCCGAGGAAGTTTTATGACATCCTTGATGCGAAAAAAGTTTTGGCAGCAGAAAGTGTAAGAGCGAGCTTTTTATTCTGGAGAAAAATAAAATGAAAAAGGTCTTTTGCCTGCTTCTTGGTTTTCAATTGGTTGTTTAAGGCTATCTGTACTGTCGCATTTTAGTAATATTACGTAAGTTATTATTAACAAAGCAGTTAAAACAAATTATGTCGCAAAGTGCTTCGTTTATAAACAAAAGCAGAAATCAACAATCTGGCCCGAAACGCTGTATGGTGGACATCTGTTAATTTTTGTCAATTCTATAGCAAGATGATGAATGAACCTTTTTTTTACAAGCATCGTTTATTAAAGGGTTTATACGTTTTTTCAAAGTGCGACAGTACAGCTATGCACAACACATCACGGCCCACTGTCTGAACATTTCACCGCTGCGAAATATCATATGCCCTCCGGATGAGGTTTTTCGGAGGTACAGCGAGACAAGTCTTTCACATTAAAGGGTTTACAAAACTACGCCCGGCAGGATTCGAACCTGCGACCTTCGGTTTAGGAAACCGACGCTCTATCCTACTGAGCTACGAGCGCTTCAATCATAAGTCTTTGTAATGTAACATCTTCCTTCACTGTCTGTCAATCCTTATTTGTTGGAAACAAAGGTAGAGTTCGTCTTTCGGCGTCTTTATCGTAGCTTTCAAGTCGCTGTTGCACAAAGGGCAGTTTCTTTCTCGTTTGCTCTTTTCGTTCTTCAATAGAAGATAACCGTTTTCAAACCATTCATTCAACGTTATATTTTTAGGGATAAAGTCTTTGAGCCTATCAATTTTCTCCTGAATCTTCTTTCGGGGTCCTTCTTGTATGCTTTGCGAAAGAGTTTTTGATACTTTATCAATGCAGATACCTATCTGTTCGAAGGACAATGCATTCAAATCTGCGACATCCTTCTTGAGGTCCTGCTGCTTTTGGCTTAATTCGTAATCGTTGTAAGCGATATCAAGATTCGACCTAATCGTTATTTCTGAGTCAACTGGCGATTTATCAGGGATTTGTATCGAGGGAAGGCGGCTCGGCATAACTTTTGAATTGAATTCGACTGACAGATCATTTTTGATTTCTCCAAACTTCTTATCCAGCTCTGCCTTTTTTCTTTCTTCTTCTGATTTTTTATCATTAAGCGATTGGATTTCAGATTCAAGTTTGCTTATTTTGGGATTTTTTAATTGCTTATTGGTAACAACAGAGCTGTCGAATTCCTTGCAGTTAAATTTTGTTCCATCAAAGACATGTTCTGCGATAAAATCAGGATTGAAGACATATATGTTACTCTTATCACAATCAGCGCAATACTTTATAGTTCGACCATTATGAGTTATTTCTACACTTGCATCTGGACTGTTCGTTAGTTCTTTGAACAGCACATCATCTTCGTCTTCTCGTTGCCTTGAATAAAGCCGGAGCACATTTGATATTGTAGTTTTCCCACTTCCATTGTAGCCAAAGATCATGTTAATATTGCTGAAAGGAGGAACTGTGCCCCAGCTAAATTCGTTGAAACTTCCAATTTGCTTTAACGAGTCTATTTTATTAATCATGATTCATTTATTACCAAAAAGCTTCTTGCGTCATTATTTACAATTAAGCTGCATCAAAATAGATAACACAAAACCTGCTATCTATACACTCTCTCGTCCTAATTCTTCAAAGCGTTCCGCCAAGGTAATTTCCACCAAACCAAACGGAACATCAATTTTCCTGACATATCTCTGGTGAATTTCCCAATAACGCAGATATTTTATACTACAATACCCTCTTCATTGCAAACTGATAGCTAAGAATTAATATAAAAATCAAGCAGAAATTTTCCTTGACTCATTTGGCTCTATATAGTATTTTCTTTTATCGTCGTTCCAAGGGTGGAACCGACCTCTGGTCAGCAAGTCAAACCGAAGCCCTTCTTAATAATAATTCGTTAATTGTTATTTAAGGAGATAAGCTCATGGCATCTCAAGGACTGTTATTCTCAGAATCCTCGATTGCTGAAACTTGCGTATGGTGTGAACTATCTGAAGGCATTGATCCGGCAGAATGGGCAAGTTTGTGCCGTCATATCGGCACGCTAAGCCCGGAAGAACTCGAACGGATTAAAAGCGAAATTATGCCGAAACCCCATCACCTGAAAAGCAGACTCAGAAAGACTTGTAGTCATACTAATCGCATGGTGAGAATCCCTTTAGTCAGCTTAGGTCCCAGTGGGATTGGCGGGGAGTATCAGGAAGAAAATATCGGATAGGTCCGTTAAAGGCTGATTATTGCTTTTAGATATTCATCGGCGTTTATATGTACGGTTATCGGCAAACTGCACCCACACATGTTACGGCATACGTACTTGACCAGGCTCTACAATGTCGAGCACGATCTGAGATTTGTCCAGGATCAGGCAGGACATGCCAGCCCCACGACAACGGCGATATATGCCAAGACAAACAGCAAAGCCCGTAAGCGGCAACTTGAGGCATTGGACGAGGAGTAAGTCCAAACGACAAGAAGCAATTGCATCGAAAGCCCAGAGGCGGCAAAAGATTAGGCCCGTACCATATTACAAGGATTCTCAACGAGGAAGGCTGGCAGACACGCAATGCCGACCAGCGGTACGGCTCCCACGTCAGTGCCATCCTAAAACGTTTGAAAAGTGGAATTAGTTAATCCGCATAAACCTCATTTAATGATAAACTAATATATGCTGGATAGAAAAAGTCTTCATAATCCTAAAATCTACTTGTTGAAATACTACTTCAAAAGTACACTATTAAGAACCGTTCAATACTCTGTTATACGACCTATAAATGAAGGATTGTTGGAGATAGAAAATGCACACGGTTCACTTAAAAACAGAGTCGTTTGACAATATTAAATGGCCCCTTTTATGTCCGAGATGTGGTAAACACCTTGAAGAAGAGATTGATGCAGAATTGGTTAATTATCACGGCAAAAAGCGAGCCGACCCAAATCTAATGCGGGAACATTGGAAAACTAAGGGTACAAAGGAATTGATAGCAATGTGGGTAGAGAATGACCAAGTCAACTGGCGGCCTGAAACTTTTGATGTTATCAGAGAGATTTTAATAGAGCGAAAAGTTGACATCCCACCACAAGAAGAACGAAAAGTTTTTTTGAGCTCATTTGGTCAAGTGGATGTCAAAAGGGGATTATGTAATTGGATAACAAGAAGAAAACCGAAATCTTTTATGATAAGACTTTGCATGCGATGTGCACGTAAAGCCAAAAGAGGCCAAACTCTTATGAATATAGGTGGTTGGCTCGCGTTAGCAGTAATAATTTCTGCTATAATTCCACTTCATACTTATCCATCTCAAAGAACAAACACAGCAGAAGGTGCTGCAGGGGTCTTTTTTATAGGTTTTATAATTATTAAAATAGGTGAATCGATAAGGAATCGCAACACAGGTTTAAAAGTAGTGCGTACATCCCGAAATGACTGGGAGTTACGATTCCTCAATAGTGATATCGTTTCTGATTTTGTACAAATTAATGAGAACTTGAATACGGAGGAAAAACCTACTAAACCTTAGAAATTGATAGAAAAAATCATTTATATTAGTCGAAGGGCTGTGAGCATCCACTTGCAGCCCTCTTCTTTACACAAGCCAGCCCACAGAATCTCACAGAGTAGCCCTCAGCTTTCAATTTAAGCGGCCTCAGAGGCTGTACACTGGCCGATCTCCTTTGGCATGGTCATTTGACCATATACTTTCAACTCTGGGCGTTTTGGCTTGATAGTCCTTATCTTTTTTTGCCCAATCTCCCCAGACCAAAATACAGATTCACCACAATAAACTTCAAGTTTCATAATCTTATAAAATTGTTTGAAACGAGATTAAATTACGTTATAATGAGGCTTGAGGCGTGCAGGAGTGTTTTAGTGAAGTGTATATAGAAATGCCGGATAATAGTGGAGGTACGAGTTCTTTCTTGTTTTGTTGACAACAACAGGAATTTTGGTTTGTCACCAAAACAGAGTTACTTCTCAATTTCTTCTGAAGGAGGACTATTATGTATAAAAAATTGATTTATCTAATTTCTTTTGTTTTGGTGCTGGGGCCTACCACAGGTGTGACGAACGCAGATATCGCTACAGAACTATTAGTGTACTGGCCACTTAATGAAGGGGCCGGTAGCACAGTTTTGGACGCAACGGGCAATGGCCACAATGGCACGTTCAATGGCGATCCACAATGGGTGGATGGAAAAAATGGAAAGGCTTTGCATTTCGACGGAGTCGATGACTTTGTTACCCACTCCTTGCCCGGAGACCGGACGTATGCGTCTTTCACTATCGCGGTATGGGCCAAGGCTGATGACGTCCCTCAGGCCGATCTGGCGGGCTTATTCTCCAGCCATGAGCCCGGTGGGTCCACTGGCGCTGGTTTCCAGATTGATGTGGATGCCGGAAGCATGGTCTACCAGATTCGTCCTCCTGGCAGTGCTGGAGCATTCGGGGACGCTACCACGGACTGGGTACATCTTGCTGTAGCGTGTGAGGGTACATCTGCGCAACTTTACTACCAGGGTGCTCCCACTAATCAAGCAACCCTCGCCAGTGATCTATTCAACGAGTTCACGGTGGGCGTGAACAGGAATAGAAGCCGATGGTTCGCCGGGACGATTGATGAGTTCCGCGTATACAGCAGGGTTCTGACAACGGACGACATAGCGGAGCTGTATGAGTGGACACCTTCGCCGCCAATGAAGGCCCAGAACCCAGACCCGGATCACGGGGCTACAGATGTCCCACGGGATATAGCGCTTAGCTGGACGCCGGGAGAGTATGCCGGCACACACGATGTATATTTCGGCACCAGCTTCGAGGATGTGAACACCGCCACGATCGCCAGCCCTGAATATAAAGGCAGTCAAAGTGAGACCGCCTATGTTCCCGATCATCGCCTGGATTTTGGCCAGACCTACTTCTGGCGTGTCGATGAGGTCAATGCGCCACCTGACTTTACGATCTTCAAAGGCGATGTCTGGAGCTTCACGGTCGAGCCGTACGCTTATCCTATGGAGAGTATAACTGCCACAGCTTCAAGCGCAAATAAGGCCGACGAAGGGCCCGAAAATACCATCAACAGCTCCGGGCTGGATGGTTATGACCTGCACTCATACGAAAATGCGGCTATGTGGCTCAGTAGTGGTATAGATCCAAACGCAACGTGGATAAAATATGAGTTCGACAGGGTATATAAACTGCACCAGATGCTGGTATGGAACTACAATAGCTCAGTCGAGCCTCTTATCGGTTTCGGCATCAGGGATGCCACAATTGAGTATTCTGTCGATGGTACCGGCTGGAACTTATTGGGCACCACTCACGAGTTTGCCCGGGGTCCTGGTGCGGCTGGTTATGCCCCCAATACCACCGTTGATCTCAGCGGTGTGGCAGCAAAATATGTCAAGATCACTGCTAACAGCAACTGGGGAGGCATGGTGAACCAATACGGTCTGAGCGAGGTTCGCTTCCTCTACATACCTGTCTGGGCCACAGAGCCCAGCCCCGATTCAGGGGCAACAGATGTAGACGTGGATGCGATCCTCAGCTTCAGAGCAGGAAGAGAGGCTGCTAAGCACGATGTTTATATCAGCACCGACGAGCAGGCTGTTATCGACGGCAATGTTCCTGTTGCCAGCGTGACCGAGCCCAGCTATGCTCCCTCCCTTGATTTAGCCGGCACGTACTACTGGCGGATTGATGAGGTCAACGATGCCGAGATTCCTACAGCCGGGCAAGGTGACATCTGGAACCTCTCGACACAGGAGTATCTTGTTGTGGACGATTTCGAGTCCTACAATGACATTCCAGCCGGGGAGGAAGGCAGCAACTTAGTATATGGTACATGGGTGGACGGATTTGAGAATCCGG
>Ga0307379_10005450_pt1 | contig 17715 bp, 19 predicted proteins | sample UN2MG_FD_202237 | JGI IMG/M metagenome (GOLD analysis project Ga0307379, IMG submission 202237) | Soil microbial communities from Risofladan, Vaasa, Finland - UN-2 | ecosystem: Environmental > Terrestrial > Soil > Coastal area > Acid sulfate soil | place: Finland: Risofladan, Vaasa | collected... | reverse complement strand
TTGAAGCTAAAGATAGGGTAAGCACAGGTATCTCAGCAGCGGACAGGGCAGAGACAATAAAGGCGATAATTGATCCAACTATCCAGGCTGAGGACTTAGTCCTGCCGGGGCATATGTTCCCCCTGCGAGCTAGAGAGGGCGGTGTTCTGGTGCGAGCAGGACATACTGAGGCTATAGTTGACCTAACTAGACTAGCTGGGCTTTATCCGGCAGGCGTTATTTGCGAGGTTTTGAATGAAGATGGCTCTATGGCACGGCTACCTCAATTGGAGGTAGTGTCAGAGCAGTATGGGATTAAGATTGTGACTATAGCTGACCTTATTACCTATCGCCGCCGCCATGAAAGGTTGGTGAACAGGGTAGCTGAAGCTAAGTTACCAACAAGATACGGTGAGTTTACGGCTATTGCCTATAAGAGTGACATAGACCCTGATGAGCACTTAGCCTTAGTAACGGGAGATATATCCACCGGGGAGCCAGTCTTAGTCCGCGTTCATAGTGAGTGTGTTACCGGCGATGTGTTTGGTAGTCTTCGTTGTGATTGCGGTGAGCAGATTGCTCTAGCCATGCAAAGTATTGCTGAGGAGAGGCGAGGTGTTTTCCTGTATATGAGGCAGGAGGGACGGGGTATTGGCTTTCCTAACAAGATTCGTGCCTATGCTCTTCAAGATAAAGGACTGGATACAGTGGAGGCTAATCTGTCCTTAGGTTTTGCCCCAGACCTGCGGGACTACGGTATAGGTGCCCAAATCCTGGCTGAACTGGGTTTGCATGGCATCCGACTGCTCACCAATAATCCCAAAAAGGTAATAGGTTTGGAAGGTTATGGGCTTAAGGTAGTGGAGACAATACCTATTATCACCTCTCCTAATCCATATAACCGTGATTATCTGGAGACAAAGCAGAAAAAACTGGGTCATCTCTTAGAAAGATCAGATGTCGATAATTAATCTCCTTTTGATAAGGGGATAGGGTTAGTTAAACAATCTCATAATAAGGAGGAAGTAGTGAACAAGCATTTTGAAGGTGTGCTGCTGGGGAAGGGACTAAAGTTCGGGCTGGTTGTCCCTCGCTTTAACGAGTTTATCACTAAGAAACTACTTGAGGGGGCACAGGATGCCTTGCTTCGCCATGGTGTTAACCAGGAAGATATAGAGATTGCCTGGGTACCGGGCTCGTTTGAAATTCCGCTAATAGCTAAGAAATTAGCCCAGACTAAGCGGTATGATGCCGTTATTTGCCTGGGTGCTGTGGTTCGTGGTGGAACACCTCACTTTGAGTATATCGCTGCTGAGGTAAGTAAGGGCATTGCTAAAGTGGGTTTAGAGACCGGGTTACCGGTTATTTATGGCGTAATCACCGCTGATACCCTGGAGCAGGCTATTGAGCGGGCAGGAACTAAAATGGGCAATAAAGGCTTTGATGCAGCAGTAACTGCCATTGAGATGGCTAACCTACTCAAAAGCATAAGCTAGTGGCTGGAGATGAATCTTTAAAGTATAGAGTGCGAAAATAATTTGGTCACTCAGTAACCTTGTAGACTATATCTCCTCTTCTTACCCGCTCGCTGACTTTGACTCCAATAGCGTCTCCTGCTTTAGCCTGTGTAACATCTACATTGTTAATCTGCATTGAGTCAATAATAAGTTCCATATCGGTGGTGTAACCCTTAATATGGATTTTGTCACCCTGTTTCAAGGTTGCTGTTAGCTCAATGCCGGCTACTACAGGTCTGGCAAAGAAGTCAGATACCTTTCCGATTTCTACCTCAGGCATTTGGGCACCTCCTTTTAAGTTTAATGCCGGGCTATTCTGTTGCCTTTAGATTAGTATACGCTATCTGGTTTAGGTAAATCAATATGTAAAATCTTTGACATAGTTATACCTGTCACATATAATTAATTTACTTCATAGTTTACTGAAGGGTAAAGCCTTGGCCGAGAATAATGAATCTAATTTAGTAAACGAGGAACAGAGGCTGGATATTGAACGTGTTAAACAGCGTCTGGATATGTTAGACCAGCGTTTAGATAATATCGACTCGATGGTTACTGCTGTTGCTGAACGGGTAATGAACCAACCTATCACTCTTAATATAACCTGCCCCTCCTGTGGTAAGAATATAGAGATTACCCTCATAGGTAGTGAGAAGCCAACGGCATAACCTGGGTATATGAAGTCCTAGAGCATAGGCAGGTATCTTTTTAGTTCATAATCAGTTACTTGGATGCGATATTGATCCCATTCAATCTTTTTATTTTTGATAAAGCTATCAAAGACATGGTCGCCAAGGGCTTTTCTCACCAATTGGCTATTTTCAGTTAAGCCTATAGCCTCAGATAGGTTCCCGGGCAGGCTGCCTATACCTCTTTGCTCCCGCTGCTCACTAGTCATCTCAAAAACATTCTCTTCGATGGGGTCGGCCAGTTCATATTCCTTCTCAATGCCTTCCAGACCAGCGGCCAGCATCACGCTAAAAGCCAGATAGGGATTGCAGGCAGGGTCTGGAACCCTAAATTCAACCCTGGTAGCGTTTTCTTTCCCCGGCTGATACTCAGGAACTCTAATCATGTCTGACCTGTTTCTCCTTGCCCAGGAAAGATATACTGGTGCCTCATAACCGGGAACTAGGCGCTTATAGGAGTTAACCCATTGGCTAACTACTGCTGCAATTTCTGGGGCACGCTGTAGTAGTCCAGCAATATAGTGCTTGGCTATTTTTGATAGGTAATAGGGGTCATTTTCATCAAAGAAGGCATTCCTGTTGCCTTTAAACAGTGACTGGTGAACATGCATCCCACTGCCGCAATCGCCGAAGATGGGCTTGGGCATAAAGGTGGCATAGATACCATGCTTCAGAGCCACTTCTTTAACCACCAATCGGCAGGTCATGATATTGTCGGCCATGGTCAAGGCATCGGTATAATGCAGGTCTAGCTCATGCTGGCTTGTAGCCACTTCGTGGTGGCTATATTGAACACTGACACCCATCTGTTCCAGGATTAGTATGGTTTCCATTCTTAAGTCGCTGGCTATATCCGGAGGAGTCAAATCAAAATAGCCCCCTTCATCCATAGGCTGTGTCTCCCTGGCATTTTGGAAGTAGAAATATTCTAATTCTGGACCTACATTGAAGGTATAACCCTGGTCAGTCGCTTTCTTGAGGTTTTTCTTTAACACATAGCGGGGGTCACCCTCAAAGGGTTGCCCACCTGGTCTCAGGATGTCACAGAACATTCGGGCTACCGGATGCTCGGGTAGACTCCGGGGTAGGATTTGGAAGGTGGTGGGGTCGGGGAGGGCTAGCATATCACTCTCATCAATTCTGGCAAAGCCTTCAATTGCAGAACCATCAAACCCCGCACCATTTACCAAAACTGACTCTAGCTCTCTTGGGGAAATGGAGAGACTCTTGAGGAAGCCCAAAATGTCAGTGAACCATAGGCTTATTAACTTGATATCCTTATCCTTAGTTACCTTGATGGTATGTTCTTTAGCTTTCTCCTTCTCGTCAGGCATTTTATACTCCTCCTTATTGATTATTTGTCCACTTATCTGATAAAGTGGCATATAAATCTTGACTTACATTCCCTATTCCTGCTCGGTTCTTTAGTGGATAACATTTTATAAAGTATACACTGGGTTGTGCCAAAATTCTAGGGGTATGTTCAAACCTGACACATAACCAATCATTAGTAGAGGAGGGCAAATATGGAGATAGTCGCTAGAATTGACCAAACTAAATACGATGTCTTTCGATGGAGGTATGAGCTTAGTATACCGAAGAAGTTAACTCTGGCGCTTGGATTAGCTTGTCTTACCGGTTTGATTGCTCAAATTAGAATTGTACTTCCATGGAGTCCTGTACCGGTAACGGGACAAACCTTTGCTGTGCTCCTCGCTGGTGTGCTATTGGGGAGGTGGTGGGGAGGCATAAGTTTGGCTATCTATGCTGGACTTGGTGTTGCCGGAGTTCCCTGGTTTGCTGGCTGGGGCAGCGGCTTGGGCTACTTGGCTGGCCCCACCGGGGGATATATAATCGGTTTTATTCTGGCGGCTCTTTTCCTGGGTCACTTCACTGATACCTACATTAGGTCAAGAAGATTTCTGAGCATGCTAGCCCTCATGCTCTTTGCTAATTTTATCCTAATCTACACTCCAGGACTTCTTCAGCTTGGGTTATGGCTCAACTTGGTGAAAGGAGAACCAGTAACCTTTACAACTCTCTTCAGCATGGGAGCTCTTCCCTTCATTGCTGGTGATGTTACTAAGGCCGTTATAGCGGCGGCTATAGCTAGAGGAATAACACCTAAATCGGCCTACAACGGGGAGGTAGATAAAGGCAAGTGAGAGAACTGGCACATCCCTTAAAATATAGTGAGTTGAGCTGTGTTACTAATCATATGGACGAGTCCGCAGCTAGACAACAGCAAGAGGCAAGGTTTAGAATTGAGATGGAATCTATGTCGGTGAATTGAGAAGCTCAACGGGGGAGTAAGATGGACAGACGAGGAAATGTAATAATCGTGGAGAAGCCGAGGTTGAGACACCCCTATATGGTTTGTGGCATCAGCGGGTGGGTTGATGGAGGGGAGGCCGCCACCGGAAGCATCCAATACCTGGTGAGGAAACTGGAGGCGAAGAGATTCGCTGAAATACCCATCGACAGGTTCCATATATTCCAGGTGCCAGGTCAGCTTTCGCTGAGACCCCACATAAGAATTGAGGATGGCGTTCTTAAAGAGCATCGCTTTCCCCAAAACCAGTTCTTCTACTGGGTCAACCCCAATGCAGATAATGATTTGATTCTTTTCCTGGGCACGGAACCAAATCTAAACTGGGAGGAATACGCAGAGGCTATTCTAGACTTAGCTGAGGAGTTTGCTGTGGTTAGAATCTACCTCCTCGGCGGTGTACTTGATAAGACCCCGCATACCAGGGAACCCGGTGTTTCTTGTGCCTGCAGTTCTGAGAAGCTCAAGGAGGAGATGCAGAAATGTAGTGTGCAGTTCAGCAACTATGAAGGGCCGGGTAGCTTTGCCACTACGCTGCTCCATCTTTGCCAAGCTAGGCAGAGGCAGATGGTGAGTATCACTGCCAGAGCCACCTACTACCCCGAGTTCAATATTGTCATCCCCCATAACCCTAAGACGATAAGAGCGGTGGTAAGGAGGCTAAATCGCCTGCTTCACCTTAATCTGGACGTCTCAGACCTTGATAGACAGGCTGAGGAGTTTGAGGCAAAACTTAACTTTATGGCTAGTCAAAATCCTCAGTTCCAGGCTTATGTTGAAGAGCTGGAGAAGGACTTTACCGAGGACAAATATGAGGAGCCCTTGGAGATGTCACCTGATGAAGCCGTGCGGCTCGCTGAGGAGTTCTTGAAGGAAAAGAGGGAAGATTAGAAGCTTGCTTTTATTGGCATGAAAAAAATAGACCTTATTTGTACGAAATGTAAAAAAACCTTTCCTATTGATCGGCTTTATCCTCGTTGTGATATTTGTAATGAGCCTCTGGAAGTAGAAAAAGTAGTAGCAGGAAGGATAAATAAGGGTAACGTTCTTAACCAAACTGTTCTGGAAAGGTATTCTGATTTTTTCCCTTTTGCCAAAATAGATAAAGCAATATCACTTTATGAGGGCTTTACACCGTTAGTCAGGTCATTAAGACTTGCCTCTGGATTAAGCATCAAAGATATCTTCTTTAAAAATGAAAGCCAGAATCCTACTTGGTCTTTTAAAGATAGAGGAACAGTTACCGGCATTCAACAGGCTATTAGTCTGGGATATAAAAGAATTGGGACTGTATCGACTGGTAATATGGCCGTTTCAGTAGCTGCTTATGGCGCTAGAGCAGGTTTGGAAACATTCATCTTAGTCAGTGCCAGCCTTCCGCCTGAAAAACTCAATCCAATTGCTATTTATAATCCAATTTTGATAAAAGTAGATGGAGATTATGGGAAACTTTACTTTGATAGTCTTGAGATTGGAAAACAAAATGACATTTATTTTATCAATTCTGACGCACCTTTTAGGGTTGAGGGGTCCAAGACGATTGCTTTTGAAATTTGCGAACAAATGAATTTTGAGGTTGCTGACTATGTAGTCGTCCCAACCAGTTCGGGAGGAAACATAAGAGGTATCCTAAAAGGATTTGAGGAGTTCAGGCTCTGTGGGTTAATCAACAAAGTACCAAAAATGATTTGCGCCCAAGCCAGGGGTTGTTCACCAATTTATAATGCCTATAGTAGCCATGCCGAGGTCATATCGCGGGTCGAAAACCCGCATACGATTGCACATGCTATTGAAAATCCGTATCCTCCTAGCGGAAATGAAGTCTTGAGAAGGATGAAAGAGAATGGAGGAACTTTCGTTGCAGTGACGGATGAAGAAATCCTCCGGGCACAAAAACGATTGGCGAAAATAGGTCTCTTTGGGCAACCGGCTTCTGCCGTTTCACTAGCTTCAGTGAAAAAACTTAGGGGACAAAACTTTTTAGATGAAAATGACACCGTTGTTTGTATTGTAACCGGGGGTGGCTTAAAAGATATGACTGTTTTGGAAAACCATGAGCTAAAAATTCTTGATTCACGGTTGGAAGATTTGAATGAATTGATTGGAAGTGAGCGGCAAGGGTATAATAGGGATGAAAGAAGATGACTTCACAGGTCTTTTATCGTAAGTGGCGTCCCCAAACTTTAGCTGAGGTAGTCGGTCAAGAACAGGTAACGCAGACACTCCTCAACGCCCTCAGTAGTGGTCGTGTATCTCATGCCTACCTTTTTTGTGGTCCGCGAGGAACAGGTAAGACCAGCACTGCACGCGCACTAGCTAAGGCAGTGAACTGCCTTAGCAATGGCAAGGGTGAACCATGTAATACTTGCTCTATGTGCCAGGCAATAACCGAGGGTAGGGCTCTGGATATGATTGAGATTGATGCTGCCAGCAATCGTGGCATTGATGATATCCGAGGCCTCCGTGAGAGGGTCAACTATGCTCCCAATCAAGCTCGTTACAAGGTCTATATCATAGATGAGGTCCATATGCTTACCAAAGAAGCCTCTAACGCCTTGCTCAAGACGCTTGAGGAACCGCCGCCCCATGTCATCTTTATCCTGGCCACCACTGAAGCCCATAAAATCATACCTACCATTCTGTCGCGATGCCAGCGGTTTGATTTCCGGCGTCTCTCCCAGGCAGATGTAATTTCAAAACTAACCCGCATTTGTAGTACAGAGGGCATTCACATGGAGCCAGAGGCACTACAGCTTATTGCTAAGGCTGCCACCGGTAGCTTGCGAGATGCCGAAAACCTGCTGGAACAGCTGACTACCTACTATGGCTCTGACGTTGGACTACATCAGGTTCAGGCTATCCTGGGTATCACCGGTGACTTCCGAACCAAAGAGCTGGTAAAGCACATTATAAATAATGATGTCTCTGCTGGAGTGATAACTATAAATAGTGTTAATAGCGATGGGCTAGATTTAAAGCAATTCAATCGGGAGCTTGTGGAATACCTCAGAGGATTGCTTCTAATAAAGAGTGGCTCCAGTGAAGCTGTAGACCTCACTGCCGAGGACATAGCTGAACTGAAGGACTTAGCCACTAGAGCCTCCCTCTCTCAGATATTGAAGGCAGTCAAACTCTTTGGTCAACTTGAGCTTGGTTTTGATAACTATTCTACCTTACCGTTGGAGCTGGCCCTGGTTGACTGCGCCCTATCTTCGGAAGAGGAGGCAGAGAGGCCTGCCACTCAGGCTGAATACGAACCTCGTCAGCCCATAAAAGCTGCTACCCCACCTCGCCCTGAGCCGCCTGTAGCCAAGCCCAAGCCAGCTGTTGTTCCCCCGCCGGCAGTGCCGGAGGCTACCACTACTATTACCCCACCAGCAGTGCCAGAGGCTGCCGCTACTATTACCCCGCCGGAACCCGGCAGCGAGCTGGAACAACTGAGGCTGAACTGGAAACAGGTTGTCGCTCAGGCTCCGGAAGATACCAGAAAAACCTCGGCTATTGCCATTCTTAGAAGCGCTGGTGTCAAGCCAGTGGCTTTTGAAGATAATACTGTAGTCTTGTCCTTTAGGTATCCCCTTCATAAGGAGAAGATGGTAGAACTTGAAAATCAACGGGTAGCCGAAAAAATCGTCAGCAACTTCTTGGGGCATCCCTGCCGTGTGCGCTGTATTTATGAGCCTGAGGATAATCACCTGGTGCATGAAGCACAGAGAATAGGTGCCCAGATTACTAGTGTGGAGGAAAAATGAATTTATCTATGTTAAATCAAGCCTTGAAGCTCAAATCAAAACTGGACAAGGCTAAAAAAGAGTTAGGCAACGCTATTGTAGAAGCAAGCTCGGGTCAAGGCGCAGTTAGGGTTATCATTACTGGTCAGCAAAAAATACAGTCAATAAAAATATCACCCGAAGTGATAGACCCCAATAAGGCGGAACACTTAGAAAAATTGGTGTTGGAGGCAGTAAGTGAAGCCATCACCAAATCTCAAAAACTGGCGGCCGAACAGCTAAAGGGGTTAACCGGTGGTCTTAAAATCCCGGGACTGACCTAATTTTAGGAGGGCTGATATTGAATCAGGGGCTTATACCTACCGCCGAAGCAGTAAATAAGCTTATTCAGGAACTCAATAAACTACCCGGCATTGGGCCCAAGAGTGCCCAGCGTCTTACTTATTACTTACTGCGTGCCCCTGAAGAGCAGGCCAAGCTATTAGCTGAGGCCATCCTGTCAGTAAAACAGAAGGTTACACTATGCTCCATCTGTTTTAATGTTACCGAATCAGACCCCTGCCTCGTCTGTCGTAGTGACCATCGCGACCGTAGTAAGATTTGCATTGTTGAACAGCCACAGGATATTCTGGCTCTGGAGCACACCAGGATTTATAGCGGGCTGTATCATGTGCTTCATGGCGCCATCTCACCCACCGAGGGAGTGGGAACTGGCGATATAAAAATCAACGAGCTTATGAGGCGACTGCAGGGCAGCTCAATAGATGAGGTTATCTTGGCGACTAACACTAACCTTGAGGGAGAGCAAACCGCTATGTATCTAAATAAGCTGATTTCACCCCTGGGCATCAGAGTTACTCGCCTCGCCCGGGGGCTGCCCTTTGGCACCGAGCTGGAATATGCCGATGATGTTACCTTAACTAGAGCCATTGAGGGAAGGCAGGAGTTTTAAGTTTACCTTAAAAATTCAGTTGCTCGTATATATCCTTTTTAAAAGGAGGTAAGAAGCGATGCCTAGGTTTGTCATGAAGAGGACACGCCAGAAGGTAGGTCTTACTCCGGGGACTCTTGTCCATGTAGGAGAGAGGAAGGTTGAAAAAGCAAGGATTACCATCATTGACTATGACGAAGCGCAAATTGAAGAAAAGGAAGTAGAAACGGTTGAGGAATGCTTTCCCTTCCGGGACAGTCCCAGTGTCACCTGGATAAATATAGATGGTGTCCATGATTTAGAGCAGGTAGAAAAAATTGGGAAATACTTTAATATTCATCCCCTCGTCTTAGAAGACATTGTCAATACTGGTCAGCGCCCCAAGCTGGAAGACTTTGTGAATCACCTCTTCATTGTTCTGAAGATGCTCCACTGTGAACCGGCGAAGGATGAGGTGGAAGCGGAGCAGGTCAGTCTGATAGTCGGCTCCAATTTTGTTATTTCGTTTCAGGAACGTGTCGGCGACGTCTTTGACCCTTTGAGAGAGAGAATAAGAAAAGGGAAAGGGCGTGTCAGAAAGGCAGGGGCTGATTATCTTGCCTACGCCTTAATTGATAGTATCGTTGATAACTATTTCGTGATTCTAGAACAACTTGGGGAAAGGATAGAGGATGTAGAGCAGGAGCTGGCAACAAATCCAACTCAAGATACGTTACAGAATATCCGTGTCTTTAAGAAAGAAATGCTATTTTTGCGAAAATCAGTGTGGCCTCTAAGGGAAGTGGTCAATTCATTGGAACGAGGTGAGTTATCACTCATTCATGAATCTACGGGCATCTATCTCCGAGATGTCTATGACCATACCATCCAGATTATAGATACTGTGGAGAGTTATAGGGATATGCTTTCCGGTATGCTTGATGTTTATCTTTCCAGTATCAGTAATAAAATGAACGAAGTGATGAAGGTACTGACCATCTTCGCTGCAATATTCATACCACTTACTTTTATTGCCGGTCTTTACGGAATGAATTTCAGCTTCATGCCAGAACTTACATGGCATTGGGGTTACTTTGCGGTTTTGGGCTTCATGGCTTTAGTTGGTATCTTACTAGTGGTCTATTTTAGAAGGAAAAAATGGCTCTGATTTCAGGTGTCAAACCTTAATTGTAAAAAGGGGAGGTAATAGTTATGGACAAGCTATATGAGGATTCAGAAACAGGGTGTTGCCCGAGATTTAATCCTGAGCCGTGGGATGAAAAAGAGGTAACCTGGCAGGATAACCTGTTTATTAAAGACCACATCCGAAGTTTTTTACATATCCCTTTGGGCTTCGGGAAAGTAATGACTAAAAATATGGAAATGATTGAGGCGGCAGATGCCCTTGCCCCTGAACCGCTTATGCTTTCGGATGAAAACTCTCTCTGGGGAAGCGATGTTTATATTGCCGTTAGTAAAGAAGTGCCGCAGGCGGAGAACGTAAGGATATCGGGGACTTTTCTGACCAAGGTTTTTGAAGGGCCATACAAAAATATTGGCAGATGGGTCAAAGAAATGAAGGCTTATGTCAAAGCCAAAGGCAGAGAGATGAAAAAAATGTATTTCTTCTATACCACCTGTCCGAAGTGTGCCAAGGTTTATGGCAAAAATTACACGGTTATCCTGGCCGAGGTTTAGGAAAGAATCAGATTATACTTGCCAGACGTTAAACAAGAATAATAAAAAATGCCTAAGCCAAGAACTTATCAGACAGAAGCTATCATTATTAAGAAGGTTAAGCTGGGTGAGGCGGATAGAATCCTCACCCTCTATACCCCACACCTCGGTAAGATTCAGGGCGTAGCCAAGGGAGTCAGGCGCCCCCGGAGCAAGCTGGCGGGACACCTCGAACTGCTTACCCATAGCCAGGTATCGCTGGCTCGTGGGCGAAATCTGGATACCATAATCGGGAGTCAGACGATTGATAGCTTCCTGCCCTTGAAGAGTGACCTGTGGCTTACCTCCTGTGCCCTCTATGTTACTGAGTTAATTAACCAGTTTACCGCCGACCATGTTGAAAATTATCCTCTGTTCCAGCTACTGCTTGAGACAATGCATCGGCTAAGCCAGGCTGACGATAAAGACCTGGTTTTGCATTATTTTGAACTACACCTCCTTAATGAAGTTGGCTACCGGCCTCAGCTTCGGCAATGTGTCTCCTGCCACTCGCGATTAAAAGTGGTTACCAATGCCTTCTCCCCCACTGATGGTGGCATGCTATGTCCCAGGTGCAGTCAGCAACGGATTTTGACTTACCCCCTGTCAGTTAATGCCATAAAAATGCTGAGCCTGCTCCAGAGTAGCAACTACGATACTGCCAGCAAGCTAAAAATGAACTCGGGATTATCTCACGAGTTAGATGAGGTGATGTCCCATTATCTTGAATATCTTCTGGAGCGAGAGGTGAAGTCAGCCGCCTGGCTGGGTATGTTAAGGGAGCAGATAAAGGAAAAGAACACCTAACCAAAAGACTTTACTACGGGACACAAAAAGGTAGATAATATAGGACTGAGAGTCTGGAACTCCCAGTCTTTTTGCTATATCATAGGGGAAGAGGATAGATATGACATCTAGATTAGAACGCATAGCTCAACAACGACGGCAAAAGCTTGAGCGGATTCGGGCCCGTGGCATTAATCCGTATCCTCATCGCTACCACCGCAGCCACACTACTCAGGAGGCTGTAGCGCTGCTTAAGCAAAAAGAAGAAGGCTTGACCAAGGAGGAAGAGGTCAGTGTTGGCGGGCGTATTACGGCCATAAGACGAATGGGTAAGAGTGCCTTCGCTGATATACGCGATGGCTCGGGGAAGATTCAGTTGTTATTCCAGAACATAGACCAATATGATAAGGAAGACCTTGACCTGTTTAAAGATTTAGATATCGGTGATATTATCGGCGTCAGCGGCAAGCTTATTCGGACGAAGACCGGTGAACCTACCGTTTGGGTTGGAGAATTCACCCTGCTGGCTAAGTCACTACAACCTCTACCGGAAAAGTGGCACGGGCTCAGTGATGTTGATACCAGGTATCGGCAGCGCTACCTGGACCTCATTGCCAATACCGAGACTAAAGAGACCTTTAAAGTGCGCAGCCAGATTATTACGGCTATAAGACAATTCCTTAACCAGCGGGGCTTTTTAGAGGTAGAAACGCCAGTGTTGCAGCCATCGGCTGGGGGCGCTTTGGCTCTGCCCTTTATTACTCACCATCATACCCTTGACCAGGACTTATACCTGCGTATTGCCCTTGAGCTTCACCTTAAGCGACTCATTATAGGAGGATTTGATAAGGTCTACGAGTTGGGTCGTGCTTTTCGCAATGAGGGCGTCTCCACCAGGCATAATCCTGAGTTCACCATACTGGAAAGCTACGAAGCCTATGCCGACTATAATGATGTAATGAAGATGCTGGAGAAGATGGTATCTAAGATTAGTCGGCAGGTTTTGGACACAAACAAGGTTCAGTTTGGTGACGATACTATTAACTTTAAGACTCCGTGGCGGCGCCTTAATTTGCAGGAGGCAATTAAAGAGTATGGTGGCATCGACTTTGATAAATTTGCTGATGCTGATTCTCTCAGAGCTGAGATGTTAAGGTTAAAAATGGAGGTTGACCCTCAAAAGGACAGGGGCAGGCTCATAGATGAGCTTATTTCAACCTTTGTTGAGCCAAACCTTATACAGCCTACCTTCCTTTTGGACTACCCGGTGGAAATGTCACCCTTGGCCAAAGCCAAGCCCGATGATGAGCGTCTGGTAGAGCGTTTTGAAGCCTTTGCCGGTGGAATGGAGATTGCCAATGCTTTCACGGAACTAAATGACCCCGTAGAGCAGAGAGAGCGTTTCTTACAGCAGCAGAAGGGGCGTCAGGTGGAAGGCGAGATAGAAACCATTGACGAAGACTTCCTGCTGGCGCTGGAGTATGGCATGCCGCCTACCGGCGGGCTCGGTGTTGGCATCGACCGTCTGGTGATGCTGCTGACCAACCAGCAGTCAATCCGTGAGGTAATCCTGTTTCCCCAGCTAAGGGAGAAAGCATAGACGGTAGACAATAGATGAATAAACAAGAGCTAAGGATTCTCCAAATCCTTGACGCAATTGCCAGGCAGAAGTCTGTCAGCATAATAATTGATTCTATAGTTGTGCGAGTCGAACAGAAGCTAGACCAAGACACTGAAGCATTGCTGGCTTGGGAGCCGGTGCCATTGGCTACGTATGGTGGGGAATTGCCAGATATGCTTCACTCAAGTTGGGTATTCGTTGTTCGAGCTGAAACGAACACAGGGGCTGAAAGGCATCCTAACAGCTGCCAGCGTATGATGTCATATGGGGGGTCGGGCGATCTTCAGATATGGACTGGTGGGAGATGGCGCTCCAATCTTCTTGTCAGTGATCCAGAAAAGCAGATAGAACTCAGGTGGATATCCATCCCACCCGATGTATGGCATCGGGCTGCAGTTCCTAAGGAAAACTGGGTAGTCCTGTCATTCCATACTGTACTTGGTGATGAACTTATTGAAGAGCGTCCAGACCCGAGCGATAGTAAGTTGATTCGCCAGCGGAGATACTTGGATAAATGAAAAACACTAAAATATATGTCGGTAGGTGGTCAGTCAATGTTTAAGGAGTATTTATGCTTGACATAAAGTTTGTTCGTGAGAATACAGACCTGGTGCGGCAGGCAATAGCCAAGCGCCAGGACAGTGCTCCTCTGGATGAAATCTTGCGGCTTGACTCAGAGCGCCGCCAAAAGGTGATTGAGCTGGAAGGCTTCAGGCATGACCGGAAAGAGGCTGCCAGGAAAAAGCAGGCCAGTGAAGAGGCAATAAATAGGGGACGTGAGGTGCGTGCCCAAATAAGAGCATTGGAGGAAGAGGTCAGAAGCCTGGATAAGCAACTGGAAGAGCTACTACTACAGGTGCCCAACATCCCTCACCCCTCGGTGCCGGTGGGAAAGGATGAAAGTGATAATGTGGTGGTGCGTTCGTGGGGAGAGCCCAAAAACTTTGATTTCGCGCCAGCCCCACACTGGAAATTGGGTGAGTCTCTGGGCATCATTGATTTTGAAAGAGGAGTAAAATTATCAGGCACTCGCTTCTATGTGCTCAAAGGAGCCGGTGCTCAACTGCAAAGAGCCCTTATCTCTCTTATGTTAGACCTCCACACCACTGAGCACGGCTACCAGGAGATATACCCACCGTTTATGGTCAAACGGGAATGTATGGTTGGCGCCAGCAACCTGCCTAAATTTGCCGATAACCTGTATCATGATGAGGAAGATGACCTCTGGTTCGTGCCTACGGCTGAGGTGCCGCTTACTAATATGCACCGTGATGAAATTATACCGCCCGGAATCTTACCCATATATTATGTTGCCTATACCGCCTGTTTTCGTCGGGAAAAAATGTCAGCCGGCAAGGATACCCGGGGCATAAAACGGGGTCACCAGTTTGACAAGGTTGAGCTATATAAATTCACCGAGCCCTCTGCCTCTGACCAGGAGCTGGAGAGGCTGCTCAATAATGCCGAACAGGTTTGCCAAGAGCTAGAGCTTCCCTACCAGGTAAAACAGCTTTGCACTGCTGATTTAGGCTTTGCTTCCACCAAGTCCTATGATATTGAAATGTGGGCTCCTGGCTGCGGCGAGTGGTTGGAGGTAAGTTCCTGCTCCAACTGTGGTGATTTTCAGGCCCGACGAGCTAATATCCGCTATCGTCCATCTCATGATGCTAAACCCCAGTTTGTCCACACCTTAAATGGCTCGGGGCTGGCTCTACCCAGGGTTCTCATTGCTGTAATGGAGAACTACCAGCAAGCCGATGGCAGCATTTCTGTCCCTGAAGCTCTCCAGTCCTATGTTGGGGAGAGGGTAATCAAATAAAAAGGAGGAGTTACTGTATGGATGCCATGGAAGCGATTCTTACCCGAAGGAGTATCCGGAAATACACAAAGCAGCCAGTATCTGACGAAGTGCTAAAGGAATTGCTGGAAGCGGCTATGTGTGCCCCGTCAGCCGGTAACCAGCAGCCTTGGTGCTTTATCGTAATCAATGACCGTAAGATTTTGGACGAAATTCCAAAGTATCACCCCTATGCTCAGATGCTAAAAGAAGCACCGGTGGCAATTCTGGTTTGTTGCGACTCGGATTTAGAGTTAGGAGGGTATGGGGTTGAGGACTGCTCAGCAGCCACTCAGAATATTTTGCTGGCAGCTCATGCTAAAGGATTAGGAGCAGTCTGGCTTGGTGTGTATCCCACGGAGTCAAGGGTTACCGATATCAAAAAATTACTGAACCTCCCAGAAAACATTATACCTATTTCCCTAATCTCTATTGGCTATCCGGCGGAGCAAAAGCCTCCGCCAGACCGCTATCGGGCTGACCGAGTTCACTATAACCAGTGGTAATAATACACTAGTTTCAACCTCTGAAGAGGACTACTTAGCCCGCAGGCAACAGCACGCAGGCAGAAGGTAATTGTATGGAAGGTTTAGGATTACTTATTAACCTTGTTTTGCTATACTAAAACTGCCTGGGAGGGGTGTCCGAGTGGTCTATGGTGACAGTCTTGAAATCCGTCGCTCTCCCGCATGTAGGCCTATGGCAACAGAGGCTTGTTATTACTCTGGACGCTTCTGACGTTGCCGATAGTCTGTAATGTAACGCCTCGCGTACTCATCACAACCCAAAACCAAGTCAGCAGCTAGTACCGCCGGACGTACTCTGGCTACATCCGCGACCGGGCAGGTCACTCCGGCAGCAATGGCAATAGCCAGGAAGTAACTCGTCAGAAGGCTGCGGTCAGGCATGCCGAAAGATATATTGCTGGCTCCTAAGGTCTGGTTAACTCCAAGTTCAGCTTTAACCCCACGGATAGCTTCGAGGACTACCAGACCAGCTTTACTGTCGGCTCCTACTGTCATGGCCAAGCAGTCAATAATGACATCCTGGCGGGGGATACCCAACGCTTCAGCGCGTTCCACAATCTTATGGGCGATGGCTACACGCCGCTCTGGACTATTTGGGATACCTTCATTGTCCATTGTCAGGCCGATGATTGCGGCCCCATATTTCTTTACCAGGGGCAAGATCTTCTCTAGGGAGTGCTCCTCTCCATTGACCGAGTTCACGATTGGTTTGCCCCGGTAGGTCTTGAGAGCCGCTTCCAGGGCTTGCGGGTTGGTGCTATCAAGGCACAGAGGAACATCGACAGTGTCCATCACCGCTTGCACAGCTTGGGGAAGTAGACTTACCTCGTCTACCCCTGACGAGCCTACATTGATATCAAGGATATCCGCCCCAGCCTTCACCTGAGCCAGAGCTTCCTGGCACACAAGTCCCAGGTCACCGGCTTGTAATGCCGCGGCCAGCTTTTTCTTGCCCGTAGGGTTAATGCGCTCACCGATGAGCGCTGTTGGCCGGTCATGCCCAATGATTACTTCCTTATTGACACTTGATACCTTAGTTTCCATTAGTTGATCTCCTCTCGTTTTCCCTGCTTTATCCGGTATCGTCCTAGGTAGTTTGCCTCAATGAAGGTCTCTAAAAAATCAGGGTATCTGGCTAGCTCGATGTAGTGGACCTGAGATGCTATAGCTTGGGCCTGACTTCGCTGGCTGATGGAGAGCAAAGCCAGCTTGGCTCCCATACCAGCAGCGTTTCCTACCTGGCGGAAGCGGTTTAGGGGCAGTGATGGTAACATACCAAGAGTCATCGCGCTGGTCACGTCGATATAACTGCCAAAAGCACCGGCAATAATCACTTGGTCAATTTTCTCGTCAGAACATCCATTTGCTTCCAAGAGTACCTGAATGCCGGTGCGAATAGCCGCCTTGGCCTTTTGTAACTCTCTTACGTCCTGCTGGGTAATAACGATAGCCGGATGTTCGTCTCGCTCCTCCTGGCTAACTAACACGAATTCGCGTTTCTTCTGGTGCGTCCGGACACCGGGATGATTATCTATCATCCTGCCGCTCTGGTTGACGATCCCGTGCAGATGGAGCTGAGCCAGGGCATCAACTATGCCAGACCCACAGATTCCAACTGGCGGTGCTTCATTAATGGTCTGGTACTGGATGACATTGTTCTCTATTCGCAGCCGTTCTATAGCACCACTCGCCGCCCGCATACCATCCTTGATGTGACCGCCTTCGAATGCCGGACCGGACGCACACGAGACAGCAGTTATCTTGCCATCATTTACTAATGAAACCTCAGTATTAGTTCCTATATCCAGAACCACTACCACCCCCTTAGCTTGCCAGGCTTCTGTTGCCAGCAATGCTGACACATGGTCGGCACCGATAAAGCCAGCGATATTAGGTAGCAGGTGTATGTAGGCTCCCGGAGCAATATCTAAACCCAAATCGCGAGCTTTCACATCCAGAGCCTGACTAACTGCGGGGACAAAGGGAGAAACCGCCAGTTGTCCTACTGGCAAACCAAGAAATAGGTGATGCATAGCGGTATTGCCCACTACCACCGCCTCAACAATTTCTTCT
>Ga0307379_10005449_pt1 | contig 17716 bp, 17 predicted proteins | sample UN2MG_FD_202237 | JGI IMG/M metagenome (GOLD analysis project Ga0307379, IMG submission 202237) | Soil microbial communities from Risofladan, Vaasa, Finland - UN-2 | ecosystem: Environmental > Terrestrial > Soil > Coastal area > Acid sulfate soil | place: Finland: Risofladan, Vaasa | collected... | reverse complement strand
GCCGAGGGGGCAGGGAACCTGGCGCTCGGCGGCCCGGGAACGCGAGCGGCTGCCCGGGCCATGGCCGTTCTTCACGTTAGTAACAGCGGGGGAGTGGTCTGCGCCGCCCCGACCGGAGCTTCATCCGGTGTCATCCCCGGGGTTATGGCCACTCTGGTCGAGACAAAAAAGCTGTCATCTGAACAAATCGCCCTGGCCCTTTTCGCAGCCGCGGCCGTCGGTCTGGTCATCGCTGCGCGGGCGACATTCGCTGCCGAGGTGGCCGGCTGCCAGGTGGAGATCGGGGCGGCCGGCGCGATGGCCGCCGCCGCGGCCGTTGAGGCTATGGGCGGTTCGGCAGAGCTGGCCCTCGACGCGGCGGCTGTCTCGCTCCAGAACAGCATGGGGTTGGTTTGCGACCTGGTGCAAGGGCTCTGCGAGATCCCCTGTCACACCCGCAATGCCGTGGCCGCTACCGGCGCTCTTGTCTGCGCCGACTTGGTCCTGGGCGGATACGTCAACCCGGTCCCTCTGGATGAGACTGTGGATGCGGTCTTCGCGGTCGGGAAAATGCTGCCCAGGGAACTGCGCTGCACTTCTCTTGGGGGGCTGGCCGTGGCGCCTTCGGCCCGGGGCCTGGCGCAGCGGAAATGATCAGCCGCTGAGCTCGGCTGGGAAGTTTAGCCGCCTACCTTTTCTCGCTTCAGTCTCTCCCGGGCTTCGGCGAACATCGGCTCGGCATACTCAGACGGCCAGGTGCGGTCCGCAAAACTCCGCTTCTCGATCAGCGTCAGGAAGCCCTTGAACTCCTCGAAGTACGAACCGTAGATGTGAAAGCTGTCCACGAGGTCGGCATAGCGGCCGACGCGCACGGGACGGCCGGTCTTTTCCGCGATCCTTCCGGCGATCACGCGCTGCAGGTCGGTCAGGGCGAAGACGTTCATATAGGCGGCTTTGTAGGCATCCCTTGAGCGCCAATGCGTGTTCATGTTAAGGACAAGGCTATCCTTCTCATCGGGGAGCAGCCGGCACCAGATCCGCTGCAGGCAGGGCGGGTCGTAGGTCGGGGGGTCGAGCTTGGGGTTCCAGGTGATGGCCTGGGCCCGCCGGGAGTGCCCTGCCTGGCTGAGCTTGTCGACGATATAGTTGACCTGGTCGATGACGATGCCTTCGATCTCATAGGCGAACAGGCGCTTGTGGTAAGTGTATGTCCATTTTCCTTCTTCGGGCGCGATCCAGTGATCATGGACGCCGTCCACGACCTCCTGCCGATAGATCTCGAGGTCTTCCAAGCCGCCCGGGAAGGCGCGGTGGATGCGCGGCTCCAGGAAGGGGTCTTCGACCACCCACATCATCGTGCAGTCTTTGCTCGGCGGGTCGCCCGGCTTGTCGTATTCGGTCTCGATGGCCACCCCTTTCTCCCAGCAGGCCAGGACGGCCTTCTCCCAGGCCTCGGACAAGGTCTTCCCGTGGACGCAGAGGGTTGGAATCAGTCCGGACATCGGAACCTCACTTCTTCAGGAAAGCGGATAGCAGGACCACGACTCCCACGGCGATCAGGATGAGCGGCCACCATTCCATGAACCCGATGAGGTGGGCGCTGCCGATGATCACCAGGATGAGCCCGGCGATAAGCCGACCTCCGAGACCGCGGCGGCCTTCGGCAGAGGATGCCCGCAGGAGCGCTTCGATCAGGAAAATGCCCCCCAACCCCACCAAGAAATAGGCCCACCAGTCCGCCCAGGAGATGCGGTCCATCTCGGTCAGGAGGAAGAGGACGCCGAGCAGGATGAGAATAAGTCCTCCCGTTATTTTGGGATGATAATCCTGTTTTATTTTGATATTTTCGTTCATCCTCTCTCTCCCGTTTTATGCTTAGATTATCCTCCTATATCACAGCCGCCGTACGCGGTCAATGAGACGGGAAAAAGGAGGGGGGAGAAAAGAAAGGGGAGGGGGAGGGACATAGCCCTGGCCCCCTCCGGTCTTCTTGATAGGAAGGAATTCCGTCTCAGGCTGCCCGGCCCAGGGCGGTCAGCGATTCCGCCACCCGGCCGACGGCCACGATATAAGCGGCTTCCCTCATGGTGACATCGTGCTTTTGCATCACGGCCACAACCTCCCAGAAAGCTTTTTTCATCTTTTTTTCGGTTTTTTCCCGGATTTCTTCCTCGGAAAAGAAGTAGCGCTGCAGGTCCTGCACCCACTCCAAGTAGGAAACGGTGACCCCGCCGGCATTGGCCAGGATGTCGGGGGCAACGAGGACCTTCCTCTCTTTCAGGATCTCGTCCGCCTCCAGGGTGGTCGGGCCGTTGGCGCCCTCGAGGACGATCTTGGCCTTGACCGTGTCGGCGTTGTCCCTGTGGATTTGGCCTTCCATGGCCGCCGGGATGAGGAGGTCGCAATTCAGGGCGATCAGGCCGTCGTTGTCGATCGCCTCGGTCCCGGGGAAGTTGACGACGCTGCCCGTCTGAGCGACCTGCTTCTCCAGTTCAAGCGGGTCGATACCCTTGTCCGAGCGGATGCCGCCGAACATGTCGGTGACGGCGATGATCCGGCAGCCGGCCTGGTGGACCAGCTTCCCGATCGATGAGCCGACGTTGCCGAACCCGAGGATGGCCACGGTCTTGCCGCTGAGCGGGGTTTGGAGGTGCTTGCAGGCTTCCTCCAGGACGAAGAACAGTCCAGTGCCGGTGGCCATCGCTCTTCCCAGAGAACCCCAGAGATTGACGGGCTTGCCGGTGACAACGGCGGGCTCCAGGTATCCTTGGCCCTGGCTGTAGGCGTCGGCAATCCAGGCCATCGTCTGGGCGTTGGTGAACATGTCCGGCGCCAGGATATCCAAGTAAGGGCCGATGAAGTCCCTGATGGCGAAGGTGTACTCCTTGGTCAGCTTCCTGAGTTCATTCTCCGACATCTTCAGCGGGTCGCAAATAATGGCCCCTTTGCCTCCTCCGAAGGGAAGATCGAGGACCGCGCATTTCCAGGTCATCCAGGAGGCCAAAGCCTTGCATTCGTTCAGCGACGCCTTCGGGCTGTAGCGGATGCCGCCCTTGGCCGGTCCGCGGACCCTGGAATGCTGAACCCGGAAGCCGGTGAAGGTCTCGGCCACCCCGCTGTCGAGGGTGATGGCCAGATGGACCGTCAGTTCCCGCTCGGGATGCTTGAGCCTCTGATAGACCCAGGGATCGAGGTCGAGGAAATTAGCGGCTTGCTCGAACTGGAGAGTCGCCTCCAGGAACGGGTCATATTCCTTTTCTCTTAATTCCGGAAGAGGGCTGATATACCTGATCTTGGCTTCGTCTTTCATCGTCGTTCCCCCCTCAGCCGATTTCCTTGACCAGCAGCTTCAACAGCCGGTCATAACCCGATTTCTGGAACTGCAAGATGGGCACTTTTTTGCCATGATGATAGAGGTATTTGCCCTCGAGCCGGACTCTTTTTTTCGTCTTCGGCTTTTGGGCGACGATCTTGTGGACATCGGGCCAGGGGATGATTTCAGCCAGCTGGCCTTCGGCCGCCTCGGGAAGGGATTCTTCCCGGATGTCCCTGACGGCGCTGCCGGATTTTGAATGATTGCTCATGTCGACCTCCTTATTAGAGCAGGGCAACATTAAAGCAATTTCTGTGCCAGAAGCTAACTTATTGATATGAAATAATATATGCTAAAAATGGCTGAAGGATATTGCGTTTTGCGCTATTGCAAAATGCAGCGATACCCCCCGAGCCCGGACTTTATTGCTTTTCCCAGGCCTTGATTTTTCTGAAGAGAGAGGAAGGATGAATCCCCAGTACCTTGGCGGCCTGAGTCCTGTTCTTGTCGACGGCCGCCAGGACTTTCTTGATGTAGGCTTTCTCCAATTTCTCCAAAGTCGGAAGCGAGTCGACCGGAACGATATCCTCGAATCCGGGGGAGTCGGGTATCTCCCGGTAGTCTCTGATTTCCGAGGGGAGATAGTTATATCGGACCTCCTCATCGGCATAGAGGGAAAGAACCCTTTCGATAATATTGCGGAGCTCCCGAGCATTGCCCGGCCAGGGATAAGCGAGGACGGCCTTGGCGGCTTCTTGGGAGATCCCTTTGTAGGCTCGCTTCAGCTCCTGGTTGAGCTCGCGGATGAACTGAAGGGCCAAGGGGAGGATATCCTCCTGGCGTTCCCGCAGCGGCGGGATGACGATGGGCACGACGTTCAGCCTGTAGAACAGATCGGAGCGGAATTTGCCGCTCTCCGTGGCCTTGGTCAGGTCTATGTTCGTAGCCGCGATGACGCGGATGTTGACCTTGATCGGCTGGGTCCCTCCGAGGCGGTTGAATGTCCCTTCCTCCAACACCCGGAGCAGCTTGGCCTGGAGGTTGGGCGACATATCCGCGATCTCGTCGAAGAAGATCGTCCCCTCGTCGCCCTTTTCCAGAAGCCCGATCTTCCTCTTACGGGCATCGGTGAAAGCTCCGGCCTCGTAGCCGAACAGTTCACTCTCCAACAGGTTCTCCGGAATGGCGGCGCAGTTGATCTCGACGATCGGCTTTTCCGCCCGCGGGCTGTGATAATGGACGGCCTTGGCCAGGAGTTCCTTTCCCGTCCCGCTCTCTCCCTGGAGGAGGACGGTCGTCCTGTCGGCGCGGGCCACCCGTTTGGCCAGGCTGATGACCTCTTTCATTTTCCTGCTCTCGGCGATGATCCTTCCGAAGTAGTAGCGGCCCTTTTCGGATTCGAGATGCTCAAGGACCCGGATGCGGAGAGCCAGGGTTTCCAGAGCGCGGCGGATGGTGTGCTTCAGGTCGCCGATCCGAAACGGCTTTAGCAGGTAGTCATAGGCGCCGAGCTTCATCGATTCGACCGCCTTTTCCAGGATCTCATAAGCGCTCATCATGATGACGATCGTCTCCCGGTCGATGTCCTTGACGCGGCGCAGGACCTCGATCCCCGAGATGCCGGGGAGCATCAGGTCGAGAAGGATGAGCTGGGGCTTGTAGCGGCCCACCATCTCCAGGGCCGCCTCACCGGAATCGGCGACCAGGACCTCGTAATCCTCTTTCTCCAGCGCCTTCTTGAGGTTGTTCAGGGTCAGAATCTCGTCGTCGACGATCAGGATGGAGAACGTGCTCAAGAGATCACCTCCTCATGCTTGAGAGACATCCGGCCTTTCTGGCGGACGGGCAGAAGGATCGAGAAAGTCGTGCCGTTTCCCGCCTCGCTCCGGACGGAGATCTCTCCGTCATGGTTCTTGATGTAGCTCAGGCTGATGCTCAAGCCGAGCCCGGTGCCCTGGCTCTTCTTGGTGGTGAAGAAGGGGTCAAAGATCTTTTTTAAATTCTCCGGGGGGATGCCGATGCCGGTGTCGCTGATCTGGATCTGGATTCGATCCTGAAACTTGACCTTGGAGGTCTCCGCCTTGAGTTCGCCGCCCTCGGGCATGGACTGAGCGGCGTTGATGAATATATTGGTCAGGACCTGGCGGATCTGGTTGAGGTCGGCGGTGACCTGGGGGAGACCCGCGGGAAGGATCTTCTCGATCCTGACGTTGCGGAAGATCGGCTGATGGCCGAGGAAGGACAGCGTATCTTCGACGAGCTGGTTGATGTTGATCTTGGTGAACTGCGGGGGTGTCGGCCGGGCGAAGTTGAGAAGGCCTCGGATCGTCTCGGAGATCCGATAAACATTCTCCAGCACGACCTCGATCTCCTGCTTTTTGGCGGCTTCGGCGGTCTCATCCCGGAGGATTTCGAGGTAGGAGGAGATGCCCAGGAGAGGGTTGTTGATCTCGTGGGCCGCCCCGAGGGCCAGCTGGCTGAGGGCGGAAAGCTTTTCATAATCGGCCAGCTGGCGATGGAGTTTCTCGCGCTCAGTGACGTCCTCGATCAGGATGCTCACGCCCACGATCCGGCCGCGGGCATCCTCGACCGGGAAGAACGAAAGATTGAAAAATTCCTCGCCGTGCCGGCGGTCGATCCGCTTCTTATCGATCCGATTGGGCCGGCCGCTGAGGATCGTGTTGTCGAAAGCCAGTTCGATGTCCTTGTCGTTGAGCCAAGGCAGGGCCTGGAAGATGTTCTCGCCCTTTTTGAGGTCCGGCAGGTTGAAGAGCCGGCGGATTTCCTTGTTGAAATGAGTGATCCGGCCGGAGGAGTCGAGACCGACCACACCCAGGGAGATGCTGTCGACGAGGTTGGTGATGTATTCCTCCGAGAGACGGAGCTCCTCGGCCAGGAGCTCGCTCTCTTTCGCCCTTCTCTGCAGTTCGACGTTCATTTCGTCCACTTCTCTTTTTTTTCCCCGGGTCTCTTCCAGAGCCCGGCGGAGGTCGACCGTCAGTCGACGGAGGAGAGACGTCGTCCGCCTCGAATTGAGCGTGGAAATAAAAACGAGAAGCACGAAGAACGGCAGGAAAAGGTAGAGGATGATCCGGTTGACCTGCCGGAGGGGCAGGAGGGCTTCTTTAAGGTCGATCTCCGAGACAAGGGTATCGGTGGAACCCGGGATCCTGGCATAGGCGCAGAGCACGCGCTGGCCGCGATAGTCAGTGTGCGTCTTGACCCCTTTTTGGCCCTCATGGGGATTCCCCTCTTTCTCCAGAAACCCTTTGTCGATGAGCGGGCGTCCGCCCAGCTTGGTTGGAGAAAGCAATATTCCCTGGCCGTCCGTCAGGAAGAGCTCGCTCGTTTCTCCGATCCTCAGGTCGAAAAGCAGGCTGTAGTAACTCTGGAGGTCCAACCCGGCGGCCACGACTCCCACGGTCTCGTCACTCCGGTTGAGCAGGGGGACGGAGAGGATCATAACGCTCGAGCCGACGATTTCGGAAAAGAAGATTCCCGAATTGAAAAATCTCCCGGCCCGGGCGGCCCGGAAGTATTCCCGGTCGGCGATCGTCCCGGATAGGTCGGTGTTGAGAGAGAGGATAATGCGGCCTTCCAGGTCGGTGACGAGGATGAAGTCATACCATTTCATGGCGGTGAGGCGGGAGGCCAGAACCGGGATCAGGCGCGGGACGTCCTCGAGGCTTTCGATGTCGAAATGGGAGAACGACCTCAGGTCGGTCTCGCGGTCCTGGAGAAAAATGGTGATGGTCTTGATGTTCTCGGCGACCGTCTCGGCCAGGCGGTCGTAGATCTGTCTCTTGATCAGGGACGAAACCTCGTAGTTGACGGCCAGGTAGAGGAGGAGGAACGGGCTGACGAAGAGGATGATGGTCAGCAGGGTGTTCCTCGAGGTCAGCTTCCGGTAGTTCGTCTCTTCGTTGGCTTGGAGCTTCATTGGGTCGGCGGCCCCACGCGGGGAAATCCCATTTTATCAGAACCGGGACAAAATGTAATGGTCTTGACCGGTCGTGGATATTGCCAGAGCGGGGTTTATTAGTATAGAATAGCGCCAATTCGCCATGACCGTCAGTGCCATCGTCAGGTCCGTGAGGCCGGCCCAGTGGACCAAGAACCTGTTCGTCTTCGCCGCCCTGGTCTTCGCCCAGAGGTTTTTCTCCGTCCCCCTGCTGCTCAAGACGGCCGGGGCCTTTTTCGTGTTCTGCCTGGTCTCCGGCGCCTTCTATATCTTCAATGACCTCTGCGACCGCGAGGAGGACCGGGTCCATCCCAAAAAATCGAAGCGGCCGATCGCCAGGGGGGAAATCCGTCCCGCTGAGGCGCTGATTCTCTTCTCCCTGCTGGCCGCGATCAGCCTGGCGGCCGCCTTTTGCCTCGAGCGGAATTTTTTCCTGGCTGTCGGCATCTATTTCCTGCTGCAGCTGGCTTATTCTCTCCTGCTGAAGCAGGTCGTCATCCTCGACATCTTCGTGATCGCCGCGGGATTCGTCATCCGGGTGGTGGCCGGCGGACTGGTCATCGCGGTGCCTATCTCCTCGTGGCTCCTGATTTGCACGACGCTTCTGGCCCTTTTGCTGTCGATGGGGAAGAGGCGCCACGAGCTCACTATTCTCGAAGACCGGGCGGCCGAGCACCGCCCTATCCTCAAGGAATACAGCGCCTACCTGCTCGACCAGATGATCGCCGTGGTCACGGCGTCCACCCTGATCGCCTACTGCCTCTACACGATCTCAGAGGAGACCGTGCAGAAGTTCGGCACGTCGAATCTTATCTGGACGGCCCCCTTCGTCCTCTACGGCATTTTCCGGTATCTCTACCTGGTCCATCTCAAAGGCAAGGGCGGCAGCCCGGAAGAGATCATCATCCAGGACAAGCCGATGCTCCTGAACATCGTGCTCTGGATCGGAGCGGTTATCCTCGTCCTCTATTTGAGGGAGTGAAGGCTTTTCGGTTCCCGCTCGAGATGGAAGATGATGAGGCTCTGGAGGGCTTGGCTGATGGCCTTGAGCTGACCGGCTGAAAAGGGGGAAGTGTTCTCGCGGGAAGGGGCATTTTTCTTGACCCATTCCAGGAAAGCGGGGAGTTCGGCCGGGGCCGCTTCCTTTTTGAGCGGCGCGCAGGTCGGGCAATAAACGCCATCCATCCGGGGTGACAGCCAACCGGCTTCAACCAGCCGCTTCCGGCACTTCTTGCAGCGCCGGAAATCGGGCAGGAGCCCGTTGATCTGGAGGAACCAGGCTTCGAAATACCGGCTCAAGAGCCCCAGGTCCCCCTTCTCCTTGATGGCCCGCAGCGTGGACAGGAGCAGGCGGAAGACGAGGTCTTCGCTGGCGCGCGAAGGGAAGAACTCCTCGACGAGCTCGGCGAAATAGCCGAGCGTGCAGGACGCTCGGTAATCCCGGTGCACCTCGAAGAAGGATTCGATGAGGTCCGCCTGGCTCACCGTCACCAGGTCCTTTCTCTCTTTCTCATAATAGAAGACGTTGACCAGCGACAGCGGCTCGAGGCTGCTGCCGAAGCGGTTACCGAACTTCCGCGCTCCCTTGGCCACGCCGCGGAGCAATCCCTTGTCCCGGCTGAAGAAAACGACGACCTTGTCCTGGTCGCCGATATTGAAGCTGCGCAGGACGATAGCTTCGGTCTGGTCGAGAGGCATGGACGGACGCTCAGGACACAAAGGTGATGTTCAGTGTCTTGATCTTCTCCCGGAGCTCTTTTTCGTCGAGATTGAGGTCGGAAGCGGACTGGGGGATGTCCCAGCCGTTTCTCATCAGGACCCCATGGATGTATCGTCTTTCGAAATGTTCCTTGGCCTTATCCAACGTCCGGTCATCCCGCCCCTCAAAAAAATCGGAGAAGTACTCGAGCTCGCGGGTTTCGACAAGTAGGGTGAGATGAGAGCTGTCGATGACGTCTTCGGGGACCATGATGACGAACCGTTCGATGACGTTCATCAACTCGCTGACGTTTCCGGGCCAGATATAGTGCAGGAAGGCCCCGAGGGCCTCCGGATTCATGGTCTTCGGCTTCTTGCCGTATTCCGCGGCGAAGTGTTTGAGGAAGTGGTCGATCAGGAGAGGAATGTCCTCGGACCTCTCCCTCAAAGGGGGCAGAGTCAGGGGGATGACGTTGAGCTTGAAGAAAAAGTCTTCCCGGAAGCGGCCTTTGGCGATAAGGTCGCGGAGGCTCCTGGAGGTCGCGGCCATGATGCGGCCCTCGAAGGAAAGGGGCGCCGCGGCCCCGAGCGGCTCGAAGCTCCGCTCGCTGATGGCCCGGAAAAGGATGGCCTGGGTCTTCAAGCTCAGGTCGCCGACCTCATCGAAGAACAGTGTGCCTTCGTGGGCCAGCAACAGTTTTCCTTTCTTGTCCCGGGCGGCCTGGGGGAACGCTCCCTTGAGATAACCGAACAGCTCTATCTCCATCAAATCATCGGGGACGGCCGAGCAGTTGACCTCGACGAACCGTTTTTCCCGGCGCTGGCTCTTCTGATGGATGAGGCGGGCGACCAACTCCTTTCCAGTTCCATTCTCTCCGTAAATCAGGACTGTGCCGCCGGCGACCGCAGTCATTTCGATCTCTTTCCTGAGCTTCTGGATGGAAGGGCTTTCGCCGATGAGGTAATAGCGTCCGCGCTGGCGCTCGCGGAGCAGGAGATTCTCCTCCTCGAGCTTCTTCTGCCGGAGGGCGTTGCGGACGGTCAGAATGACCTTCTCGAGCGAGAGCGGTTTTTCCAGGAAATCATGAGCGCCGAGCTTGGTCGCGGTGACGGCCGTCTCGATCGTGCCGTGCCCGGAGATCATGACCACCGGCGGGCTCTCCTCCATAGCCTTGATCTTCTTAAGGACCTCGATGCCGCTCATCTTGGGAAGCCAGATGTCGAGAAGCACCAGGTCGACGTTCTGGCTCTTCAGCATCTCCAGACCCAGCTCTCCCGATTCCACGGTCTTGGCCAGAAAGCCCTCGTCTTCCAGAATCCCTTTGAGCGAGGAACAGATGCTGGCTTCGTCGTCGATGATGAGGATATTCTCTTTGGTCATGCGGGCAACTGAATGGTGAATTTGGCACCGGTCGGCTGGATATTCTCCACCCGGATCGATCCGTGGTGTTCACGGATGATCTGATTGACGATGGCCAACCCCAGGCCGGTGCCTTTTTTCTTGGTGGAAAAATAGGGCAGAAAAAGCTTGGTCTTGTCCTCGACCGAAATGCCCGGCCCCGTATCCGAGATCTCGATCGAGACCTGCTGTTGTTTTTTGTCGAAAACGGCCCGGACCCGGATCTTCCCTTTCTTGTTCATGACCTCGATGGCGTTGTCGAAGATGTTGATCATAACCCTTTTGATCTGCTCCGAGTCGAGCTGGAGTGCGGCCGGGAGGTCAGGCGCCAGGTCGGCCTCGAACTCGACCTGGGCGAAGATGCCGCGGAAGAGCCCGACCGTCTGCTCGATGAGGGTGCGCAGGTCGCCCGGCCGGAGCTCGACCTTGGGCATGCGGGCGAAGTTGGAGAACTCATCGACCATGGACTTGATCGTCCGGGCTTCCTGGATGATGGTCCTCGCTCCCTCCTCGATCACCGTCGGGGAATTCGGGTCCTGCTTCTTCAGCATCTTGATGATCCGTTCCGCCGAGAGCTGAATCGGCGTCAGCGGGTTCTTGATTTCGTGAGCGACGCGCTGGGCGATCTCTTTCCAGGTGGCGATCTTCTGGGCATTGATGAGCTGGGTGAGGTTGTCGAAGACGACGATCATTCCCGAGAAATCGCCGTTGGCCTGGGGCAAAGGAGAGAGGGCCAGAGCCAGGGTTGTCGTCTGTCCGTTGGAGAGGATGTTGATCTCCTTGTCCGAAAGGCGGTACCTGTTCTTGATTCCCCAGGCAATGTTCTTGACGATCTCCCCGTATTTTTCTCCGTTCAGAACCTCTTCGAATCTCTTGCCGATGGGATTCCGGTCTTCGATGGCCAGCATTTCCCGGGCCGAGGGATTGATGGTCGTGATCCTCCCATCGGAATCGAGCGTGATCACGCCGGTGGTGATATTCTGAAGGACGGTCTCGATATACTGCTTCCGGTTCTCGAGCTCGGCGGTTTTCTGGGCGATATGGAGCTGGCTGTCCCGGAGGTCGGAGATCATCTGGTTGAAGGAGTCGATAAGCGTCCCCAACTCATCGGTCGCCGCGTCCTCGACCCGGACGGTCAGGTTGCCCCGGGATACCTCCCTGGTCGCCTGGGCGAGTTTCTCGATCGGAACGGTGATCCCCTTGGCGAGATGGAGTCCGCTCCACGAAGCCGCGAAGATGATGAGCAGGGTGATGAACATCAGGATGAAGACGTAAAAGGTCTTAACGGTGATCTTCTGGGGGGCGAGGAGACGGTATCTTTCCACGTAGGCGTTGATCGTGGTGAGCTTCTGGGTGAAGCTCTGGGGAAAGAACCTCCCCGCAGTCACCAGGACGTGACCGACCCCGGGCAGATCGAAAGCGACACCCCGCCGGATCATCTCCCCGGTTCCCATCGGCTCGATGCTGCGGAAGAGGTCGTCCCGGCGGGCTCTCTCGACGAGATTCGCCTGGACGGACTTGTAATCCTGGAGAGGAAGGCCGGGGTTGAGATAGGTGAACAGCTCTTCCTCGTCCAAGTAGATGCCGATCTCGTCGAGCTTGTATTCGCTGAGCTTCTCGCGGATGAAATCCCGCAGGAGCAGCCTGTTCTGCACCTGGACGAGCCTTCGGCTGCGGATCTCCCGGCTCAGCTCGAGGGCGTAGTGGTGGGCCGTCTCCTCAGCGTCCGCGTAGATTCCGTCGGCGACGCTCTGGGTGTCCGCAATCACCCGGTCGAAGGGCGTCTTGAACCAGAGCTCGATGTTCCGGCTGATCAGGTCGCTGGCGAAGAAGAAGAGCAGGAAGGTGGGAATGATGCTCAAGGCGATGAAGAACAGGACGAGCTTGGTCTTGAAGTGGGAGCCGACGACATTCCGCTTTCTTTCGAGGTAAAGCTTGACCAGGTTCCGGCCCAGGACGAAGAGGAGGACGAGGAAGAGGATCAGGACGATGACCTGCATCATGGACAGGAGAACGTTGGTCACCGAGGTGGGGGAAAACTCTTGGGAGGCGCGGATGAAGTACTCGAGGGCAAAGAAGATGATGACGAGCAGGATGACGAAAGCCGCGATGAAGCGCGGGCCTTTCTTTTTGGGTGTCTCCATCAGCCTAGCTCTCGTCGGGCTCTTCCGAAGCCAGGTAATCGCGGTAGTTCCCGAGGGTGATCCGGATGTCCTGGCGGATAGCGCCCCGGGATCCGAGCGGCTTGGCCTTCTGCCCGTTGATGGTTAGGCCGAAACCCCCGGCGTTGCCGACGTGAAGGAGAACTTCCCGTTCGGCTGTGACCTCGAGCGATTCCCCCATGGCCTTGATACCGTCCCAGATAGATTCCCCATCGGCATAGACATGGAGCCATGTTTCTTCGATGAAATCGATCCGGAGGCGAAGCCCCTGGATCTCCTCGACCACCGCCTCCGCCGCCGGGGGCGATTCAGGGATCATGACCGGAAGGCTGGCCGGCAGCTGGGTTTCCTGTAATGCCGGCGGCTCCTTCTCCGGCGACAGGGAAAATACATAGAGGAGGGCCAGCCCGAGGGCGATCACGCCGATAGCCGCGGCCACGAATCTCATCCGCTTCCGGGAGAAGACGGGGGGAAGCTGTCGGGGCGGCGTTTTGTTTTCGTTTTCCCTGCCTGGGTGTTGCTCTTCGAAGGTCTGCATTTCCTGGTATTTGTTGAGCACCTGGTGCTCATCGATGCCGATGCTCCTGGCATAGGAGCGCAGAATGGCCCGGACAAAGAACTCCCCGGGGATACGGTCGAGGTGATCTTCCTCGATAGCCTGGAGAAACCTCAGGCTGATCCGGGTGGAATCGGCGATCTCTCGCAGAGAGATTCCCCTGAGTTCGCGCTCTCGCCGGAGTTCCTGCCCGAGGGAAGCCATTGGAAAAATTGTAGGCCAATCCCGCGGACGTGTCAACAAATGGCTCGGGCCGATTGGCTCCAAACAGGGCGTCTCTTGTATCCATTTTGTCGTATAATACTCATGGCCAATGAATCTTGACGGGGCTGTTCGGCTTCAAGAAGAACTCGCCTCCCGTTTGATCCTGCATTGGGAGGGGGCAGGGTCCGCCTGGTGGGACCTGAGCCGGAAGATCTTCTAGAGGTGCGTTTCACAAATAACCTGGCTCTGGAACGATCCATGACGACGCGCCACTAGATCTTAAGGAATCTGGAGAGGGAGCTCAGGCTTCCCAATCCCCCCATGAGGACTCCGCCGACGACCATGCCCAGGGCTTGAGACAGAGATAGGTAGCGGAAGTTAATGATCTCCTGGAGGGCCCCCAGAGAGTGGCCGAGGTAGAGGGGAAAAAGCCTCACTAAAAGAAAAAGCAGGCCCAGAGATAGAGTGCTGCCCAGGATCCCGAGGGTGACGCCTTCCAAGAGAAAAGGCAGCCGGATGAAGGTATTGGACGCCCCGACGAACCGGAGGATCTCGATCTCCCCCTGGCGGGCGAAAACGTTGAGGCGGATAACATTGGAGATGATGAAAAAGGAGGCCAGGATCAGGATCCCTCCGAGGAAGAAGCCGATGGCCCTGGCCAAGCGGCTCAGCGACTGCATCTTTTGCACCCAATCCCGGTTGAACTGGACGTCCTCCACTCCCTTAGTGTTCTTGATGTCCTCGATGAACCCGAGGATCTCGTTGGACATGAAGGCCTTCTTCTGCAGGGTGGCCTCGAACGACGGAGGAAAAGGGTTGGTGCCCAGGTTCTTGAGGATTTCCCGGAGTTCGGGGAAGTTCTTCTGAAATCGTTCCCAGGCCTGTTGGGAGCTAACGCGGTTCATCCGGACGACGTAAGGCGAGGACCTGATGCGCTGCTCGATATGGCTCAGCTCAGCGGCCGTGGCGTCGGGGGAGAGGAAAAAAACCACCATCATGTTTTCGGACGTCTGATCGGCGATATACTGGAGGTTGTTGGACAGGGAGAAGAAGACTCCCAGAATGAGGAAGGAGAGACAGATGATGGTGATGGAGAGGAGGTTCCGCGTTCTGTACTGCCAGAGGTTGTTCAAAGCGTCGCGGGAGAAGTACCTTATCTTTTGGAGGATGGCAGGACCTCCTTGCCGATGATCTTTCCCTTGAAAAGGAACAGGATCTTGTCGCCGAAGTGGCGGATCAGTTCTTTGTCATGGCTGCAGATGATGACGGACGTGCCCTGTTTATTGATCTCCTTGAAGACGCCCATGATCTCAGCGGCCAGCTCGGGGTCGAGGTTTCCGGTCGGTTCGTCGGCCAGCAGGATCCGGGGCTCATTCACCACCGCCCGGGCGATGGCCACCCGCTGTTGCTCTCCGTAAGAGAGATGGGACGGATACTCCCACATTTTCTGGTGGAGGTTGACCAGCCGCAAGGCGTTGAACACGCGGCGCCGAATTTCTTTGAGGGGGACACCGAGCACATGGAGACCGATGGCCACGTTATCGAAAACTCTCTTGTGGAAAAGCAGCCTGAAATCCTGGAAGACGATGCCCATCGTCCGGCGGAGCTTGTAGATCCGGTGGTCGGGGAGCCGCAGGATGTTGATGCCGTCGACGACGAGCTGCCCTCGGGTGGGCAGGATTTCGCGGAAGATGATCTTGAGCAGGGTGGATTTTCCGGAGCCGCTGGGGCCGGTGATGAACCAGAAGTCCCCCTTCAAGACATGGATGTTGATGTCGAGCAAGGCCCACTGGCCTTCCTGATATTGCTTCGAGATATGGTAGAACTCGATCATGACAGCGCGATCGGCGGCGGTCAGCTCGGTCACGGATTATAGCATATCGAATGGGGGATTCATAGAAGAGAGAGGGGCGGAAGAGAGAGCCCTCAACGGGCGAAAAGATACATGAACCAGCCGAAGGCCAGCGCCCCGGCGACCATGATCAAGAACAGCGAAAGCCCGTATTTGATCCGGCTCTTCCGATCATCCCGGCGGAGAAGCGCGAGCACGACGGAGACGAATAAAGCATAGACGATCATGGAGAGGAGATGGCTCTGCAGGATCATCGCTTTTTCCCCTTGGCGATATCGTAGGCATCGAGGGCGATGAGATAGTTCAGCAGACCGGCCCCGGCGATGTAGGCCGTCCCGAACTCGAAGGTGACCCGCTCCAGGGAACCCTGGCCGAACGTCAGGAGGCTGGACAGAATGTAGACGAGGAAATTGCCGAGATCGGCGAAAAAGGCCAGGATGGTGAGCGGATTATCCGTTTGGAAAGGATAGATCCGGCCGCCCATGACCAGACCGATGGCCGTCATGGCGCCGATGGAGACGAAAAAGGCCAGGCCGCGCCAGAGCTTTTTCTGAAGAATATGCCCGAGGCCGGGAACGAGCCAGCCGGCGATAAGACAGGATATCTCTTTCATGGACTTCAAAGCTAAGAATCATAAAGGAAACGGGGAGGCAAATCAAGTATAATGAAACAATAGGGAGTATATCCGCCTTCGAGATGAACACACTAAATAACTTGGGAATGTCAGCGCTCCGACCTTTCCGGAGCCATCAACCTGTATCCCCCTTGATTCTCCAAGGGGGCGGGGGGGATTAATGAAATTAAAGCAAATTCTTGAAAGGTGTCTCCGGAAAAAAGGTAAGGAGATACCAAGCTGCGCGCGCCCCTTAATATCCAAAAAGGGGAAGGGGCGGTTAATGAAATTCAAACAGAGTCTTGGGGACGTTTCGGATCCAGTTTGTTGCCAACAGTCCTCCCGGCTGCCAGAGCAGCTTCCCTCGAAAAACGCCTCGGGAAGGCTGAACCTTCGAGGTCGCTTCTCCATTCCCAAGTTATTCATCACCTAAAGGGAGTAATATACGAACTGATGCCCGAGCTCCCGGAAGTCGAAACGATCGTCCGCTGCCTCCGTCCGCATCTCTGCGGCCTCCAGGTCCGATCCGTCTGTTTGCTGTTTCCGCCGATCGTCCGAGACCCGGTGCATTTTCCGCTCGAGAAGCTGATCGGTCGTCAGGTCAGCGGCCTGCGCCGGCGCGGCAAAATGATCCTGGTGGATTTCTCCGGCGGGCTGACTCTCATCGTCCATCTCAAGATGACCGGCCAGCTCATCTTCTGCGGCCGAAACGCCCCTCCCGATAAGCATACCCATTTCGTCCTGTGTTTCAGGAGATCGCCACGGGAACTCCGCTTCCGGGATGTGCGGAAGTTCGGGTTCATCCGGGCCGTGCGGACGGCCGACGCGGAACGGACCCGGGAGCTCAGCCTTCTCGGTCCGGAGCCGCTGGGGCTTGTCAGGAACGCTTTCCTCGAGCGGCTCCAGGGCCGTCGCGGCCGGCTCAAGGGTCTCCTCCTCAACCAGCGGGTGCTCGCGGGCATCGGCAATATCTATGCTGACGAGATCCTCTACGAAGCCGGTCTTCATCCCCGAACGGATGTCTCACGCCTGGGCCGCCGCCGCCTGGAAAGACTCCATGCCGCTGTTTCTAAAGTTCTTGACGAGGCGATCGCCTACAAGGGCACGACGGTGCGCGACTTCCGGGACGGCCTCGGGCTCGAGGGGTTGTTCCAGAATCGCCTGCGGGTTTATGGACGGGAAGGGGAACCCTGCCGGCGCTGCGGGGGCCGGCTCAGGCGCATCCGTCTCTCCGGGAGGAGCACGCATTTCTGCCCCCGCTGCCAGCGCCGCCGAGTTTGACAGAATCGGGGCATTCGTTATAATTGCTAATGCTGTTCTCCACCAGGAGTCGCCGGCCCGGACCGAGCCGGACATTCTGAGAGGAGGAATCAGGTCATGAAGTTCGGAAATCTCAAGGATGTCGTGAACTTCGCCATCCAGCGCGAAGAGGAAGCCGCCAGGAACTACGGCAAGCTGCGGGCGATCGCCAAGGAAGAAGCCGCCAAGAGGCTTTTGGCCGATCTCCAGCAGGAGGAGAGGAACCACAAGAAGATCCTTCAGGGGCTGACCAAGCTCAAGATCGAGGCGGCCGCTTCCAAAAACTTGAAGGACCTGATGATCAGTGATTATCTGGTCGAAGAGCCGCTCACCCCGGACATGAATTTCCAGGACCTCCTGATCTTTGCGGCCAAAAAAGAAAAAAAGGCCGCCGAGCTCTATTCCGATCTCGCCAAGAGATCCTCGGCCAAGGACCATAAGGCGCTGTTCGAATTCCTGGCCAAGCAGGAGAAAGCCCATAAGCTGCGCCTCGAACTCGAGTACGAAAAGCATGTCCTCTGGGAGGACTGAGCCGCCTCCCCGGGCATCTTGCGATCGATATCCAGCAAGGAGACACGACATGGAAAAATGGGAATGCCAGGCCTGTGGCTACATCTACGATCCCGAGAAGGGAGACCCCGATAACGGCGTCGCTCCGGGAACCCCGTTCGAGGAACTCC
>Ga0307379_10005448_pt1 | contig 17720 bp, 13 predicted proteins | sample UN2MG_FD_202237 | JGI IMG/M metagenome (GOLD analysis project Ga0307379, IMG submission 202237) | Soil microbial communities from Risofladan, Vaasa, Finland - UN-2 | ecosystem: Environmental > Terrestrial > Soil > Coastal area > Acid sulfate soil | place: Finland: Risofladan, Vaasa | collected... | reverse complement strand
GACTTTTACATCTTTCTTTTATGACCTTCATGAACTGACCATCGCACCTTTGCTGATATACCCGTTAGGGTAATCGGCAGGTAAAATAGCCACGGGTCGGCATCCAAATCAACCACACTCTGATTATATAATAAACCTCCATTTGGAGGCAGACAAGTACAATCTTATTTTTTCTTAGGTTTGCCCTTCTGTACAGTCACGCCTAATCCGAACCTTTTATTGACGGGTCTATCACACTAAAAGGACCCCGGCCTGCAGAATCTCGTACAATGCCCCTCTATACCTGTCAATTCCCAAGCAAGAACTAACAGCAAGCAAGCGTATGGCATTTGCTGAGTTTAGCTCCCAGAAGCCTTTGTGACTTTTGTCCGGAGGGCCAATTTTCTCTTGAAAATCTGAATCTCGGGGTGTAAATTTTCCTTAGCGGTGGCACCCCCGGTGTCTGGAGCCAAGAGCGAAGGTGCTCCGGCACGCTCGGCCTTTGCGGCCCGGCGACAGGGACGGAGTATAGGAGAATGTCTATGATCTTCACACACGTTCCAAGTAGATTCAGAAAAGCCGGTCGCAGCCTGGTTGATTTCTTCTGATCTGTCCAACAAAAGAGGTATTATGCGCAAAACCATCTCATCAATAGTCAGGTGGCACGAAAGCATTTGCAGGAGGAAATTATCATGAGAGCCTTCTTTTTGCAAGTTTTATTGGATATTGCAGAGCAGAATGGTCTTGGAATTGCTATTGGTTGCTTGTAAAATTTCACTCAACACATTGACCCAGTCATAGTCGAGCATGTGGCAGTTTCTCTTTGGATTGATTGTGACTTCGCAGCTTCCTGCCCATATCTTCACGACACATCTGCAGTAAATGCGTATTGAGTTCTTCAAAGTCTCTTACCTGAGGGGACCGGAACCAAGAAGTTCAAACAGGTGAATTTGACAAGCCCCTCTACCAATCCTTTCTCATTGTCATGCCGGACTAGTAGTCTGTAACAGTTAATATGCAGGATAAGAAGTCTTCATGCCGATATTGAAAATAAACGAATATCGGTAAGGAGGCCGCACATGAAGAAGTATTTGGTAGAATTGACAAGTGAAGAACGAAGGCAGTTAGAAGGATTGGTCAAAAAGGGCAAGGTGGCCGGCTATAAGATCCGCCATGCCCAGATGCTCTTAAAGGCAGACCAAGGTAAGCAAGGTCCTGGTTGGCACGACAGGCAGATAGCAGAGGCGTTTGGAGCCCATCTGGCCACCGTAGAGCGTTTGCGAAAGCGGTTGGTTGAAGAGGGTCTGCAGGCCGCCCTTGAACGACACAAGCGTCAAAACTACACGCGCAAGCTTGATGGCGATGCCGAAGCTCGCCTAATAGCCATCGCCTGCAGCAAAGCCCCAGAGGGCCGCAATGAATGGACTTTACGCCTCTTGGCGGATCGGCTGGTGGAATTGTCTGTGGTCGATAGTATCTCTCATATGACTGTCAGCCGGACATTAAAAAAAACGAACTCAAGCCTTGGTTAAGCGAACAATGGTGCATTCCGCCGGAGGCTAACGGTGAATTTGTGGCTTGCATGGAAGACGTGCTTGACGTATACAAAAGGCCATATGATCCAAAGTTTCCGAAGGTATGCCTCGATGAGACCAACCGGCAATTGATAGCAGAAATCGACACCCCGATCGGGCTGCAAAAATACACCTACGCGTTCCATCTCGACGGCGGCAGGCTGACCGGTAAGGCCGGCGTGACATCGGACGATGGTAAACGTGAGGTGACATTAACCGAATGTAAACTCTCAGGTGACACACTGACCGTTGTGGAGCAGATCCAGTTCCAGGACATGAAGATACGTATCGAATACCAGGGCAAGGTCGGCAAGAACGAGATCCGGTTAACCCGTCAGGTGGGCGAGTTTGCCACTGAAACCTTTGTGGCTAAGCGTCTCAAGCCCGCTGCGGCTAAGCAGCCGCCTGCACCCCGTAACCGACGCAGTCGCGGGCCGGGCGGCTTCGGCGGACCGATCGTGCTGCAACCGGACGACAAGCCCGCGTTTGCCGATCCGCCTGCCGGGTTCGATGTGAAGCGCCAGGGCATTGCCCACGGCAAGCTGGAGATGATCGAATACGACTCCAAGACCGTGGGCACGCGTCGTAAGATGCTCGTCTACACCCCGCCCGGTTACACAACGGACCGCAAGTATCCCGTGCTCTATCTCCTGCACGGCATCGGCGACGACGAAACCGAATGGCAGCGTTTCGCCTTGCCTGAGGTGATCCTCGATAACCTGCTGGCTGACGGAAAGCTGGTACCGATGATTGTGGTTATGCCCAATGGCCACGCCCAGAAAAACGATCGGGCAGAGGGCAACATCTATAGTCACGCCCCGGCCTTTGCAAACTTCGAAAATGATTTACTCAACGATGTCATCCCTGCGATCGAGGCCCGCTATTCGGCTCATACAGATCGCGAACACCGGGCCCTGGCCGGGCTGTCCATGGGCGGCGGCCAGTCCCTGAATTTCGGTCTGGGACACCTGGACACCTTTGCCTGGGTGGGAGCGTTTTCAGCGGCCCCCAATGCCAAACCAACAGAACAGCTCGTACCCGATGCAGCCGTGGCCAGGCAACAGTTGAAACTGCTGTGGCTGTCCTGCGGCAACAAGGACGGCCTGATCCGCATCAGCCGGGGTGTGCATACCTACCTGAAGGAACACAATGTCCCGCACATCTGGCATGTGGACTCCAACGGCCATGACACGCCTGAGTGGCGCAACAACCTGTGCCTCTTTGCCCAACGTCTGTTTCAATAATATAGCGTACGAAGGTAGTCTCTTAATATAAAGTGAGGTATTTCTCATGAAACAGATATTAACGTTCACTGTCATTCTAATAACATGGTTCGTGGGCAAGTTCGCGGATACGTTTGAAACCTCAGTGGCCCCGCATGGAGTAGTATTGGTTCGTCTGTTTGCGGTAGAGTAAAATATATAAAATGGCCTCTCACAAAGACGCAAAGGATGCAAATAAATAATGAAAGGAAAGATTATGAGTATGCATAAGACAATTCTGATTCTGATTTTAGCCCTGGCTGCGGCCCTGCCTGCATGGGCCCAACCGAGATTTCGGGCACCTCAGGATTCCAATGCGATTACCCACCTGTCTGATATCCACCTGCGTGATGTGTGTATCCTGCCGGATGCGGCCACCCAAACCTATTACATGGTCGGTCCGGGCTGGAACAGCGTACGTGTGTATACGAGCAAGGATCTCAAGACCTGGCAAGGCCCCAAGACGGTATTCCGCACGCCCGAGGACATCTGGGGTGACATCCGTGTGGTGGGCATCTGGGCGCCGGAGATGCACAAGTACAAAGACAAGTACTACCTGTTCCTGACCTTTGACACGCGCAATAAATTCCAGGAACAATGGCGTGGCTGGTATCCGCGTGTGACGCGTGGCTCGCAGGTGCTCGTATCGGACAAGCCTACCAGCCCTTTTAAGCCCTTTGCTAACCATTCAACCCTGCCGCCCGACATGATGACGCTCGACGGCACCCTGTGGGTGGAAGAGGGCGTGCCCTACATGGTCTACTGCCACGAGTGGGTACAGATCTGCAACGGCACGATTGAATACATCCAGCTCAAAGATGACCTGTCCGAGACCGTGGGCGAGCCGGCCAAGATGTTCCATGCCACTGCGGCACCCTGGGTAAAAAGCGGCGAGAAGCTTGGCAACACCGTCACAGACGGCCCTTATCTGTACAAGGGCAAGACCGGCAAGTTGTACATGGTCTGGACCAGCGGCAGCGCCACGGGCTACACCGAAGGGATTGCCATCTCCGAATCCGGCAAGATCGTCGGGCCGTGGATACACCAGGCTGAGCCGCTCTATGAGAAAGACGGCGGTCATGGCATGCTCTTTACTACGTTCGACGGCAAGCTGATGAATGTCCTGCATAGCCCCAACGGTCGGGGCGCACAACCGAGAATCTTCGAGATGGAAGACACAGGCGACACCCTCCGGATCGTCCGCGAATTTACCGGAAAATAAGTGGCACGGCTCGGCAAAGCATTGTATGTGCTTTACATTGCCCCACTACGTACGATATTCTAAGGTTTAATAGTCAGGATTTTTCGCTCTCATGATATCCTCCTGAAAAGCTGTGCCGATGCTTTGATGATCCCATATCCGTCAGACCCACCAAGCTGATTCAGCATCGCACATAACACGAATATGGTCCCACTGACAGATTGTTTTATAGTACCGGACCGAGGACCACCAGCTTTGCTTCATACGGCTCAAAGCCCAGGTCCAACTCGATTTTACCATTCCGAGCCACTCCTGCCAAAGACTTTGTGGCTCCTGTCCTGGTGTCCCAGTGCTGTGCTGTTCCCTGGCCGGCCAGCGTAACTTTGCGCGACACAGGCTCTTTGATTTCGTTGAACAGGAAGTACACGTCCGCATCTTTCCATTTTTTATGCATAACCTTGAGATCGGAACAAGGACTGTCTAACATCACGTCCTGAGACGGTAATGCAGTCAGAACGGCCCCGGTCAGTTCAACGCCACTGTGATGAACGGCCCAGGACAAATCTTTCGGAGCGGTCGCTGCCATGAAGGAATGTTCCACCACTATGGATGGAGAATCTCCCAGTATGACGACCTTGCCACCGGTCCGGGCAAAGCCCTGCAATCGATCCAGGGCCATCTTGGAGATGACGCTCACGGACGGTAATATGACTGTACTGTAGCTCTGGCCGCTGAGGTTGGTAAGGGCCCCGTCAGCCAGGGCCAGTGTCCCGGCCAGGGCGTCGTCGTCCACAAAATCGAAGTCACGCTGCTGGTCCAGAAGTTGTTCCGTCAGACTCCACATGACCTGATTAGGCTTGAAATCACCGTACCAAAAACTCAGGGACGGGAAGTATACTGCAATCCGGGCATCGGACCGTCCCTGGGACATGGCATAGCAAGCCCGGTTGACACTCGCCATCATCGCAGGAAAGTTCGGATCCGCCATGTACCCATACTGCTGCCGGATATTGGCCTGCTCCTTGGAAGAGGCAGGGAAGAACATGAACTCGAACAGATTGATACCGCGTACGAGCTGGTAGTTGGCGCCCCACTCGGCGGTCTCCACGGTAACAGGCGACTGGTTGTACGCAGCATAGCTCTCGCTCAGCACCCGGGCCTTGCCGTAGACATGGGCCACGGACGCAGGCAGACGCACAAAGTCCGCGTTATTGCCAGGCCAGACCTGGTTCCAGATACTGTCCACGCCCGGGATCTGCACTTCACGCAGGTCACGGAAAAAATCGCCACTTGTAAAGGTCAGCGTCTCCAGCCGATGTTCATTGTTAAGGTGAGTCACGTGTTCCACACCATGGTCTGCACACCACCTGGCTTGCAGGCCGAAGAAGTGTTTGCCGTACAGTTCAGACCAGACGTCCCAGTAATCGGCCTTGGCACGTCGCTGTTCGTCGGTCAGTTCAATACGAGGGCCGCGTCTTCCCATGTTGGCAAAGTACGGTAGGTATGGCGTGACATCATAGCCTTTCCTGGTTTTGAAGAGTTCGAGGATGCCGTCCGTCCAGGGAGTCGCTCCGAACTCGGGCTCGTCGCCTCTAAAACCCAGCACGGTGGTGCCGAGTTCTTCACCCAGGTACTTTTCGTACTGCTCATGGGTCCAGGCAATGAATTGCTTGACTGCTTCTGGCTTGATCAGATCGCCCACAGAATTTTTCGTGGTCTTGGAGCGGGACGAGTCATTCACGGCCCTGGTCACTGGGGTATGATAGTTATGATCCACAACAGCCAGTTGCCAACTGCCTTGGGCTGGTACGGTCCAGGCGATCTTACCGGCACTGATGTCCAAAGCCTGATTCTCACCTGTGTCACGGTTCACGGCGATCACGCCCACCACCTGGTCGTTCAGGTCGCGTGTGATCTTCTCGCCGTTGTCACAGTTGATGGTCTGTGCCAGGCCGATGCCCTGCATGCGCAGGTCTGGCCGTTCCTTGCTGAACAGGCCGCCGGCAAACCCGCTGGGGTACTTGCCTTCGTCAATGATCCACACACGCATCCCGCGCAGCTTGGCCTGCTCCACAGCAAACCGCACCATCTTAAACCAGCCTTCGGTCAGGTACGGGGCATTGTCCATGTCGTACCCGGCTTCAATGGTCACGGCCCGAAAGCCGCGTTTATGCACCAGATCCAGATCTCGAATGATCACCTCTTCGGTCACAGGCCCATCCCATCCCCAGGTAAGTGTCACAGCATACTCCGGTGGTGGGGATTGAAACTGAGCAGCCACCTCCTTGGCCGGCGGATTCGACAGGCGCTGCCAGGGTTTATTTTGGGCACAGGCGCTGTTCAAACAGAAAATCAGACTTAATATGATGGCTACTTTTTTCATATTATCAATCTCCTTATAGGGTTCAGGCTTACTGACCAAGCCGTCTACGTCTACCCTGAGGGGGTGTAAAGGCCGGGGCCTCATCAGGCAGATGATCTCCCACCATACCGAGCGCGGCGATGTTTGTCAAGCCCTCCTGAACCGCCCCATTGGTACCCATACAGGAGCCACGGATTCATCCTGCGACAGCACCGCAGGGCAGCCAGCACACATCTTCGACTCGCCGTTGTGTTTGTGCGATCTGTTGGAGGATTTCTACGAATTTCGGCGGAAAATCTGTCGGTGGCTTGCAATCAGTGCGGTTTTCTTCTACTATGTCGGGTGTCATTTGATGCCATGTCGTCTCATGAATAATCGAGAGGTCTATGGTAGTAGATGTCTCCGCTTCGGCCTGATTTCACAGGCTCGCGGTTAAGGAAAATAAGATGGTTGGATGATTGGAAGTCTTAGAAGAAAGGAATTGCTATGAAAGCGATAAAAGTTTTGATGTTGATGACCTTGGTAGGTGTACTGGCCTCCTGCAATGCCAATTCGATGTCGCAGCAGGCCGAGCCGGATGGTTTTTTAGCCTGGGCTAAAACCCCGCCCATGGGCTGGAACAGTTGGGATTGCTACGGCCTAACGGTGCATGAAGATGAAGTTAAAGCCAATGCCGATTATATGGCCGAACATCTGAAGGAATACGGCTGGCAGTATGTGGTGGTAGACATCCGCTGGTTCGTGGAAAACACCAAGGCTCAGGGCTATAATCAACGCGATCCCAGGTATGTGATGGATGAGTACGGCCGTTTCTGGCCCGCTGAAAACCGTTTCCCTTCAGCCGCGGGTGGCAAGGGCTTCAAACCTTTGGCGGACTATATCCACAGTCAGGGCCTGAAGTTCGGAATTCACATCATGCAGGGCATCCCGGTCGAGGCAGTCAAAAAAAACACCCCCATCATGGGCGGCCCGGGCCGCGGATATTCACAGCAAGGAGCTGCAATGTCCCTGGCTGCAGGATATGTACACCATCGTGGCCGATCGGGATGGGGCTCAGGCCTATTATGACTCGATCTTTAAACTCTATGCCTCCTGGGGTATAGACTATATTAAGATCGACGACCTGTCTCGTCCCTATCACCAGGCCGAGATCAAGTTGATTCGCCGGGCCATCGATAAGTGTGGCCGCAAGATTGTCCTGAGCACCTCGCCGGGCGCGACTCCACTGGAGGCTGCCGAGCACGTCAAGACCCATGCCAATCTATGGCGCATCTCCGATGACTTCTGGGATCGCTGGGTGGACATCAAGGAAATGTTCGGCCGCTGCAAGAACTGGGCCCCGCATAGCGGCCCCGGGCACTGGCCCGATGCGGATATGCTGCCTTTGGGACGCATCAGCATTCGCGGCGAACGCGGCGACGACCGGCGTACGCGTTTTACCAGGGACGAGCAGATCACCCTCATGAGTATGTGGTCCATCTACCGTTCGCCCTTGATGTTTGGCGGTGACTTGCCCAGCAATGACGCATTTACCCTGTCGATTATTACTAATAACGAAGTCCTGGCCGTCAATCAAACATGCAGCAACAGCCGTGAGCTATCTAATGACAACTGGCACATCATATGGGTGGCGGACATCCCCGGTTCCAAAGATAAGTATGTGGGGCTTTTTAATGCCCGTGATGCAGCAGAAGGTCGTCTTACCGAAAACGTCTCTCTGAAACTGGCAGACATTGGATTCACGGGTTCCTGTAAGGTTCGTGACCTGTGGAAGCATAAAAATCTGGATGAAATCGAGGGTACGTTTGCTCCAGACATTGCTTACCACGGGGCTGGGCTGTATCGGATAAGTCCCAAATAATTGGCCGTATCCTTAGCCCATGGACAAGGCGAAAATGAACGTAATCTTGTATAGTTCAGCACAAGTAACTTCAGTTCTGCTTCGATGGCGCCGGCCTTGGCCTTAAGCGTTTGTTCTCAGGGCGGTGCAGCCATGTGGTACAGGTCGTCAGCACTTATTTGGCCTGTCTACAGCAAGCCCAAAAGCGCGTGAGCTCTTATACTGTTCACGCTGATATATTATTTGTGCATTACGGAGCACTTATGAGTAGAATCAGCCATATGTAATCGTTCGCTACAAATCATGAAACCTTAATTAAGGAGGCTGCACTGTGGACCCGACTGAAAACCAATGCACACGCTCCGCATCGGAACGTAAAGCCGATTTTGAATGGTTTAACAGCATGAAGATCCTAATCATTTCTGCGGTCTGTTTCGCATGTACCTGTTCTGTTTATGCACAGCTTCCTCACCTTAAGAAGAACGAACATGGTGCTACGCAATTGATGGTACATGGAAAGCCCTTTTTGATGCTCGCCGGAGAAGCGAACAATTCATCCGGCTCCCATGCCCCGCATATGGAGAAGACCATGAAGGCATTGCGGGATTCCAATTTGAATTCGCTATTGGTTTCTGTCACCTGGGAAATGGTCGAACCGCAGGAAGGTGTTTTTGATTTTACATCTGTTGATGAGCTTATAAGAATTGCCCGTGAAAATGATTTGAAACTCTGTTTATTGTGGTTTGCCTCGTGGAAGAATGGTCTTTCGCCCTATGCACCCATGTGGGTTTTGAGTGATACCAAACGATTCGTCAGGGTCAAAGACCAGGAGGGAAACAATACACGAACACTGATACCTCTCTGTCGTGCAACCCGGGAGGCTGATACCAGGGCCTATGTCGCATTGATGAAACATATTGCTGCGGTCGATAGCCGGGAAAACACGATCATTGTCATGCAGATTGAAAATGAAGTGGGTACGCTTGGACAAACCAGAGACTTCAGTGCAGAGGCCAATGAGGCGTTTGTGTCTCAAGTGCCCCAAAAATTGATTCAGTACATGGTGAAAAACAAAGATACCCTGGAGATTGAATTGAAAACCGCCTGGGAAAACAATGGATCCAAAACAAAAGGAACCTGGGCCGAAGTATTTGGGCCGGGAGATGATGCGGATTTATTCTTCATGGCCTGGCTCTACTCTCGTTATGTGAACGCCATCTCGGAAGCTGGCAAGAAGGCGTATAACATTCCCATGTTTGCCAACTGCTGGATGCCTGATCCCAGACCCAATCCCGGAAAACCGGGGAAGTATCCGAGTGGTGGCCCTATTTTAACGGTTCTGGACATTTGGAAGGCAGGAGCGCCTTCGATTGATATGTTAGCACCCGATCTTTACGGCAAAGATTACAAGGATCAGGTTGATAATTTTCACAGACATGACAATCCATTATTCATCCCGGAAACAAACACGACGGAAGGACCGGGAACCTATGCGTTCGCAGAACACGATGCCATCTGTTTTTCTCCCTTTGGAATTGATAACAGAGGAGGAGTCATGGAAACAGAATATGGACTCTTGGCCGAATTAATACCGATCATTGCGCAATACCAGGGAAGCGGTAAAATGTTCGGAATTTACAAAAGCCAGACAGATGGAGATAGTAATGGTCGCGATATTAAATTAAATGACGATGTAACAGTTTCTATCAGGTATCGAAGACCATTTCGTCGTCCTCCGACTACCACCACAGAAAATTCAAATAACCCGTTTGCACGGCAACAAGAGCCGGCCTCTTATGGCCTTTTTATTCAAACCGGCGAGAACAAATTTCTGGTAGCAGGACATAACCTTTCTGTCAATGCCAATTCAACGAACCCTAAGAAGGAAATATGGCTGAAAGATGCCTGGGAAGGAACCTATGAAAATGGAGTTTGGAAACCCAAAGCCCTTCATAATGGAGATGAGGCGGGTTTCTTACGAGGTAACAATCCCACATATAGCATCAGGGCATACCGTACATATCCCTCAGAACCTGCCATATTTAAGTTTAAGGTATTGGTTTATGACCGATAGACTCATCCCTGGGCACAAGGCTAGTCTTCGGATGTCAGCATATAGCTCATAGATCCGCGGACATCTATGAGCAAGCGTTTGTCAAAACGTTCGCGGGATTTATTTACGGGAATTACAAACATCTATTCGGCATCGATTCCGGGGATCCAGTCGATTACGTTCGGGCCGACGAATGACTTTTCACACACGCTATTAGAAATGTCTTGCGTGAATCACCAAATTCACATAAAAATTAATTTCGTATTAAAATCATTAAGATGCCCATTGAAAGAGCAGGAAAGAAATTGGCACTTTGAACAAATCGGGAAATGATCCATGGACAACCAATCATTGAAAACAGGCGGCTTTACCTTACCGGGTGAAGCGGGATATGAAGATTTAACACTGCGTCTTGCCCAACTCTGGGGAGCCGACGTGATTCGAGACAGTGACGGTACCCAATTGTCCGAAAAGATCTATAAATCAGGCTATGATATCTATTCCACACTCTGCCTGGTTCGGGCTGACAATGAATGGGCCAAAGACAATCCGGACAAGCTCCAGCAGTGCTGTATCATGAGCCGGCCGGTCATCGCACAGGCCGCTTCGGTCACCATCGACTTATTGAAGGGCTATTTTCAGGAACAGTTCCGAATTAACAGTGACGACGATCCTAAAGTGTGGTGGCAGGTCTTTGACAGAACCACGGGGCAGGAAGTCCCTGTAGATCAATGGCAGTTTGATTCGGCCGCCGGGTCAGTCACAGTTCAAAATACACGGAAATGGCATACCTACACCGTAAATTTCTTCTCCTATCGCATCTGGGAAGAAATTTCCATGTACAACCATGTGACCAATGACTGGGGCGACCGGGAACATTTGATGCCCATCGAGCCCATGTACCCCGAGGCCCGGGAACAGATTCTATCCCATCTGGAGAAGTGGCTGATCGGGCACCCCAACACGCGGGTTGTTCGCTTGACCTCGATGTTCTACAACTTCTGGTGGTTCTGGGGAGATCCTGAGCAGCAAAAGTTTATTGTCAATGACTGGGGATCCTATGAATTCTCGGTCAATCCATTCGCCATACGTAAGTTTGAAGCAAAATACGGGTATCGTCCAGCCTCGGAGGACTTTGTGAATGCAGGACTCTACAATACCTCACACAAAGTGCCCTCCAGGATCTATCGCGACTGGATGGACTTTATCAACGAATTCGTAGTGGAATTCGGTCGCATGTGTATCGATCGGATCCATGCCCACGGTAAGCAGGCTTATGTGTTCTACAACGACCACTGGATCGGTATCGAACCCTATAGCGAACGTTTTAAGGATATGGGATTTGACGGGATTATCGACGGCATCTTCAGCGGTTTTGAGACCAGGAAGGTCGCTAATACCCCGCATGTCAAGGTCAGGGAATTGAGAATGCATCCCTACCTCTTCCCGACCGGTGTCAACGGCGCACCCTCCTTCCTCAAGGGCGGCAATCCCACATTGGAATGCAAGACCTACTGGCTGGATATTCGCCGGGCCCTGATGCGCGAAGGTGTGGATCGTATCGGATTCGGCGGCTACCTGCATCTGGTTGAGAATCACCCGGATTTCATTGAGTACATCAAGCATCTGTGTAACGAGTTCCGAATGCTCCGTAGCCTGCATAATAATGATATACCTTATAGCCCTGATTTCAAGGTCGCCATCCTAAGTGCCTGGGGAAAGATGAGGGCCTGGGGCTGTTGCGGCCACTACAATCGCGGTAATTTCTACAATGAGGTCATGGAATCGGTATCCGGCCTGCCCCTGTCCCTCGAATTCATCGGTTTTGAAGATATCCTTAAAAAAGGCATCCCCAGTGACATCAAGGTCATCATCAATGCCGGTGTGGCCGATACCTCCTGGTGCGGCGGGGAATATTGGGCTAATGAAAAAATCATCGAAGCGATTTCAACGTTTGTATACAACGGCGGCGGTTTCATCGGTGTGGGTGAACCTTCGGCCATACGGCACAGCAGTCAATATTTCCAACTCGCCCATATTCTGGGAGTGGATCGCGAACTGGGCCTCACAAATGCTTTTAACCGCTATCCCTTTGAAGTACCGGAAACACCCCACTTTATCATGAAGGACGTCCAATCCGATCTGGATTTCGGGCCTCATACAGATAGTATCTACATCCTGGACAATCAGACTGATGTGCTGGCAGCGACCGGGTCGAGCCCTATGGTCACGACCCGGTCGTTCGGTCAAGGCAAAAGTGTCTATCTGTCCGGTCACAAGTACACCTGTGAGAATATCCGTTTACTGCACAGGGCGATTTACTTTGCTGCGCAACGTGAAGACGAGTTTACGCACTATCTGTGCTGCAACGTCAACACGGAATGTGCCTATTATCCTAATCACCAGAAATTGGTGGTGATCAATAATACAGACCAACCCCAGGAAACACAGATCACCACTGAACAGGGTAGAACCGTTGCGACAAGTCTGGAACCTTATGGCTTGCAGGTGATCGATTTGTGATCGTAAAATGCCGGAATCCCTATTGAGGAATGACTCGCATGGAATCCAACCCAAAAACAACCGGAAAAACGCTGTCAGTGGTCGAAAAGGTCGGCTATGGCCTGGGCGACACCGCCTCCAATATCCTGTATCAGGCATGGAGCTTCTTCCTGATGATATTCTATACGGATGTATTCGGGATCGATGCAAAAGTGGCGAGTTTCATGTTTCTCGTCACTCGCGTCTGGGACATGATCAACGACCCCATCATGGGCATGATCGCGGACCGTACCAATACGCGCTGGGGCAAATTCCGGCCCTATCTTTTATGGATGGCCGTCCCCTACGGGGTCCTGGCCTGCGCTATGTTCATTACACCTGACTTGAGCCAGAACATGAAGGTCGTGTACGCTTATGTAACCTACATCCTGGCCACCATGGCCTATACGGCCATCAACATCCCCTACTCATCCCTGATGGCCGTGATGACGCCGGATCCCCATGAGCGAACCACACTGTCTCAGTACCGCTTTTTCTTTGCCTTTGTCGGCATGATGCTGATCACCACCTTCACCCTGCCATTGGCCAAGTTCTTCGGGAACAACCCAAACCATCCGGGTTATAGCCAAGAGCTGGGTTATAGCCAGGCACTCGGGTATCAGGTCACCATGGGGGTCTTCGGCGGAATCGCGATCGTCCTGCTGCTCATCACCTTCTTGACCACGCGCGAGCGCGTTCTGCCACCAAAAGGCCAGAAGAGTTCATTTGGCCAGGACCTCAAGGATGTCTCCAAAAATGTCCCCTGGATTATCCTGTTTATAGCCTGTATCTTCTGGGTAACCCATAACGTGATGCGTAACAGTGCAGGCATCTACTTCTTCGACTATGTGTACTGCAATGGCAATAACAACATGTTCACCTGGACCCTGGGACCCATGGTGCTTGAATTTAACCAGACCACCGTATTCTTGACTGTCGGAACCCTGGGCATGATGGCCGGCGTTTTCCTCAGCACACCGCTCAAGAAGTGGTTTGGCAAAAAACCTTTAATGATTTTCTTGTCCCTGGCCAGCGTCGTTCTTGGAGGCGCCTTTTATGTACTGCCGCAATACAACCTTTCCAGTCAAAAGGTCATTACCACAAAAGTCGATGGTATACGATCGGTTTACGCCGCGGATATGGACACAGATGGTGATATAGACGTACTGTCGGCATCGGCAGGTGACAACAAGATCGCCTGGTATAAAAATGATGGAACAGGTACCTTCTCTATTCAAACGCTGATTACCACCGAGGCCATCGGCGCAGAATCTGTATATGCGGCAGACCTGGATGCTGACGGCGATCTGGATGCAATCTCGGCCTCTGCAGAAGACGACACAATCGCATGGTATGAAAACGACGGCGCAGGCAACTTTTCCGGCCCCAAACTGATCACCACTGAAGCCGACGGCGCAACATCAGTTTTCGCTGTGGACCTAAACGCAGATGGCGACCTGGATGTACTCTCGGCTTCGGCAGAAGACGACACAATCGCATGGTATGAAAATGACGGCACAGGCAACTTTTCCAGCCCCAAACTAATCACCACTGAAGCCGACGGCGCACGATCGGTTTGCGCAGCGGACCTGGACTCAGATAACGATGCAGACGTCATATCCGCTTCGGCCCTGGACGACACAATCGCGTGGTATGAAAACGATGGCGCAGGCAACTTCTCCAACCCAAAACTCATCTCTCGATATGCCAACGGCGTGAGATCGGTTTATACAATGGACCTGGACTCAGATGGTGACGTGGATGTGATATCGACTTCGGATGTGGACGGCCAGATCGCCTGGTTTGAAAATGGCTATGAAGATAAAGAAGAAGTCAACTTTTCCCCGCAGAAGGTCATCACGACCGAGGCCGATGGCGGCATCTTCTCCAACCAGAAGCTGATGACCAGTAAGGCCGATGGCGCACGATTAGTTTACGCGGCGGATCTGGACTCGGATGGCGACACGGACGTGCTGTCGGCTTCAGCAGCGGACGACACGATAAACTGGAATGAAAATGACAGCGCATTCAACTTAACGCTGCTATTAGTGTTTAATTTTCTCTGGTCAATCGTAGCGGGTGCCATTCCGGTCTTTATGTTCGCCATGTTTTCCGATGCGGCGGACTTTCACGAGTGGAAGTTTGGACGTCGTGCAACAGGGCTGGTCATTGCGGGTATCATGTTTTCCATAAAGATGGGGGTCGCGATTGGCGGCTTTGTCAATCTGCAAGCGTTGGGTACCTTTGGTTATATAGCAAATGTGCCTCAGACCCTGGAGGCCATGCGAGGCATCAAACTGCTGTTTAGCCTGGTCCCCGCAAGCATTATTTTGATCTGTGGCGTGGTCTTGTTCTTCTATCCGATCAGTGAAAAGCAACTGGTTACCATAGAAACCGACCTGAAAGAACGGAAAAGCAGCAAGCAGGGAACTCTAAAAGGCTCTTGACTATCTCCGAGAGCAGAACACAACAGACCGCCGACGGGAAACACACTCACTGTAGCGCAGGGACTATCTTGAAAAAAATTGATATTGTCGTGAAAAGAATAATCTTTCTTTACTGGTTACCGCCTTATCACTCCTTTCATGAGGGTGAAGGAATGTGGCGGGAATGAATAATAGAAGCTTTTTCCTGAAGCATTTATATCAGACTTTTGTATGGTTTTTACCGTCTCTTTACCGAAATCATTCACGGCTTTAATGTCCGGCCCGTTCACTTCGTAGACTTTAAATTTGCCTGCGAACTGGCCTTCCTGAGATATTATTTCCGTCGTCATCGCCTTGTCCTTATTCCGATTGACAACACAAATCGTGAGTTCTCCGTTATTATATGCAACCGATACATCAAGGTAGGGTACATTCTTCTGAATGGTTGTCGTCTCCCCTAATCCAAGAAAGAACCTCTCAGTGTCATAGGTCTCGCAATCTACAAACACATCCAGTGATGTACCATAAACATTCCGGGAGAAGAGTTGCAGAGGATAATAGATAGTCTGTTTGAAAAGCGTTTTTTCATTTGTGAAAATGGGAGCTATTACATTAACCAGTTGGGCCATATTTGCCATTTTTACAATGTCTGCATTTCGAATAAATGCATTTAAAAACCCTGCAATCACTAAAGCATCTTCCAGATTATAATGCTCCTCCAAAGCTCGCGTTCCTCTCATGGCACCTCCGGTTCTGGCGCGATACCATACGTTATACTCGTCCCAAGCGATATATATAGGATCACGGTCGCCTCGATTGGCTTTGAGCATCTCTTCATAGATCATACCCTTCACCACGTTGGTGCGTTCCTCTAAAACAAGGGGAGTCGCCAGGAAGTTATAATAGTTATTCTCAGGATTACCCACGTAGATATGAAGGGCTATGTAATCCACCACATCCCTTAATTCATGTAATATCGTGCTGTTCCACACATCAGGATCGGCGCTGGGACGATAGTTTGATGACCCTGCGGCGATTAATTTGATGCCGGGCGAGGTAAGCCTCATCAGTTTTGCCGCTTCACGGGCTTTCTTGCTGTAGTCTTCGGCATTCAAGTGACCCATCTGCCAGAATCCGTCCATTTCATTCCCAAGGCTCCAGTACTTGATATTATGTGGTTCAGAATATCCGTGCTTGCGTCGAAACTCGGCAAAGTAAGGCCCTTCTTTGACATTGCAGTATTCCACCCAGCGTTGCGCTTCTTCGATCGTGCCCGTGCCCATATTCACCGCAAAATATGGCTCGGTTCCTATCTCTTTGGCAAATTCCATGAATTCGTTAGTCCCGAATTCGTTCGTTTCCAGCCTGGCCCAGGCAAGCTCCATTCTTGGTGTTCTTTGAGGGCCTACTCCATCCAGCCAGTGGTAGTTGGAGACAAAATTACCTCCCGGATAACGGGTAATAGAGACATTTAGGCCTTTCACCGCTTCTAATACGTCCTTACGAAAACCTTTCTCATCGGCCTGTTCCGAATCAGGATCGTAAACTCCACCGTAAACGCACCGTCCCAGGTGCTCAACGAAATTTCCGTATAAGTTTTTATCGATTTCACCGATTTTCCGGTCGAAGTCAATTTTTATCCGGGCCTCTGCGTTAGCGGCCCGGGATGACTGGGCCGTGAGAGATCCAACAAACACGCAGAGTATTGTAAATACTAAACCTGTCATTTTTTTTGTTTCCATAATCTCTTCTCCTGTTCTTGATAGTGAATTCTTCTTTTTATTGTATTGTCATAAACAATTTAAAGTACTGTCCTGTGGGATGGAGAGTCAAAAGAAATTTGTCCGAACGTGTTTTTCTTTTTGACCTTTTCATTGTCCTGTCTCCCCCAAAGAAAGGTGATTTCCGTCAAATAGAATTCCAAGATTATACCCCAGCAAATACAATTATACGGCCCACTGGCCTCAATCTGTCTGGTGAGAATCGCTTAACTGGAAAATGCCATTATTTTCAGGTAGCCATCTCTAATATCGTACAAGCCTAACAGGTAGACAATGCAGCCTTACGATCAACTGCCGAGCGGCTTTACACGCGTGCTCATGGTACTGACTGGCATATCAAACCTATCCACCGAATCGGGCATCCCGGGATCGAATTTCTGGAAGTCGTCCACGATGTACCTGGCCAAATCCAGCTTGTTCCCCTTGATACCCTGTACAACGCACTTGACAAGCTGGTAGCTGCCGTAATTGTTGTGGTGTGTCCCATCATTGAACGCTTTGTCCAGATTGCCTCCCAGAGCTTTGTATAATACCTTACTCATCGCGTTCAGATCGATTAGCGGCACCTTGTCTTCAGGGCAAACGCATCTAAATTGCTGAATTTGGGCTGTTTTTGCCGATGTTTCCTATGTCAGGTTAAACAATTGCATAGGAGGCCAAGGATGGCAAAATCAATCCTGGAACATTTCGCAGATCTGCCC
>Ga0307379_10005447_pt1 | contig 17721 bp, 17 predicted proteins | sample UN2MG_FD_202237 | JGI IMG/M metagenome (GOLD analysis project Ga0307379, IMG submission 202237) | Soil microbial communities from Risofladan, Vaasa, Finland - UN-2 | ecosystem: Environmental > Terrestrial > Soil > Coastal area > Acid sulfate soil | place: Finland: Risofladan, Vaasa | collected... | reverse complement strand
GTTCGTCGAGCTGACGCTCGTAGACCCCGACAAACACGCGCCGCGTTCCTCATGCTTTCCACCCCCGCGGCGAACCTGCCGTGCCGGGAACGCGGGAGTACTCCCCAGCGATCCCCATTGTTCCCCCATTTACCCCCATTGTCAACCATCATTCCCCATTTATGCCCCGTATCTCCCCATCGCGGCCCCAGCGCCCACACCAACCGCCCGCACGCCACCCGCAACCCAAGTCCCGCCCCCACCCCGCCCACACCCCGCGCACACCCCGCCAGCGATGAGCGAACCAACCACATACGGGGGTCTCGCTCATCGCCACACGACGTGATCCCTCCGCGATGAGCGAACCAACCACATACGGGGGTCTCGCTCATCGCCACACGACGTGATCGAGGCGGCGAGGCGATCGGGGGAAGCGGTCAGGCGAGGCGGTCGGCGAGGTTCGCGATGATGGCGTCGCTGGTCGATGCGGTCAGCGTGGCGATCGGCGCCAGATCGTCCGGCAGCGGACGGTCGGACGGGGAAAGCAGGTCGACGAGGAGCGACGTGTCATACGAGGAGTACCAACAGCACTGCAGGCGTGCAGCGTGACGCGTGCGGCGCTGGCTGAGACCGACCAGTTTGCGGCCACCGACGAGCACCTCGCCGGCACCGACACCGTCGAAGCAGACCAGCTTCGACCACGACGTGGAGATCATCGCCATGTCGTGGACCGCAAGATCCTCGACTCCCGCCACATCGGCAATCGCCGCTGCGAGGTGTCGGCCCAGCCACACCATCGGTCCGTGGACGTCATCGGACCACCCGGGCGCGCCGACAGGCACGATCACATCGATCCACGTCACGTCGCCCGGCAGGAGCAGCACCGCTCCCCCGCCACTTCGGCGGCGAACAACCTCGACCCCTGCACGGCGGCACGCGTCGACGTCGACGATCGACTGCTGCTGTGTCGAACCGAGCACGACCGCCGGAGCAGTGATGTCGTGGTGCCAGATCTCGCGATCGGCAGGTTCGGACACCGACCTGGAATGGAAGTCCGACGCCGTCGATCGAGACCGGACCAGACGATACGGCGGGGCCGGCGTCACGAAGCGAGTGGCAAGTAGGGGCGCCATGTGTCGGGCACTCCGCTCACCGACACCACCACCCATGCCGTCGCCCTCGGCGCGCGACACGGTCGGGCCAGACGCATACCGGCCTCGTCGGGTGTCCGGTCACGCTTGCCCAGGTTGCATGGCCGACACGCAGCGGCGACGTTCTCCCAACTGTGCGGTCCGCCCTTCGAGCGCGGCACGACGTGATCGATGGAATCGGCACGTTCACCGCAGTATTGGCAGCGATAGTCGTCGCGGGCAAAGATCGCTCGCCGAGACAGCGCCGCTCGCCGCACGTAGGGGACCTTGACCATGTACCGCAGACGGATCACCGACGGACACGGCACGCTGAGCCGTTCGGAGTGCATGACCCGGCCGTCGTCTTCGAGCACGTCGGCCTTCTGCGCAATCACGAGGCATGTCGCGCGCTCACTCGAGACGATGCTGAGCGGCTCGAAGCTGGCGTTGAGCACGAGCGCGCTCAACACGACGTGTCCCCCGCCCGCGCCCCGCTCAGGCGTCGAGTCGCTGCCAGTCGCGACACCATCGCAGGTAGTTCAGCACATCTTCGGCGTCAGGGCGATGCGAGATGTCGCCGTACTGGGTGACGAGCCGGAATTCGAGGTACGCACGAGATGGCAACGGAACGAACGGAGCGCGAGCCCACCAACGCGCCGGCACCAACCGGACGCCCTGACGGAACGCCGTGGCCCACACCGACGGATGCCGAGCGACCACGGCGACGACGCCCGCCAGTTCACGAACCTTCAGCGCACCAGGCACCTCAAGCCGGCTTCGGTTCCTTCGGCAGCTGCAGGATCATCTCGCCGATGATGTTGCGCTGGATCTGCGACGAACCGGCATAGATCGTGCCGGCTCGGGCGTTCAGGAACGTGTTGACCCACGAGCCCGAGGTGTTCGCAGCGCCAGGGTCGTCGGTCTGGAACGACGACGACGGCGGACGTCCTTCGATGTACAGCGCATCGGCGCCGAGGATGTCGACGGCGAGTTCGGTGACCACGCGGTGATACTCGCTCCAGTACAGCTTCGAGATCGCGCCGTCGGGCCCGGGATGATGTCCGGCCAGGAACTGCGTCAGCGTGCGCTGGCCGAGGAATCGCATGATCTGCACCTTCGAGTAGCACCATGCGAGGCGTTGACGGATGATCGGATCGTCGGTGAGACCTCGCTCGCGAGCCATCTCGGTCAGACGATCGAGTTCCGACTGGTAGCGGATCGGACCGGTTGCTGCGGCCTCTCCGCGCTCGAAACCGAGTAGGGACATCGCGACGGCCCAGCCGTTGTTGACGCCGCCGACCACGTTCTCCTTCGGGCAGCGGGCGTCGGTGTAGAACACCTCGTTGAACTCGCTCTCGCCCGAGATCATCTTGATCGGCCGGACCTCGATGCCCGGCTGGTCCATCGGAACGAGGAGGAACGAGATCCCCTTGTGCTTCGGGGCGTCGGGATCGGTGCGAGCAAGGGTGAAGATGTGGTCGGCGAGGTGTCCGGCCGAGGTCCAGATCTTCTGCCCGTTCAGCACCCATTCGTCGCCGTCGAGCTCGGCCTTGAGCCCCACGTTGCCCAGGTCGGAGCCGGCGTTCGGCTCGGAGTAGCCCTGGCACCACGTGTCCTCACCGGACAGCAGCCGAGGGATGTAATGCGACTTCTGCTCCTCGGTTCCCCACATCAGCAGCGTGTTGCCCAGCATCTGGATACTGAAGGGGTCGTTCGGGCCACCCGTGGGGACTCCGGCACGAGCGAACTCCTCGGCGAGGATGACCTGCTCGGTGGCGCTGAGCCCGGCCCCGCCGTACTCCTGTGGCCAACCAGGCGCCAGGTAGTTCGCCTCGTGGAGCGTCTTGCGCCACTCGGTCACGAACTCGATGACGGCGTCGCCCTCGAGCGCCCCTAGACCCGTCCAGTTCGACGGGAGCTTCTCGGCGAGGAACGCCTGCACCTTCTCTCGGTATGCCTCGGCCGCTGGGGAGTAGGTGGGATCCATGGGTGCGAGGCTACTCGCAGGTCTCAACCCGAGCCACTGGTGCCGACGAGTGCGGCGGCCCCCACGAGGGGCTGGACGAACCCCGACGGCTCGACCACCTGCAATCCGGCCAGGTGCGGCAACCGCAGGCGAGCGGCGATTTCACGGCGCATCGTATCGATCATGGCGTCACCGAACGTGTCGACGACCACGCCCGACAGCACGAACGTCGACACGTCGAACGCGGCCGCCGACGACGCGATGGCGCGACCGACCATGATCCCCGTGCGTTCGATGATCGACGGGGTGGCGCGTCGCAGCGGACGGTTCATCTCGGCTTCGAGAGCGGACGCTGAAGCGAGGGAACCCAGACACCCAATGGCGCCACACGCGCATGCCGGCCCGCCTGGGTCGACCGTGACGTGCGCGATCGACCCTGCGTTGCCGTGGGCGCCCCGGAGGCGAACGCCGTCGATGATGCAAGCAGATTCGATCGTTCGATCGAGCACCAATGTGAAGAAGCTCGTCGTGGTCAGCGTGTCGCCGTAGCGCAACTCGCCCTCCGCCACTGCGCCGGCAAGCGTGTCGAGCACGACCGGGAGTCCGGTGAGCTGTTCGACGTGGTCGCGCAGCGGGAACCCCGACCAGGCGGGCAGTGCCGCGGGCGACACCGAGCCGGCAGGTTCGTCGATCGGGCCGGCGCAGCTGACCGCGACCACCGTCGGCCGCGCCACCTCGTCCGGTCGTGCCGCTAGCACACGGAGCACGAGCTGCTCCAGCGTTCTCCACACCTCGCGTGTCGGCGTGCCGATTCGGTCACGCACCAGCACCTCACCGCGCTGATCGACGATTCCCGCGGCAAGTCGACCCGGGTCGACCACGACCGCCAGCACCGTTGTCTCTGCGTGACCCATGGAGGGCGAAGCTATCCCGACTGTCGCTCGGTCGATCTCCCGTCTACCCTTCGGGCGGTGACGACCGATATCGCGGACGACTCCAGGTCGCAGGCCACTTCGACCACATCCTCGACGACTGCGGCATCCGATGCCGCCGAGATGCGCGGATTCGCCGATCTCTTCGACGCGATCACCTCGAATGTCGCCCAGGTCCTGCACGGCAAGCACGACACCATCGAACTGGCCGTGATGTGTCTCTTGGCCGAGGGCCACCTCCTGATCGAAGACGTGCCCGGGGTTGGCAAGACCTCGCTGGCCAAGGCGCTTGCCGCGTCGATCGACTGCACCTGGAAGCGCATTCAGTTCACGCCTGATCTGCTGCCCACCGACCTGGTCGGTGTGAGCATCTATCAGCGTTCGACCGAGACCTTCGTGTTCGAGCCGGGACCGCTGTTTGCGAACATCGTGCTCGCCGACGAGATCAACCGGGCCTCGCCGAAGACCCAATCCGCATTGCTCGAAGCGATGGAGGAACGCCAGATCACTGCCGATGGCAGAAGTCGACTGCTCGACGCGCCCTTCATGGTGATCGCGACCCAGAATCCCGTCGATCAGGGCGGCACCTACCGCCTTCCCGAGAGCCAGCTCGACCGCTTCCTCCTGCGGATTTCGATCGGCTATCCCGCCCGAGACGCCGAGATGCAGATGCTCGACCTCCACGGTGGCGCGTCCGTTCCGCAGTCGCTGCAACCCGTGATCTCGATCGAAGAGCTCCGAGGAATGATCGCTGCCGTGCGCCGCGTGCATGTCGCCACGGCGCTCAAGTCGTACCTGGTCGATCTGGCGGCCACGAGCCGCCGCCACCCCGGCGTCGAACTCGGCCTGTCACCGCGTGCCACGCTGCAACTCGCTGCAGCAGCGCGAGCCCACGCCGCCGCGCGGGGCCGCAACTACGCGACGCCCGACGACGTCAAGGCAATCGGTCACGCCACGCTCAGTCACCGAATCGTCGTACGCGCCGAGCACGGCTCGCAACTGTCGCCCGAAGATGCGATCAGCGAGATCTTCGATGCCGTCACCGTCCCGGTCCCTCGCTGAACCCATGAGCCCATGGCACGGCCGACCCTGACACGCCAGGGTGTCGCCGTGATCGGCGCCGCCGCGGCGGCGATCACGATCGGGCGAGTGTTCGCCATCATCGAGCTCTTCGTGATCGGCGCCGGTTTCCTGGCCGCGGTGTTGGTGGCAGTTGCCTACGTCTGGATTCGCCGCCCCAAGGTCGACGCCCACCGGTGGATCCACCCGTCGACCCTGGTCGCTGGTGATACCGGTCACGTCGACATCCAGCTGCAACACACCGGCCACTTCGCCACGCCACCGTTCGTGCTGGAGGAACCGGTCGTTCGCACGATGACCGACGATCATGTGGCCCGGCTCCCTGTCGCCGCGCTGCGCGCTGGCTCGGTGTCCTCGTCCGGGTATCGGGTGCCGACCGCCACGCGCGGGGTGGTGGGGCTCGGTCCACTCAAACTGACCGTCAGCGACGTGCTCGGCGTCGCCCGCTCGACGGTGCTGATCGCCGGTACGAGCGAGATCGTGGTCGCTCCCCGCACGCTGGTCATCGACATGCCCGAGCTGGGCCGCGGGACACTCGGCAGAGCACTCCTCGAGTCGTCACGGCGGCTCGGCCCAGGCGACTTCCACGGTCTGCGCGAGTACGCAGCCGGCGACGAACTCCGCAGCATCCACTGGCGAGCGTCTGCGCGCACCGACGACCTCATGGTCAAGGAGTTCACGGTCGAGGGTCTGCAGCGGTGCACCGTGGTCTTCGATCCCTCGCTTGCGGCGCACGGCACCAACTCCAACTTCGAGCACGGCGTCACCGCAGCGGCCAGCCTGGTGTCGAGCGCGATGCGGGCGGGCCTCAACACCCGATTCGTCACCGCCGGCGGCATCGACCTCCGCGGCCCGGAGGTCGCCCACACCACGCAGCGAGTGCTCGCCCGAATCGAGCCGAGCGACGTCCCCATCGTCGCCGTCGACAACGACATGGCGGATGGACTGCTGCTGCTCATCGTGGTGACCGGTTCACGTCACACCGCCTCCTGGCGGGCGACGTCGGCGATCTCCGACCCGACGATCACCCCGGTGCTGGTCGCAACGAACGAGGCCTCCGACGCACACCACCTCAGCGTCAGCGCAGGATCCGACGACGAGTTCGTCGCCGGCTGGCAGTCGCTCGTGGGCGAGCCACGTCCCTCCCAGCACCCGACACTGGTGGCGTTCCCATGAACTCGCCATCGACCCGTCCGAGTCTTGGCAGCGACCTGCTGGCAAGCCTGATGGTCGCAGCCTTCTCGATGGTCGTGGCGCTCGGCTACGCCCGGGTGTTCTCCGGCTGGTCATTCGTCGCCGACATGGTCGTCATCGTCGTCGTCGGGCACGGAGTCGGACTGCTCCTCCGACGGCTGCCGCTGACAGCTTGGGTCGCGGTGCCCGCCACGGCGCTCGCGCTCGCGTGGACCGTTCTTGCGGTGTACTACCCCGAGACGTTCTCGTGGGCATTCCCGACGAGCGACACCTGGACGGTCCTCGGCGAGCAGCTCACTGCAGCACGTCAGGACTTTCGGACGGCGGTCGCTCCGGTCGCCTACGCCGGGGGCTGGGATGTGCTGGCAGCGATCGGACTCGCCGTCGCGGTACTGCTCGCCGACGTCTTCGCGTTCCGGGCCGACGCGCGAGCCGAAACGCTGGTGCCGGGAGGTGTCCTGTTCGTGTTCGTCGGCGCCGTGGGTGACGAACGGCTGCGTCTCGCGACCGCAGTCGCCCTCGTCGGGATGGGGGTGGCCACGACGGCAACCTTGCGCGGTTACCACGCCGGAACGGGCCGGGGCCAGCCAACGACGTTGCGGCGCTGGCCGGTGGCAGTGGCATTCGGTGTGATCGTCGCGCTCGCTGCGGGGTTCGTCGGGCCCAGGCTTCCTGGCGCCGATGCCGCCCCCCTCTTCGAAACGAGCGGTCGAAACGGGGGTTCCAGCCAGGTGCTCAGCCCGCTCGTCGACATCCAGTCGAGAATCACGAATCGTTCGACGACCGAGTTGTTCCGTGTGAGCGCCGACGCGGCGTCGTACTGGCGGTCATCGACGCTGCCGGAGTTCGACGGCACGACCTGGCGCCCACCGGAAGACAAGCTGCAGCGCGGCGACGATCTGATCGCCGCTGCTCCGCCGGCTTCGGTGACCAGAAACAAACAGACGATCACCATCGGCGCACTGGGTGGCAACGTCGTTCCGGCCGCTCCGGATCCGGTCCAGTCGGATCCCGGCCTGCCGGTGGACGACGACACCTCGGCAGTACAGGTTGACGGCAGCCTGGCGGCCGGTGATCGATTCAACATCGTGTCGGCAGCATTGGTGCTCGATGCCGCACAGCTGAGCCAGCCGACATCGATCGCACCCCCCGACCCGATCTTCACTCAACTGCCTGACGACCTCCCCGCCATCGTCGCCGAAAAGACACGCGAGGTCACCGCCGGTGCAACGAGTTCGCTTGACGCCGCCCTGCGGCTCGAAGCGTGGTTCCAAGGGGGCGAGTTCACGTACAGCCTCGAGGTTCGACGCGGTCACGACAAATCGGCGATCGAGAGCTTCCTGACCGATCGGGTGGGCTATTGCGAGCAATTCGCCGGCACGTACGCTGCCATGCTGAGAACGCTCGAGATTCCAACACGGGTGGCGGTCGGATTCACCTGGGGGACCGAAGTCGGCGACGGAGAGTACTCGGTACTCGGACGCAACGCGCATGCTTGGCCCGAGGTGTGGTTCGACGACATCGGCTGGCTGACGTTCGAACCGACCCCCAGCCGGGGCTCACCGAACGCCGGGAGCTACAGCCCGAACATCACACCAGCGCAGGACACCTCGGCGACCGCTGACGAGATCGAGGTCGCCACGAATGCAGCGCCACCGCTCCCCCGGTCGGGCCCGATCGACGGCGGTGGCTTGGACCTCCCCGACTTCACCGAGGTCCCCGACACCCCGACCCCGGCACCAGCGCCCCAGCCCACATCGGGCGATGGCGGTTCGTCGGTGTGGCTCGGCGCGCTCGCGTTGCTCGTCGTCGTGCTCGGCGCGCCGGGCGCCATCCGGTTGGCCCGCCACCGACGTCGTGCACGATCGGTCGACGATCAGCTCGCCTACGCCTGGCATCGCGCGACGAACGCGGTCGCATCCGTCGGCGTTCCTCTGGAACCGTCGGACACTCCGCTGGAGGTGGCCGCCAATACGGCGCGCCACTTCCCGCTGGTCACCCGCCCGATGACCTCGCTCGCGGATGCGGTCACCGCTGCGACCTATCGAGCCGAGGGAAGCTCCGGGTTCGACACCGCCGGCACCTACGGGGCGAGCCCCGTGCGCGACTGCCGCAACTGGGCCAAGCAGATCGACCGCGCGGCTGCCGACTCCATGGACTGGCAGAATCGGGTCCGAAGATATTTCACGACTCGCGGCTGAACGAGGGGGCCGTCAGCGCGTGGCGTCGTCGTCGACGTCGGGTCGGCGTCCGCTGAGCCAGGCAGAGATCGGCAACTGCCCAAGCCGTTCGCGCCCGAGCAATCGCACCTCGGACTCGAGCAGAATCGCCATCACGAGGACCAGGACGAATCCGCCGAACGCCACCACGAAGCTCACGGCAAGACCGCCGATGGTGATGACGAGCCCGACGAGCAGGCCCAATCCGAGCACGATCGAGCGTCGACGAGACACCCGATACCCGCGTTGGGAGAAGGTGGGGTCCTGTTCGAGTTCCTGCTCGATCTGACGCAAGATGCGTTGCTCATCCTCGGAGAGAGGCACGAAGCCAATCATCGCACGTTTCTGGACGATCCTCAACGCGGTGCGCCGCGTTTCTCAGCATCGGGTCCCCACTGCTGCTCACCTCGACGCACCACTCGGAGTCGGCCGGACTCGAGCGCGCTCGCCGGTCCGATGGCCGCGGATCCGAACCGGTCTCGAATCCGGTCGAGCGCTTCGGTCGTCGCGACCCAGTCGGGTCGCTCCTCGAGCAGGTCGTCCAGGCTCAGTTGACGAGTGCTCGGGCCCAGATTCGATCCGCCGACGCCCAGCAGGCGAACACCGGGTGTTGGGTCGATCGCCTCGAGCAACGGGGCGAGCAGATCGACGATCTCGGGTGCGAGTTCGACGGCTTCCGGGCAGGTCACCGACCGGGTGACGGTCTGGAAGCCGGTGTCGAAACGGAGTTTGAGCGTGAGGGTGCGCGCCCCGACACCGGCGGCGCGCAGACGTGTTGCCACGGCGTCCGCCAGCCGCACCAACTCTCGATGGAGTTCATGGTGTTCGTACTTGTTCGTCGAGTAGGTCTCCTCGTGGCTGATGGACTGCGCCTCGCGTTCTGGTTCAACCGCACGATCGTCGATTCCGCGTGCGAGCGCCACCAGGTGAGTCGCCTGTCGCTGACCCAGCGCCGTCGCCATCACGGCTTCGTCGACGGCAGCGAAATCGGCGACTCGACGGATCCCGATCCGGTGCAGCTTGTCCAGTGTGACCGGCCCGACGCCCCACAGCCGCTGCACCGGCAACGGATCGAGGAAGTCGCGCTCGCGGCCGGCGACCACCACCACCACGCCGGGCCCGGGTTCCACCGTCGATGGCGTGGCTCTCGGCTTCGCCTCGACCGAGGCGAGCTTCGCGAGGAACTTGTTCGGTGCCACCCCGACCGAACAGGCGAGCGAGAGTTCGTCGGCGACCGCACGGCGGATCGACGCGGCGATCTGCGGTGCCGGCCCGAACAGGCGGAGCGAACCGGTGACGTCGAGGAATGCCTCGTCGAGGGACAATGGCTCGACGAGCGGCGTGTACCGATCCAAGATCTCGCGCACCTGGTCGCTCACCTCGCCGTACAACGAGTGGTCGCCCGGCAGGAACACGGCGTGCGGGCACCGCCGTTTGGCGAGTGCGGACGGCATGGCCGAGTGCACGCCGAATCGTCGCGCTTCATACGACGCCGCAGCGACCACGCCGCGATTTCCCGTTCCCCCGACGACAACCGGTTGGCCGACCAGGTCCGGCCGGCGGCGCAGCTCGACCGAGACGAAGAATGCGTCCATGTCCACGTGGAGGATCTGGCGCTGGCCGGTCACGTCCCCAGTGTGGCCCGTTACGATCCGCGCCATGAACACCTCGCCGGCGCCTGACACCGATCGATCGCTCTCGGCGCTCCCCTCGGTCGGAGTTCGCGTCGGAGCCTTCGCTGCGATCCTGCTCAGCGGTCTCGCCGGCGCCATGATCGGATACTCCCTCATCTCCCTGCAGTGCGAGGGCGATTGCGGGCTCGCCACAGGGCTCGGCCTGCTCGTCGGAGCAGTCGTCGCAGCGGGCGGTATGGCGATCGTCGCCGTGCTCGTGATGCGTGCGATCGGCGAGTGGCGCGAAATCGAGGACCGGACCGAGGCCGGACACGCTCCGAGATGACCGCCGAACGCAGCGACGCTGGTCCCGAGGAAGCAGCTGAGTTGCGCTCACTGGCGGCCGAACTCGCCACCAGCGCAGGATCGCTCGCTCACGAGGGGCGGCGCGAACTCGGCGTCGGCCAGCCGATCGCGCATGACACGAAGTCGACGCCGACCGATCCCGTCACCGAGTTCGATCGGGCGGCGGAGGCCGTGATCGTCCGCACCTTGCGCGAGCAACGGCCCGACGACTCGATCGTCGGCGAGGAGGGTGCCGGGCACGTCGGGGCCTCCGGTCTCGAGTGGCACGTCGACCCGATCGACGGAACGGTCAACTTCGTGTACGACCTCCCGGCATGGTGCACTTCCGTCGGTGTGGTCGACCGGCACGGGCCGCTCGCCGGCGCGGTCTACGTTCCGGTGACCGACGAGCTGTTCAGCGCCGCCCGGGGTGCAGGCGCCACACGCAACGGTGCGCCGATCCGCTGTTCGTCAGCCACCGACATCGCCACTGCACTGATCGGAACCGGTTTCAACTACTCGCCCGCGACACGATTGCGTCAAGCGCAACGGCTCGCAACGCTGCTGGCGCAAGTACGCGACGTGCGTCGTTACGGGTCGGCAGCGCTCGACCTCTGCATGGTTGCGTGCGGACGGCTCGACGCCTACTTCGAGGAGCATCTCAACTCGTGGGACCTCGCTGCCGGTGTGTTGATCGCGGCAGAGGCGGGCGCCACGACGTCGAACTTTCACGGCGGCCGTGCGGACACCGAGGCCGTGGTTGCGAGCGCCCCCGGCGTCCACCACTCGCTCATTTCGCTGATTGCACGCATCGACGCCGAAGCATCTCAGCCGGGATTGTGACCATCGTGGTCGTCGGAGACCCCGGCGATGCGGCATCATGGTGCTGTGGGTACACGCATCCTGGCCGTCGAGGACGACGAACGCATTCGGTCGGCGGTCAAACTCGCCCTCGAAGACGAGGGGTGGATCGTCGACGAAGCCGAGAGCGGCGAAGAGGCGATCGAGAAGTTCGCACGTTCGAATCCCGACGTCGTGCTGATCGACATCATGCTGCCCGGCATCGACGGCTTCGAACTGTGCCGGACGCTGCGACGCACCAGTGACGTCCCCGTCGTCATGGTGACGGCCCGCAACGACACCCACGACGTCGTGGCCGGCCTCGAGGCCGGAGCGGACGACTACCTCACCAAGCCGTTCGCACCCAAGGAGCTGTCGGCTCGCATCCGAGCGCTGCTGCGCCGGATCCGACCCAGCCCGCAGGGCCACGCCCGACTGAGCTTCGGTGACCTCGAACTGATCCCGGACGAGGGCAAAGTGCTCCGCGGCGGCGACGAGGTCCACCTGACCAAGACCGAGTTCCGCCTGCTCTGCGAACTCGCCGAGAGTCCGGGCAAAGTCCTGAGCCGTGAGGTGTTGCTCGACAAGGTGTGGGGCTACGACTACTTCGGCGACGGCCGCTTGGTCGACGTGCACGTCCGTCGTCTGCGCACCAAGGTCGAGGTCGACCCGGCCAACCCCCGCCACGTCGTCACCGTCCGCGGGCTCGGGTACCGGCTGCAGACGTGAGCGAGGGCGGCTGGATCCGTCGCCTGGTCAACCGATCCCGCCCGGCGGCACTCGGGCTGCGGCGACGCATCCTGCTGATCTTCACACTCGGATCACTGTTGCTCTCGGTCTTCCTTGCGACAACCACATATGGCCTGACCAGGTCGAACGTGGTGAACGAACGTGTCGACACCGCCATCAACACCTCGCAACGAAATGCGCAGGGCGTCGAACGCGATCTCCGCTCGGGGCCCGTCGACACCGAGGCGGCCCGGGCATCGCTGACTCGCATCGGCGTCGACGACTATCTGATCTGGTACGCCGCCAGCTGGAGTGGCGGCGGTGCCACGTTCCAAGAGGTCGACGTGCCGCCCCCATTGGCCGACCGCGTCATCGAAGAAGGCACATCGGCCAGCCAGATCGTTCGCCTGGGCGACGAGCTGAACGTCGTGGTCGGTTGGGACATCCCCGGCATCGGCTCCTATTTCGAGGCCTTCAGCCTCGACGAGGTCGACTCGACCCTGTCCAGCGTGCGCCTGTCGCTCATCTTCGCGGCAGCGATCACCACCGGGCTCGGCATCCTGCTCGGTGTGTTCTCTGCCCGTCGCGCCGTCCGACCGGTCGGTACCGCAGCCCAGGCCGCATCGGCGATCGCTGGCGGTCGGCTCGACACCCGCTTGGAGACGACTGACGACCCCGACCTGCGCATCCTGACCGAGTCGTTCAACGACATGGCCGAGGCACTCCAACAACGCGTCGAGCGCGACGCCCGCTTCGCCTCGGACGTCAGCCACGAGCTTCGCTCGCCGCTGATGACCCTCTCGGCGTCGGTCGAAGTCATGGAGGCCCGACGCGACGAACTGCCCGAGCGTTCGAAGGCCGCGCTCGATCTGTTGTCGAGCGACGTCGCCCGATTCCAGGGCCTCGTCGAAGACCTGTTGGAGATCTCCCGCTTCGATGCCGGAGCGATCCGCTTGCACATGGAGGAACTCCTCGCCGCAGAATTCGTCCGCCGAGCGATCGCGGTCAGCTCGCTCCCCCGCACGCCCGTTCACGTGTCCGAGCGCGCCGAACTCGCGCTGATCAGAGGCGACCGCCGACGCCTCGCTCGCGTGATCGCCAACCTGATCGACAACGCCCGCGCGTACGGCGGCGGCGAACCCGAGGTCTCGATCACGGTGATCAACCCGGACAACGAACCGATGTCGCACATCCTGATCGTGGTCGAGGACCGAGGGCCCGGTGTGCCCGAGGACGAACGCGACCTGGTGTTCGAGCGCTTCGCCCGAGGCGGTGGCGCCGGCCGACGCACCGGGAGCGAGGGCGCCGGGCTGGGCCTGTCACTGGTCGACGAACACGTGAGAATGCACGGTGGGCGGGTGTGGGTCGAAGACCGACTCGACGGCGAGCCCGGCGCACGGTTCGTGATCGAGCTGATGGCAGCGGAGCTCGACGAATGAGAGGGCTGCTCGTACTCGCTGCGGTCGCCCTTGCGCTCGCAGGCTGCTCGATCCAACCCGACGCATCCCCCAACGACCTTCCCGACGAGGTCGCGAACGTCTTCGGCGACCCGGCAACGGGTGATGAGGCAGCGGGAACGAACCGCATCTACCTGCTGGCGCCGACCGATCTCGACGCCCCGCAACGACTGCGGTCGGTGCAGCGCGACGTGCTGACTGCGCCGAGGTCGGTGTTGGCGTCGTTGTTCGCCGGACCCAATGGCAGCGAACGCGACGCCCTGATCGACACCGCGATCCCGTCGGACGTCGAACTGCTCGACGCCCGTTCGGTCGGCCAACTGCTGACCGTCGACCTCAACGACGCGTTCGACGAGCTGACGCCGGATGGTCTGCGACTGGCCGTCGCTCAGATCGTGTCCACCGCAACCGACATCGACGGCATCCAGTCGGTACAACTGCGCATCGACGGCGAACCACGCGTGTGGCCACTCGGCAACGGCGAACTCACCCAACGGCCGTTGACGAAGTACGACTACCCAGGCCTGGTCGAGTCGACCCAGCCCGCATTCCCCGCCATCCCCTCACCGATCCAGTGATCTGATCAACGCCCACCTCGACGCGATCGGGGTTGGACGGCGACGTTGCACGCTGGTAGGACACTGCCATGGCGTGGGACAGCAGTCGTCCGGTTCCGTGGAACCGGCTGATCCGTGAATGGTTGATCTATGCGGCGATCATGTCCGCCGTCTTCATCATCTTCTTCCGCGGCGACAACGTCGTCGGTGCAATCGCAGGCGTGCTGATCAGTGGACCCCTGTATCTCGCATTCGGCGCAGTGATGGCGAAGTTCGGCTATCAGAGGACCCGGCTGAAGGACGCTCGACGGGCGGCCAAGAGCTCGACTGCCCCATCCGCGTCGGGTACCGAGGTCGATGATGCCCCGCGAGCCAAACCCGCGCCGACGAGCCGCACGGCGGGTGGCCCCAACCGTCCGAAGTCGTCGAACCGCAGGAAACGCTGATGAGTCCGACGACGAACGCGCCGTGCGTGATCGCGATCGACGCCGGAACCACGGGTGTGCGCAGCCGCGCGGTCTTCCTCGACGGCAGGCCTGCTGTTGCTGCCTACCGCGAGTTCGCCCAGCACTACCCCACGCCCGGATGGGTCGAGCACGATGCAACCGAGATCTGGAACGTTGCCGCGGAGACGTTGCGTCAGGTCGTCAGCGACGTGGGACGGGCCAATGTCGTCGCCATCGGCATCACGAACCAGCGCGAGACGGTGCTCGCATGGAACCGCTCGACCGGCGAGCCCTACGGCACCGCGATCGTGTGGCAAGACCGCCGTACCGCGACTCGTTGCGACGAATTGGCCGCGGCCGGCCACCTCGGGCTGATCCGAGAGCGCACGGGGCTCGTGCTCGACCCGTACTTCTCCGGCACGAAGGCGGCCTGGCTGCTCGACAACCGCGACATCGCCGTCGATGACGACCTCGCCATCGGAACCATCGACTCGTGGTTGGTCTGGAATCTCACGGGAGGTCGACGATTCGTGACCGACGTGACCAACGCCAGCCGAACGATGCTCTGCGACATCCGGACCTGTTCGTGGGACGCCGAATTGTGCGAACTGTTGGGTGTGCCGATCGACGCGTTGGCCGAGATCGTTCCGTCGAGCGGACGCGTCGGGACCACCGCTCCCGACTGCGGTGTTCCCGAGGGCATTCCGATCAGCGGCATCGCCGGCGATCAGCAGGCGGCCCTCTTCGGGCAGGCGTGCGTGCGCCCGGGAATGGCCAAGAACACTTACGGCACCGGTTCGTTCGTACTACTCAACGTCGGCGAAACCTGTCCGGCGCCCACCGAGGGGATGCTCACCACGGTCGCGTGGAAGCTCGCCGACGGCACCACGACCTACGCGCTCGAAGGCTCGATCTTCATCACCGGCGCGGCGATCCAGTGGCTCCGAGACGGCCTGCAGATCATCGACGACGCGGCTGAGACCGGGCCCCTGGCGGAATCGGTCACCGACACCGGTGGTGTCTATGTGGTCCCGGCTTTCGCCGGGCTCGGGTCGCCATGGTGGGATCCATACGCGCGCGGAGCGATCGTCGGCATCACTCGCGGGACCGGACGAGCGGAGATCGTGCGAGCGGTCGTCGAATCGATGGCGTACCAGACCCGTGACGTGGTCGACGCCATGACGGCCGCCAGCGGGACGCCGCTCGTCGAGTTGCGCGTCGACGGTGGAGCGTCGGTGATGAACCTCCTGTGCCAGTTCCAGGCCGATCAGCTCGGCGTCGCGGTCCAGCGGCCGGTCGACCAGGAGACCACCGCGTTGGGGGCCGCCTACCTCGCGGGGCTCGCCGAGGGCGTGTGGGCGTCGGTCGATGACGTCGGTCGGCAGTGGGGCCTCGAGGCCGAGTTCATCCCGGCCGACGACCGCACCGCCGCCGAGGCCCTTCATGGGCAATGGCTGCGTGCCGTCGAGCGGTCACGTCACTGGGTCTCATGAGACGAGCGCATCGGCGAGCCGCAGCAGCAGTGAGAACCGCACGCGCTCGCGCTCGTGAATTGGGTTGCCATGACGGCCGGCCGCCACCGTCAAGCCCGAGGTGATCATGTGTCCCCAGAGCAAGTCGCTCGGCGCCGAGTCGTCGAGGCCGTCCAGGTGCTCGCTCCCGGCGAGGAACGCGGCCAGCCAGCTGACGTCGGGCGGCTGGCCGAGCTGCGCGATCGGCTGACCGTCACCCAGCACGATCACCCAGTCGGTCTCGGCGAAGCGTTGGACGCCGCCAACCAGCACCTCGAGACGTTCACCGGGCCGACTCTCGGCGATTGCGGCGCCGAGCGCCAATGCGGACAGGCTCGCATCGGTCCGATCGGGATCGACAACCCGGATGCTCTCCACCGACACGCCGTCGACGGCATCGATCTCCGCCGTCAACAAGGGCATCAGATCCTCCGTCGGAAGCGCAACGGTGAGTTCGTCGATCGCTCGGCCGCCACCCTGTTCGAGGATCTCGATCGACAACACGTCACCGCGAACGGCGCCGATCCGGCCGGCCACCTGGCCGAGTGCACCGGGACGGTCCGGCATCCAGACCCGTACGACGATCGTGATCACGGCCGGGACGGTACAAGCCTCGATGTCGCCGTCGATGACCACCTTGTGACCATCGCGTTACAGCGTGACATCTGGGGTCTGACCCCAGTTGTCACAGGTGGAGCACTCAGCCGAGTTTCGGCAGGCCGCGCTTGAGGTTGCGGATCGCCTGCTGGATGCGCTTCTCGTTCTCGATCAACGCGAATCGAACGAACCCCTCGCCGCCGGGACCGAAGCCGACACCTGGCGACAATGCGACATCGGCGTCGCGCACGATCAACGAACAGAACTCGACCGAATCCATCTCGGCATAGGGCTCGGGGATCGGCGCCCAGACGAACATCGAGCCGCCCGGCTTGGGGATGTCCCAACCGATGCGACCAAGTCCGTCGATGAGTGCGTCGCAGCGCGACTCGTAGATCGAACGGATCTCGTTCGGGAAATCGGCCGCTTCGTTGATCGTGACGGTGGCGGCGATCTGGACCGGCTGGAACATGCCGTAGTCGAGATAGCTCTTGAGCTTGACCAGCGCCTGGACCACCTCGGCGTTGCCCAACAGGAACGCGCTGCGCCACCCGGCCATCGAGAAGCTCTTGGTCATCGAGTAGAGCTCGACGGCACATTCCTTGGCGCCCTCGGCCTGCAGGATGCTCGGCGGCTGATGGCCGTCGAAACCGACGTCGGCGTAGGCGAAGTCGTGCACGACGATCATCTCGTGTTCGCGACAGAAGTCGACGACGCGCTGCATGAACGCCAGGTCGACCGTTGCGCCGGTCGGGTTGTGTGGGAACGAGATCACCAGCACCCGCGGCTTGGGCCATCCGACGTCCCACGCCGTCTGCAGGCTGTCCATGAAGTCGTCGGCGAAGTGCTCGCGCTGATCGGGATCGGCGAGGAACTTCATCGGCACCTGACGCAGGTCGGCGCCGGCGAACAACGGGCCGTAGATGTGGATCGGATAGCTCGGGCTCGGCACGATCGCCGCGTCGCCGCGGTCGAGCAGCACCCACATCAGGTGGCTGAAGCCCTCCTTCGAGCCGATCGTGTTGGTGATCTCGAGCTCGGGGTCGAGGTCGACGTCCCACTTGTTCTTGTAGTAGCCGGCGATTGCTTCACGCAGCTTCGGCAGGCCTCGACTGAGCGAATAGCG